>MDSW01002795.1_pt1 | contig 14612 bp, 16 predicted proteins | sample 811171 | NCBI WGS metagenome assembly MDSW01 (sample SAMN05326641, study PRJNA326480) | marine metagenome | isolation source: seawater | place: Atlantic Ocean: North West | collected 2012 | reverse complement strand
GATCTTTTTTTTAGAGTATTATATTCTGTGTCTACTACTTTTATTAACTCCTTTGAAATATATGTTTCATATTGAATTTTTTTATTTATTGGACTATCTAAATACCAACTTGAATAACCTCCATCAGGACAAACTATTATTAAATTATATTTATCTGCATAGTCTTTAATTTCGGGTACTATTTTGAACCAAGTATCAGATTTATCAGTATGACCGTGGAGAAGATAAACTACAGGAAGAGACTCATTTTCATTACCTGCTGTATCGGGAACTATAACTATGTTTTTTATCATTTTATTCATTGATTTACTGTAAACTTTTAAAGTATCGACTTTTGAAGCATAAATTAAGAATGAATTCAAAACCGAAAAAATTAGTATTATTTTTTTTTCCATGGTATTAAAAAATTGAATTGATTTATCTTTTTATAATTACTGTTAATATTAATAAAACCCTTTATGTTTTAAAAAATTTTATTTATTATATTTAAAATGACTTCAATTATATGAATAACACTAAGAAACTAATGAAAATTAATTCAACTCTAAAAAAAATTCCTTTTTTTATTTTATGTTTTATAATTAATCAAAATTTTTATTGTCAAAAAACTGAAGACATAATTTTAAACTTTCAAATTATAAAGTTTGATTTTAAAAAAAATAAAACTGAAACAGTATTTGAAATAATAAATAACTCCAAAGAGAATTTAAAGGCTAATAACTGGGAACTACATTGGAATCAAATGAAGGGTTTTATCACAAAAACTGCCTTGCCAAAAAATATAGACTTTGAATATGTAAATGGGCAACATTATTTTAAATTATTTTTTGGTGAGGATTGGGATCTTAATGCTGGTGAGAGGTTAAATTTTAAAATCAAATTTGACGGAATAATAGATAGAAAAATCATGGGCCCCGTTGGAGTTTTTATTGTAAATAAGAAAAGTGCTTTTGATATAAAATTAAATTTTAAATGGAAAAATGCTGAGGGAATTAGCCAATTAAAAATTCCCAATTCAATTGAACTTTTTGACACATATCCTAATGATAATTTCGACAAATCTGATCAAATTAAAATAATACCTTCTCCCAAACTATACCATATAAATAATTCTAATCAATTACAAATTGAAAATTGGAATTTAAAGATTGATGAGACTTTTGAAAAAAACTCTACTTTGATAATTGATTTTTTTTCAAAATTTTTTGATAAAAAAATAACAAGGAATAATAAGAAGGCTCATAATATCTTAATTGAATCTAATAATTATTTAGATGATGAACACTATTTACTAGAAATTAAATCAGATCTGATTATAATTGAATCTAAAGATATTTTTGGAATCAGACACGCAATTCAAAGCCTAAGACAAATAAACTCAATTTATAAAAATGAAAAGATTGGGCTTCCACTTATAAAACTAAGTGATGGGCCAAGATTTTCTTACAGAGGATTCATGTTAGACATTTCTAGAAATTTTTTCCCGAAGAAAAAAATAACGGATGTTTTGGATATCCTAAGTTTATTAAAATTAAATTATTTAGAATTAAGATTGACTGACGATGAAGGGTGGAGAATTGAAATTCCAGGTTTACCTGAATTAACTGAAGTAGGGGCTCAAAGAGGATACACAGAAAATGAAAAAGATAAACTAATTCCTGCTTATGGCTCGGGAGCACTTGGACTAAAAAATGGAAATGGATATCTTACTAAAAAGGATTTTAAAGAAATATTGGTTTATGCAGATAAGCTGGGAATCAAAGTGATACCACAAATTAGTTTTCCAAGTCATGCCAGAGCAGCAATAAAAGCAATGGAGGCAAGATATTCCAAATTCATCAATACTAATGACAATAAAAACGCGACTAAATATCTATTAAATGACTTTGATGATAAAAGTACATATAGATCTGCTCAAGGTTATAATGACAATATTATTTGTATTTGTATGAAAAGCTCCTATACATTTTTTAAAAAAGTTTTTAATGAAATAAATAAAATGTACAATGAGGCCGGAGTCAAATTGGAAAAATTCAGCATTGGTGCAGATGAGGTTCCATATGGTGTTTGGAAGAAATCAAAAATTTGTAAAGATAAATTCGGTGAGAATATGGATATAAATAATCTTTATGATAGTAATTTGAGAAAGTTATTTAATGTAATAAAAGAAAAAGGTGCAACCATGACTGGATGGGAAGATGTGTTATTAATTCAATCATCAGAAAGCCAACATGAAAAGAAAATCAAAAGTGAAAATTTTAATTATGAATTTATTCCATATGTCTGGAATAATACATGGAAAGAGGGAAGAGAGGATATGATATATAAATTCGCTAATCTTGGTTTTAAAACTATAATGAGTAATTCTTCTGCTTTTTATTTTGATATGGCAGATAATAAGGATTTTGAAAACTATGGGCTAAACTGGTCTGGATATGTCGACTATTTTGATACATGGGCTATAGATCCTTTAGATATTTTTTCAAATAAAACTTTGAATCAAAAACATGGTTTAGATAAAGATTATATCAAAAAAATGGAAAAAATTAAAACCGACAAGATTGAAAATTTCTTAGGAATTCAAAGCCAACTATGGACTGAAACAGTCATAAACAATGATGTTTTTGATGAACTTTTCATACCTAATATAATTGTTTTTTCTGAAAAAGCTTGGAGTAAAAGACCAAAATGGATATCAGAAAGTGATGTAAATATTCAGAAAAAAGAAATGAATAAAGATTGGGATAAATTTACATCTTTCTTAGGTCACAAATTTTTATCATTTATCACAAATAATAGTAATTTTAAATTCCATATACCCAAACCCGGTGGTAAGATATTTCAAAATAAATTGATTTTGAAAAGTCAATTTCCAGGATTAACTTTAAGATATTCAACTGATGGAACAATTCCTGGGGTTAATTCAAAAATATATTTAGATCCAATAGATGTTTCTAATGAAAATATAATTTATGCTAGATCCTTTGATTCTAATGGAAATGGAGGAAGAGCAATTAAAATAATTAAAGATGAAAAGTAAATCAGAAAGACTAATTTCAGTCGACATTTTAAGGGGTTTAACAATTATATTTATGATAATTGTTAATGATCCTGGCAGCTGGTCACATGTTTATGCTCCCCTTCTTCATGCTGAATGGAATGGTATAACTCCAACGGATTATATATTTCCAACGTTTTTATTTATAGTAGGTGTATCAATTGTTTTGTCCTTATCAAAAAAGAAAGATGGAGGATTAGCAAAGAATATACTTTTAAAAAAAATAATCTGGCGATCAATAAAAATTTATTTAGTTGGTCTTTTTCTTTGGTTATGGCCAGATTTTGATTTTGAGAATATTAGATGGGCTGGCGTTCTTCAAAGAATCTCACTTGTATATTTATTTTGTGCACTAATTTTCCTTTATCTAAACTTGAGATCACAAATTATTTTTTTATTTCTAATTCTTGTTTTTTATACTATTATTATGTGTTTCATTCCAGTTCCGGGCATTGGTTATCCTGATTTATCTGTTCCTGAAAAAAATTGGGCTCATTATATTGATACCCTTTTATTGCCAGGTGTTATGTGGGAAGACACATGGGATCCAGAAGGAATTTTAACTACTTTACCATCAATAGGCACAGGAATTTTAGGCTTAATTGGAGGTTATATTTTAACTAGTAAAAGTGATCTAATAAAGAAAATGTTACATCTATCTTTATTTGGGTTTGTGTTATTTTTTTTAGGAGATATTAGTCAATATGTTTTTCCATTAAATAAAAATTTATGGAGCACTTCTTTTACACTATTAGTTGGAGGCATTTCCTCCTTATCTCTTTGTTTTTGTCTTTACATTTGTGATTACTTAAATCTTGGAGATAGGTTCAAGTTTGCTCAATCTTTCGGTGTAAATTCAATTTTTAGCTATATGATGGCAGGGATGTTAACATTTCTATTTTACGACAATAAAATAGTTATCTTTCAAAATACTTTATTTGATTGGGGAATCGGATTAAATCAGTTATTTATTAATGTTTTTTCAGAAATAGGCTTACCTCTTAAGCTTTTATCTTTTTTATTTGCTGTATTTTATGTCATAATTGTATGGATTCCTACATCGTATTTATTTAAAAGAAAAATATTTATCAAACTTTAATATATGACTTTCTTTGAATTTATTAATCAAGTAATATTTATTATAAAAAATCTAGGTTTATCTTTTTGGGTTTCTGTCATAATTATATCTCCACTTTTTATGTGGTTTGAAGAAATTGTTCAAACCATAATAACAAAATTTTTGTACGTAATTTTTGTTAGATTTCCCAATAAATATCAGTTAATTCAAAAACTTCTTGGATTTAGTGATGCTGATAAGTACGCAGAGCTTCAAAGGATTCATGAGATGTACGAAAATGATAATACAATAGCTGAAAAATTAAAAATTAGCGAAGACTTTTTAGATGAAACAAGAGGTGCAATGTTTGTTTACAATGAATTAAGTGATATTATTTTGGGGAAGGTTTTAAAAAAAGGAGATAAAAAAGGACTGGAAATTCCCTTCGCTGAAAATAAAAATTTTGATGATTATTATTTTAACTATGACATTATTTATAAACAAGATTTTAATATTAAGGAATTAAAAGAAATTAATGCTTCCAAAATTTTAAAAAACTCAAAACAGGGAAACGAATTGTTTTCCATCAATAAAAGGTTCTCAAACGAGTTATTAAGAAAAAAAGTTTACAGAGAAAAACCTTTAGTAAAACTACCAGAAAAATTTATTGATGCGTTTAAAACTAAAATGATGGAAGTTGAAGGTCACTTTTTAGAAAATGTTGAAATGTATTTATTTCAAAAAAAATTATCTTTTAAATGGAAAATATTCAAAGTAATAATATTTATTCCCTTTATGTTCTTTTTATCTAATTTACTTGGAAGTTTATTTGAATTTTTTGGAATTAATGAGATGATTGATTATTTAGAGTTTTAAAATTTAATCAATTTTATTCCAACCCTTTTTTATATCAGTTTCAATTTGTTTATTAAATATATTGATGATTTGGTCTTTGTTATCTGAAACTTTAATCTCCCTCTGAAGTTTTAATGAACGAGTAGGCGAATAATCTATCTTGTAAAAAACATAATCAGGATAATTATTAGAATCAGAATTTGTTTTCCATATAAAATATTTTTTTACCATTTTAACACCCCTTGTCTCTTTAACAAATAATTCTTTTTTAATTAAATCTGAATCAGCCTTAATCTCAGGTTCATTATCAGAATCAGTTAAATCTATAATCCTTGTGATTTGTGATATGCCCGTTTGATGTTCAGTAACTTTTTTATCTTCTCTTAAACCCATAAAAACAGGAGAAATCAAACTAACTGATGGTGAATTATTTAACTTTATAAATTCTTTCTCAAAAAATAAAACAGATTTCAAAATAATACCATTAGAGTTACTATTAATGATATCAATCGATTCAATTTCAGCAACCAAAACGGGCTCTATCATTGTAAAAGGAACATTAACTCCTGAAGTTTCTATTACATTTGAAGGAACTCTAATTTTTTCTAAACGTTTCGAAAGATTTTTTCTTTGATCAATAGAGAATCCGTTGCTTACTTTTCCAACAACTAAAAATTTATTTTTTTCTATTAAAACCCCAAAAATTAATTCCTTTAAAAGTGAAAAATCATCCGAGTAACCCATTGCATACCCCAATACAACAAAATCAAATGTAAGAGAAGGTTTGATTTTAAAAGTTGGTCCATTTAAACCACGAGCAATTATACCTTCTTCATTATTATTATTTACTCTTTGGTTGAATTCGTTTTCAAGCTCCTTTCTTGATGAAAATTCAATCTCTTGAACAGGATGAATAAGATCACCTTCAGAAAAAATACTACTAATTAATTTCTTCTTTTCTAGCCAATTAGTTGCTTCAAAACTCTTATTATCGTATGTTATCAAATCAAAAACTCCAATTTTAATGACTGCATTAGCTTCAGAAATTACTTTAGTTAAATCAAATGATCTTGTTCTTTTCCCTTTATCATAATGATATATTTCTCCAACAAGCAATGCACTACTGACCGGTATTTTTTTAATAGCCTCAGATATTAATTCATCTCTTTTAAATGATTTTCCATTAAAATTATAAAGATTAACTTCTTTATTTTTTTTATAAATAAAACATAAATGACCATCAATTTTTGTAGAGACATAATACTTATCAAATTCAAAAACTCGTGTTATAATTTCATCTCCCCTTACAGGAATATATTTACTTGACTGTAAGTTTTTATATTTTTTAAGTTGACTTAATAAACTTCCATCCATATTATATACCCTTCAACTCTTGATTTGATAAGTGAAGAATTAAACAATAGGATTTATCATTTATCCTTCCCTCTAAAAACCCACGATAGGGTTTTCCGCCATCATTAAAAACTAGTGGATCACTTCCTTTACCTCCACCCATCATCATAAAAGAATCTTTGTCATGTAAAGTTTTTGCAATATTGAATAAAAAATCAAAAGTAAGTCCATTGACATGCTTTATTTGATATTTTGAACTAAGAACAACTTTATTATAAAGCTTAATTTTTGGGATATACTTTCCTGTCCACTTTACAATGTTTTCCTCATTAATGTTTGAATGTAAATAAATAGGTTTTTGTTCTTTAATCAAATTACCCTGAGGATCTTTTAAATTCTGAACTACTTTTATATTATAAACAGGCTCATTTTTTTTATTGGTGTATATTTTATCAGTTCTTTCAATAAATCTTCCAAAAAGTTCAAAGTCAATTTCATTATCATTTGCAATAAGATTTTCTGAAAATTTGTTATAATCTTCTTGGGATGGATTCGCATTTCCAATTAAAGCTTTGAGACTTTTATCTTTTGAAGATTTAATAACTTTTTTATTTTTGGGTTTTTCTCTAGTCTCCATTGCAAGATATACTGATGCCTTAGAATTAATTGATTTAAAAGTAATTTCAGCATCTCTTTTCTTAGAGTCCTCTATTTTTATATATCTAATCATAGTTAAAACATTGAAAAATCAACATTATCTTCTTCAATTATATCCTCTTCTTCATGGTCGATTGAGATTGTTTCTAATTCCAAAAATTCATACTCATTTTGTTTTCCAACAATAATAAAAAAATGATTTCCTTCAGATAAAATATAAGCATCATCTCCTTCGAAATCCTCTCTGTAATTAAATATAAAATGGTAGATCTCATTATTTGAAAAACACTTTTTCCAGCTTTCTAAATCAACATCACTAATGGTCAATTGATAAACTGATTTAATATTAGCAGATATAAATTCATCTAAAGGGATCTTTTTACACTTATTTTCTTGAGAATAAATTGATGCAACTTTCTCAACTTTTTGATCAGATTTATTAAATCCAATCAAATCAGATCTTGAGACATAATTTCCTTTTTTGTCAATTAAAACTTGACTCAGTGAGCCTTTAGGTAAGATAATTGACCCCTGATATAAATCCGATAATTTACACAACTCACCATTTTCATCATAAACTACCCTAGTAGATGTTCCATATAATTTTGCTCTATCGACCTTATTTATTGGGGCTTCAAGGAGAACACCTTCTAAATTAAATTTAATTTGTCTTGACATGATTATAAATATAAAGAAAAGTAATAATTAATATCTTTAATGAATTATCTAAGATTAAGAAAATAAACCTAAATTAAAATGAGTAAATTCGATCGTTTTGTTTCTGATGTCAAAAATGGTATTAAAAGAAAAATATCCTCTCGAAGGTTAAAAATGCTTGTATCTATCGAAGAGTTCAATTTACTTTCAAAAAAATACTTTCTTGATTTAAACACTGATATTAAAACATTTGATTTTAATGTTGAGGCTAGTGATAAAGAAAATATCTTGTTTATTTTAAGAGTTTATTATGGTTTATGGATAGAAATAAAAGAATTATCCATTACTATTCATAGTGAATTTCCAGAGAAATTTGAATTAATTAAAGAAGTAAACAAATCAAATCATTACTTTACTCCCAAAACTTTTCCTAAAGGAACAATTATGTATTCTGTTGGCTCTGCATATTCCTCTTCCAATGGAATTTCAGGAACTTCTCTATGGGATAACTTAAATACAATTGAAGGGACTGATTTAATTCCTAGTGTTCAAATTAATTATGATTTTATTAAACCAATAAAAAAATAAAATTCTAATAGTTTATATTTTATTTCACGCTTAAATAGCCTAATACGCTTTTCCAATTCGGAAATCTTTTCGATCCAAAATGAATCCATTCTCCTGTAAATTCCGATGCACCATTCCATTTTCTGTCATCAATTAAATAATCCCCCATCAATAATTGTTTGTGATGGCATAGAATTAATCTTCTTCTAATTAATTTTTCCTCAAAATGTTTGGCTATCCATAATCTTTTGTGAGTCCATGCATCAGGATTATCCCATGGAGCTGTTGAAAGGAAATAAATCTTATACTTAGATTTTAATAGTTTATTTACTGATTCAATTGCCCCTTCAATTGGATCTAAATCTTTATAAATTCCTGGCAATTTATCAGGTCTACCTCTATAGGGAGTAATACTACTTTTAGGATGATTTTCTTTTCCCTTTTCAAAATCCGCTATAACACCATCAAGATCTACATAAACAATTTTCATCTAATTAAATTATATTAAATTTATATATAAAAAAAAATTATGTACAAAATAGATGGTAAAAAAATTGAGGAATTAACTATGTGTGGCCTCAATGACCAAAAACAAGTTTTAAAGACATTATCTGAAAGAGACTACATTAAGTGCATAAATCTAAATCTTGACGATGAAAATCCATACATCGAATACGAAACGGATGATGATGAAAGAGTTTATGATGACATAAACGAAATAACAGATGAAATGGTTTGAAAAACAAAAACTTTTAGAGCTTATCTATAAAATTCTCTAAATCTTCTTCGTTTTTTATATAGTTTGTAGATATTATTTTTCCATAGCCCCATTGACCAGGAGATGGAAGCTCGAGGATATCAATACATGGGGTACCGTTATCATCTCCAGTTAACCTGAGAACTTTATCGTCTAGTTTTACATCAATAGAATCAATGAAATCCTCATATTCAGCAGTAACATTGACAACATTTTTTCCTTTTTTTTCAATTAAACTACGTATTTCATCTTTCATTTTTTCGACTAACGGATCAGGATCATCATAGGAAATTGATGAATCCAATTCGTAAGAGTTTAAAAAAAATTTCATTAAATTTTTCATGTTTTTAAATTTGTTTACTAAAAATATTAAAATTTATCTATTAATCAATTTATAAAGATCTATTGTGTCAATTTTTTTATCATAATTTTTGATTTTAAACTTATATATTTTTTTTGATCCATTCCATTCCAACATATAAGTTGTTGTACCTAAATCACTCTTTATTTAAAATTTAATAAATTTATATGCTAATCAAAAATATTTTCTCATGAAAAAGTGGAATGTAACCATTAAAAACATTTATGGAGAAAAACAAACTTTTTATTCTTCAATTAAAAAAAGAGAAGATGCAATTATTGATGTTCTATCAAAAATTGAAAATAAACAGCAAATTAATAATATTAAATCTGTAGATACAATTCCATTAAATAAATATTTGAAAAATGAGTTATGTTGAAACAATGATAAACTATGTATGTGATCAATATCGTTTATTTGGCGATATGGAAGAGACACTTGACTTTTTAGAAGATGAAATTGATTTTACTAGGGAAGAAATAAGAGAAATGATAGAAGCAGGTATAGGTGAGGATTTAAAGAAAAACAAATGAATTAGTATAATTTTGGATGAAATTTTACCTTGAAAAAATTTTTATTTTTTTATTATTTATTTGTTGTTCAAAAAAAGAATCAGTGAACTACATTTGTCCTGATGGAGATTGTTGGGTGAGTTTATACACAGATTTTAATGAAGATTCAAACCAATATCATCATGTTACTCCAGATTGGTTTTCTGAAACTTCAGGAAGATTTAATTTACATATTGAATCATCCCCTACAATAATTAGATGTCAGTATGGTGGGTTGCCAGTGATTAACTCAAGCTTTGATTCGAATACCTACTGGGAAGTTGAAACAGAATTATCTTTTTCTTTTGGCTTATATAATCCTTTTGAAAGTTTGTATACACAACAAGGAAATATTATTAAAGTAAAAGATACTACCGTTACTTTAGACTTTTTTAAAGGAGAAATAATTCCTGTTGTTCAAAATAATTCTATAAATCATGATGTAAAAGATAAAATGAAATGTTATGGATGGACAAATCCTAATTCAGGTCCTATATTTAATGAAACTGGAAATTGCATCATGTATTCAAAACGAATTATTGGACCCTTGATTAAAAAAATGATTGGGGATACAATCAGCATTTATTCGAAAACATTTTTTGATTGTGGAGAAAGGTCAGAATATGTAAAAGATTCGATAAAGATTATAATAAATTGATTATGTAATAAAAAAATAAAGTAGAACCAATCACTGATATATTTCTATTGTTGCTGTTGAATAATTTGTTGACTTTTTATGAAACTGTTTTCAAATGAATCCTTGTTATCAGTTAATATTTTGTTGTCAAAGATTTTAAAGCTAGACTTGTAGTTTTTACTTTTGGGTTTGGTATCTAAGTAAACCTCAACCTTCATTTCTTGTTTTTCATTACCCTTAAAAACACCTTTTACTGGTGAGCAATCTTGATATCCTTTTCCAACTGCCAATTTTATATGGTACATACCAACTGGGCAATTGTTTGTGGGGTCAATTCCATACCAACCTATATTTGGTATAAAAATTTCAACCCATGCATGAGTTGCTCCTGAACCCACTAATCCATCTTTTGCATATATATAACCACTGACATATCTAGCAGGAATATTAACCAATCTATAGATCTGAATTAGTACATTTGAAAAATCCTGACAGACACCAGATTTTAATTTCCATACTTGATCAGTTGTGGAATAAACATCAGTGATTCCTTTTTTATATTCGAAATTTTTATATACATATTCACAAAGTTTATTCGAAAAATCGAGGACTGAATCATTATTATTTTTTAAATCATTGAAAAATTTATTAAATTTTTTTTTTTGAAAAAATTGGTCGACTTTTAAATAAGGAATTAAGTTTATATCAAATACATAATTTTTTAAAATATTCCAATCATTTTTATCGTAATTTTTGTTATTTGTGGGACTGAATTCTTTAACAACAATTTCTGCTTCAGATGAAATCATCATAGAATCATGAGGTTTCAAATAATTAAAAAAACCAACTCGATTATTAAATACATCTATGTGAGTTTTTATATTGGGATCTCCTGTTACTTTAATGCTGTGAGATATTAATTGTTGATTAACATCATTGTACGGATATAGATAAATTCTGTTTGTATTTTCAGAAATTAAATTTGTGTATGTATATAATGTTTTGTGATAAAGATAATATTTCACCATATTAATAGCTTTGATAGAAATAAGTATTGTTAATTGTGTTTGATATTTTGTTTAATTCAGTTTTTGTTTCATCTAAAAATTTCGTGAGTCCTTGGCTCTTTATAGTTTGAATTGTTGTGTACTTTAAGTTATTTTTGAGTTTTCCCACAATAAAAATTAGTCGCTTATCATTTATGTTATTGAAATTATTGAGTCTTTCAACATGATTGAATAGCTTATTAATACTGTATATTATTGAGCGAGGAAAACTTTCATTTACGGCAATCATTTCAATTATGTTTTCAATTTTAAAAAGCGATTTGAATGTTTTTAAATAAATTTGGTATCCACCTATTGAGGTTAACAAATTTTTGAAAAAATAACTTTCATAAATATTCTCACTCTTTTCATCAAAACTAATTATTCTAACGTTCAAAAAATCTATGCTTTGAACAACTCTCTCAAGATATTTTCCCAAATTCATAAAACAATATGCATTTCCTCTTTCTTGAGTAATATCGGCAACACTATAATAAATATGATTATATTGCAAAAGCTCGTTAACTATTGTAATTGGATCACTTTTTCTGTATTTACCTTTTATATTTTCTTGTGATAGATGAAGAAAAAACTTATTGACTGATAGCCATAACTCCCTTGAAATATGCTCCTGAACACTTCTAGCATTTTCTCTAGATTTAAAAATCATATTTAAAATACTATTAGAATTATTTTTATCAAAAAGCATTGAAAAAATAATTTTTAGGGAATCCCTATGATTTATTACAGGTGTCCTACTTTCATAACCAAGATACGTTTGTGTAATATTATTCCATGAGGAATAGTCCCCAGAATCAAGTGTTGAACTATAGTTTGTTTTAATTAAATTCAATAACCCGTAGCTTCTTTCCATATATCTGTCCATCCAAAATAAATTATTTGCAACCCTACTAAGCATGATATCATTTATTTATTATCCATGTATCCTTACTACCACCACCCTGAGAGCTGTTAACAACTAATGATTTTTCCTTCATCGCAACTCTTGATAAACCACCAGGACATACAATAATTTTATTAGCACCACATAAGGCAAATGGCCTCAAATCAACACATCTAGGTGCTAACTTGTCTTCAATTATACAAGGAGCCGTGGAAAGATTTAAAATTGGTTGTGCTATATAGTTTTCAGGATTTTTCCTAATTTTTTTTGTGTATTTTTCTATTTCATCGTTCGATGCTATATGCCCCATCAACATTCCATATCCGCCACTACCATCAGTTTTTTTTACTACCATTTTTTGTATGTTATCTATAACATATTTTTTCTGTTCCTTATCTGATAAACGATATGTTTGAATATTTTTCAAAATTGGTTTTTCATTCAAATAGTACTTTATAATATCAGGAACGTATGAGTATACTGCCTTATCATCCGCAATCCCAACCCCAGGAGCATTGACAATACAAACTTTCCCTTGTCTATAAGATTCCATTATACCTGCCAATCCCAAAACACTATTCGAATTAAAAACTAATGGATCTAAAAAATCATCATCAATTCTTCTATATATTATATCAATTTTTTTTAAACCACTCGCGGTTTTCATGAAAACTTCATGGTTCTTTAATATCAAATCATTTCCTTCGACAAGTTCAACTCCCATCAATCTTGCTAAAGTTGTATGCTCGTAGTAAGCTGAATTATATAACCCAGGTGTGAGCAAAACAATTTCTGGATCACTTTTATCTACCAATGTTTTCAATTGATTATATAACAATTGAGGATAATTATCCACAGGTAACACTTTATGTTGAGGCATCATATTTGGATATAATCTTTTTGTTATTTCTCTGTTCTCAAGCATATAACTTACACCAGAGGGAGTCCTAAGATTATCCTCTAAAACAAAAAATTCACCATTTTGATCTCTAATTAAATCAACTCCAGAAATGTGGGTAAAAACATCTTTTGGAACTGTTAAACTAATCATTTCTCGGATATAATACCTGTTGTTAAGAAGTAAAGCAGGGGGTATCAATCCATCTTTGAGGATAAACTTTTCATTATAAACATCTTTTAAAAAGAGATTTAGTGCTTTAATCCTCTGTTTAATTCCCTTTTCAATTTTTTTCCATTCTTTAAATTGAATAATTCGTGGAATGACATCAAAAGGAAAAATTTTTTCAATACCCTGAGAGTCGCTGTAAACAGTGAATGTTATACCTTGATTTCGAAAGAACTGACTTGACAATTCTTTCATTCTGTTTAAACTTTCATGCTCAATTTTATCAAGGAAATCTTCAAAGTGAGAATACACATCTCTCAATTTTCCAGATTTATCGAACATCTCATCCCAAGTTTCTGGGTACTGTTTGTAATCCTTAATTAAATTATTCAAGGTAATAGCTTTAAATAAATTTAATTATTTACACTATTTTAATGAGTTTTTTATACTGTTAAAGAAGAATATTTAAATATATTATAATTAAATATTAAAAATATTACAATAATTTTATTAATAATTAGTAAAATATTAATTATTGATATAATGTATAACTGAAAACCCATAGTTTTGAATAGGATCAGTCATAGGGCTAGTTTTCCTTCTTTTTATTATTTTTAAATGATTTATCTGGATAAGCAGGAGGATCAGGCACTTCTCTTGGATCTTCTTTAATGAGTTTTTGAAGATACTTGATCGCAGCATCGAGTTGAGCGTCTTGTCCTTTGAATGTTGCATGTGGAAGATTATCCACCTCAATATCAGGCTCAAACCCATGTCCTTCAATCAACCACTTTCCATTATCACCATAGACACCTATCATAGGTGCTCTTGCAAGGCCGTTATCGCTCAATCTGTTACCACTATTCAACCATATCTCACCACCCCAAGTTCGTGTACCTATTGTGGTACCCAACTTTAATTTTTTAAATCCATCTGCAAATGCCTCACCATCAGAATAAGTGTTTTCATTCACGAGTACAACTATATGACCTCTGAATGCATAAGGCATATTCCAGTATGGTTCTCCCGATCTTCCTTTCCAATACATCCAAGCTTTTCTCAAAAGTTTTTCAAGAATAAAACTAT
>MDSW01194484.1_pt1 | contig 14615 bp, 16 predicted proteins | sample 811171 | NCBI WGS metagenome assembly MDSW01 (sample SAMN05326641, study PRJNA326480) | marine metagenome | isolation source: seawater | place: Atlantic Ocean: North West | collected 2012 | reverse complement strand
TGCCTGGTCTGCAATACACGCTCCCACTTGCAGCCTTGCTGTTGCTAGTTGCAGGATTTGGAGCGATCGCAGCTTGGTTCTTCGCCGCATGGAGCGGAATGCTGACCAACGTGGATCAGATCAGCAAAGCGAGCGAATTCGAAGCCCAACAAGTTCGGATCCAAGAATTGGAAACAGATTTGAACCGCTATCGCTCAACAGTCGAAACCCAACTAGGACTGCTACCTGCCACCACCGTGAGCAGCGGCGGAGCAGAGGAATCAACAGAGAACTAAAACCTGCCAGAGATTCCGATTGGCATCTTCTGACTGGCATCCTCCATCCTTCATCGATAGGTTTGATCAGTTGAGATCTCCTTTTGCAGCAGGTTGGACCCAATGCACGCGCCGACATCGGCGCCCGTGTAGCCATCCGCTTGCTTCAGGACGCAGCTGAGCAGGGGGATCTCGATCCCTGGGATGTCGATGTCATCGCCGTGATCGATGGCTTTCTTGATCAGCTCCGACAACGGATCGCCGTACCCAAACAGGTCGCCGCAGCGATTTCTGGTCATGGTGGGAGCTATGAGCGTGATCTAGCAGACAGCAGCGAGGCTTTCCTTGCAGCGTCAGTCCTCGTCGGCCTCAAGGCAGAGATGCTTGAGGCAAGCATGATGCCGCCTCCGCCAGACATCGAGGACGGCTTTGAACCTGAATTCCAAGAGCAAGGTTGGCTCGATCCCACTTTTGATCTGCCGAGGCGTCCAGAACGTCACTTGCAACGTCGTCCCGTTGCGCCGCCTCCCATCCGACGACCCGTCACGCTCGGAGAGCTGATCGAGCAACTCGAATCCATTGCGGAGCAACTCGAATCGGATGAACTGTCTCAACGGCGGCGACAACGTCAAAAACGATTTAGCGATCGTGAAGCGATCGCACAGGTTGCTGGACTAGCCCATCGCGAAAAGCTTCCAGAAACCACCGCAGCCCTAGGCGTTTATTTGAAAAGTTGGGACAAGGTCGAGGACTGGCTCGATTTCGAAGATCTTGTAGACCAATGGCGCCAGAGCGCTGCCGCCGATCTGGACACAGACCGTGTCGGTGTCTTTTGGGCGTTGCTGTTCCTCTCCTCTCAAGGGCAAGTGGAACTTGAACAAGAAGGATGGCTGCACTCACCCTTGCGACTCCGCAGGATCTCAGGATCCTCAAATGTGAGACAACTGACGCTTACCACGTCTGACGTGCCAGCTTCCACGCCGACCCGTGGTCCCGTGGCCGCATGAAGCACGGTTTAATCTTCACGTTCCTGTGATGCCCGCAACGCCGATGAAGGCGATGATCCTGGCAGCCGGAAAGGGAACAAGGGTTCAGCCGATCACACATGTGATTCCTAAACCGATGATCCCCATCCTGCAGAAGCCGGTGATGGAATTTCTACTCGAACTGCTCAAGGAGCATGGCTTCAAAGAGGTGATGGTGAATGTCTCCCACCTTGCAGAAGAAATTGAAAATTATTTTCGGGATGGTCAGCGTTTCGGAGTAGAAATTGCTTACAGCTTTGAAGGCAGAATCCAGGATGGCGAGTTGATCGGCAACGCCCTGGGATCCGCGGGTGGATTGAAAAAAATTCAAGACTTTCAACACTTTTTTGATGACACATTCGTGGTGATGTGTGGTGATGCCCTAATAGACTTAGACCTCACAGAAGCGGTGCGTCGTCATCGTGAGAAAGGAGCATTAGCCAGCCTTGTAACGAAGAAAGTACCCAAAGAATTTGTCAGCAGTTACGGAGTGGTTGTAACTGATGATCAGGACAGGATCTCTCATTTCCAGGAAAAACCAAGTATTGACGAAGCACTTAGCGATACAATTAATACGGGAATTTATATCTTCGAGCCAGAAATTTTCGATCATATCCCTTCAGGGGTTTCCTTCGACATTGGCTCAGACCTCTTTCCGAAGCTCGCCGAATTAGGGGCTCCTTTTTACGCCATCCCAATGGATTTCGAGTGGGTTGACATTGGCAAAGTACCCGATTATTGGCAGGCTATTCGGAGTGTATTACTTGGAGATGTACGTCAAGTTGGCATTCCTGGCAAGGAGATACGCCCTGGTGTTTTTACCGGCTTAAATGTTGCCGCTAACTGGGACAAAATCAATGTCGAAGGCCCTATTTACGTGGGAGGAATGACCAAAATTGAAGATGGTGCAACCATTATTGGACCGGCCATGATTGGACCGAGCTGTCACATCTGCGAAGGGGCAACGATTGATAACTCCATCATTTTTGATTATTCACGTATTGGCGCTGGAGTTCAACTTGTTGAGAAGCTTGTCTTTGGGCGTTACTGCGTAGGTAAGGACGGCAATCATTTTGACCTGCAAGAAGCAGCTCTCGACTGGCTCATCACAGATGCACGCCGACAAGATCTCGTAGAACCCTCTCCTCAACAAAAAGCAATGGCAGAATTATTAGGAACTGATCTCACATCTGCGGCAAGCTGATTCCAGCCTGTTGCAAGATCAAGGGGATCCTCTGCTCAGCCTTAATCGCCATCAGGTGAACACCCTGAACGATTCCGAGATATCGCTGAAGCTGTTCCGCCGCTATAGCAACACCTTCCATGGCGGGATTTGATGCTGATTCCAACCGTGCGATCAGGCTGTCAGGTATGCAGGCACCAGGAACGACACGATTGATGAAATGAGCGTTGCGAGCAGATTTCAATAAAAAGACCCCGGCCAAAACAGGGATCTGCATCGGTCCGGCAAGTTCATTCTGAAATCGCTCCAATGCCTTGGCATTCATCACCATCTGAGTCTGCACAAAGCGCGCACCGGCCTCATATTTACGGATGAAACGACGCTGTAATCCACTCCAGCTAGACGACTCAGGATCGGCAGCACATCCAGCAAACAAATCAATCGCGCCATCGGCCAGAACCCCGTCCACAGGATCCTCACCGCGATTGAAGGCAGAGATCTGACGCAACAATTTGACTGATTCAAACTCGTTCACTGGGCGCGCATCCACCTGATCCCCTGCCCGAACTGGATCACCCGTCAGACAAAGGACATTGCGAATTCCCAATGCATGAGCGCCCAAAATATCTGCCTGCAAAGCGATGCGATTGCGATCCCGGCAGGCAATTTGAAGAACGGGCTCCAGGCCTACATCGAGTAGCAATTTGCAGACCGCCAGACTGCTCATCCGCATCACAGCCCGGCTGCCATCCGTCACATTGACCGCATGAACAAATCCCCTCAAACACTCCGCCATGGCCAATGTGTGGCTCGGATCCCCACCACGCGGAGGCATCACCTCTGCGGTGATCGTTGCCGCTCCACTCTGGAGAGCGCTCTGCAGCGCAGATCTCACACCCTGTTTCGCTTCAGCGGACCACTATGCAGGATCAAGCCCTTCAATGAGCTCTAACATGACAACAGTGGATGAGTCATCCATGTCATCCGCGGAATCCTCCGACCCCCTCAGCATTTCCCTGTCCACAAGGGAAGTGGAGATTATTGAGCTAGTCGCCGAGGGGCTGACCAACCAAGAAATTGCTGATCGACTCACGATCAGCAAGCGCACTGTCGACAACCACGTCAGCAATGTTTTTACCAAGACAGGTTCGAAAAATCGCGTGGCTCTGTTGAACTGGGCTATGGACAATGGGCGAATCTGCCGTGACGGCTTCAATTGCTGTGCACTCCCAGACGCCGACGGCTCCGGATCCTGATCACACCAGGCTCAGGCAGGCTCTGTAAGGAACAGGGCGCTAATGGAATTTCAAACAGTTCGGCGTAGTCAAGACAAGCCTGCGTCGTGCTGCCAACAAAGCGAAGGACCCCTTGTCTGTCATAGAGACCGACCACCAGAGACCTCCGAGCCTGACGACAGGCCAAATCTAAAGGAAATCCTAAGAAACTTCCACTCTCGGTGAGGCCAGCCCGAAGCGGCGACGGTCCGCCACCGACCACCTGTTCAGTGGCTGCACCGCGAGCATTGCATTGGTCCAGCAGGACTCCCCTGTGACCTCCAAGCCACACCACTCCGGAATCTCCAGTTCCGCGTCAGGCTGACTTAACTCCACTTCTGCCAACACCAAGGGGGCGTTGCAACCGGCAAAGCAATCCACCACCCAGTCCCCCCCTTTGAGATCCAAGGCGTACCGAGTCTTTTCAAGGCGATGGGGAGTCAGCTGCCAAAGGGCCTTGGCATCTTGTGTTGGGATCGGGTACTCAAATTCATGTCGAACGAGTCCACTCGACTCTGCCGCTGCCTTCAACGTCAACCAGGCCTGCCCATCGCCGCGAAGACGCATCCGAACCGTAATTCCATCCGCGCTTGATGCCAAATATCCCTGCTGCAACATCTGAGGACGACCAGCTATCCCTCTCCAACCATCACCATCCACCAAAAAGCGCCGTTCGATTTCAAGCGCCATGGTTCAGTTAATTGATGGCTGCGTCGAGGTGAGACTGTTAGCCCAGTGGAGTTTGTTCGACAACGTTCGGTAATAGGACAAGCTTGGGTCAAGCAGCACCATTAAGGCGTGATGACGGGCCTGTTGCACCACACAGCACTCGCCAGGCTCAATCACTGTGCAACCGACTCCGTCTTTCCAGAGCTTGACGCGGTGGTCCGCATCCCCTAAAGGCCAAATCACCAGGCGGGCACGCGGAGGGACCACCACCGTGCGACTGGACAAACTCATCGGACAGATCGGCGCCACAACGATGGCATCAATGCCTGGATGCAAAATCGGGCCGCCAGCAGCCAAGGCATACCCTGTCGACCCTGTCGGAGTGGACAGAATTAAACCGTCTCCCCGCATCTGATCGACCACCTCGCCATCGATCTCCACCTCAAGGGTGCATGTCGGGGAGATTTCGTCGCGATAGGCACGCAGATAAAAGTCATTCAGCGCCCAATGATGCTCTTCGTCATCCTCCACATCGGGTTGCTGCAGCGGGGATGGTGCATTGGCTCGTTCCTCTGCCGTGCGGCGGGCGACCATGGCCTGCAACATCATGCGACGTTCCATGGCGTACTGATCAGCCAGCAATCGCTGCCAAATCTCATCACCCCGCAGCACACGTCGATCATGGGTGAGAAAACCAAGATGACCACCAACATTGATGCTCAAAATTGGAATGTCATGCACGGCCAAATGACGGGCAGCACCGAGAACGGTTCCGTCACCACCCAGGACAACAGCCAAATTCGGCATGCCCTCCTCCATCGCCAATAAGCCTGGGAATGGATTCACACGGGCACCTGACATGGCCGTGACCACTTCAACGCCGAGCGCCCGAAGCTCTTCGGCGCAATGACGTGCTTCTTGATGGGCAGGCAGACTATCTGCTCTGTAAATCACCCAGACACGCTCAAGACGCATCGATCAAAAGAATGACGGTTACCAACGCAGCAAATTGAATTGCTCCATATCAACCGTAACTCTGTTGCGGTAAAGCGACAGCAAAATGGCCAGACCAACAGCAGCTTCCGCAGCAGCAACCGTGATCACAAAGACAGCAAAAACCTGTCCACGGATGAGATCACCATCCACATAGGAGGAAAAGGCCATCAAATTGATATTCACGGCATTGAGCATTAACTCAATGCTCATCAGCACTCGCACTGCATTACGGCTGTTGATTAGTCCCCAAACCCCAACACAGAATAAAAAAGCTGCGAGAAGAAGATAAGCCTGAAGAGAAGGGAGTCCAGAAAAAAGCGTGTTCATCGTTTCGGATACAGGATCAGACGATGGCGGAGGTCAAGATGAACGCCGCTCAAGCAAAAGCGGAGTACGAGCTTTTTCAATCAAGCCCTGATCGGCGACTTCGCCCGTTGCCACGTCAGTCGAGAACACGTCTCGACGGGCCAACACAATCGCTCCGATCATGGCCATCAACAACAAGACAGAAGCAAGTTCAAAGGGCAACAAATAATCAGTGAAAAGATGTTCGCCAATACGTGCTGTCGCCTCTTCGCCAACGGCAGCAGGACCGGGGAGTGCCCAAGGAGTGGTCACCACAACTCGAACCAACAAAGCGAGAAGCCCAAAGCACACACCTGCAGACACAAAACGTCTCAGGTTGAGGCGATCAATCGCTTTCAAATCCTCCTTCTTGTTAACGAGCATGATCGCGAACAAGATCAAAACATTGATGGCTCCGACATAGACGAGCACCTGAGCCGCGGCCACAAAACTGGCGTTGAGAAGCAGATACAACCCTGCGACCGCCATGAAGACGCCCCCCAACAGGAAGGCCGAATAAACAATGCTATTGAGCAATACAACGCCTAAGGCTCCCACGACGACAATCGCCGAAAGCACCAAAAAGCAGATCAGCTCTGTGGTTCCGGCGATGGTCATGCGTCGATCTCCTCAACAGCCTTCTTTGATTTTCCCTCATCCTTCATCGGTGTCAGCGTTTCAAGAATCTGGGAGGGAAGCTTGCCGGCACGCGGTGCTTCGGGGGGCACTCCGTGAGGAGACATGTCTCCAGCAGGCAGATAAGCCAACTCACGCAGAGGCTGGACGGAGGGGTCTGTGGTGACACTCGTGGGAAGCCGACCGAGTGCAACGTTGTCGTAATTCAGACTATGGCGATCAAAGGCTGCCAGCTCATACTCTTCGGTCATGGAGAGGCAATTGGTCGGGCAATACTCCACACAGTTTCCGCAAAAAATGCATACGCCGAAATCGATCGAGTAATTGCGCAACTCCTTCTTTTTGGTGGCCTTGTTCATCACCCAGTCCACGACTGGCAAATTGATTGGACACACCCGCACGCATACCTCACAAGCAATGCATTTATCGAACTCGTAATGAATTCGACCGCGATAACGCTCCGACGGGATCAGCTTCTCGTAGGGATATTGGACCGTGATCGGTCGGCGTTTCATATGGTCAAAGGTGACCGCGAACCCCTGAGCCAGGTTGCGGGCTGCATCGACCGCATCCCTTGTGTAGTCACCGACCTGTCTGAGAAATCCGAACATGGACGAAAGGCCTAGGAAGAGGAGCGTGAATTGACACCCATGATGACGGCACAAGAGCCGACGGGTGGTTCAGCCGCCAAAGGCGACGGGGAAAGCAAGCTTGAGAGCAGCGGTGACCAAAAGATTGACCAATGACAACGGAAGAAGGAATTTCCAACCGAGGTCAAGCAATTGATCGATCCGCACCCGAGGCGTTGTCCAGCGCAACAAGATGGCAACAAAGACCAGCAGATATGCCTTGAGCACTGTCATCACAATTCCAGCAGCGCCAGTAATCACTTGCACAACAGGAGCATCGACGGACTGCCCCAACCAGCCAGCCAACCACTCCACCGGAATCGGGAAACCCCAGCCTCCGAGATAAAGAACGGAGACCAACAAGGCGGAAAGCACCAGGTTGATGTAACCCGCCAAATAAAAGAGAGCGAACTTCATGCCCGCGTATTCGGTCTGGTATCCCGCAACAAGCTCCTCCTCCGCCTCGGGAAGGTCGAAGGGAAGTCGCTCACATTCAGCCAGAGCGCAGATCCAAAAGATCAGGAAACCGACTGGCTGGCGCCAGATGTTCCAACTGAGAATGCCAAGACCATTTTGCTGATCAACGATTGCGACGGTGCTGAGCGAGTTGCTCATCATCACGACTGCCAAAACCGCCAGAGCAAGAGGAATCTCGTAACTAATGGACTGCGCTGCAGCCCTCAAACCGCCCAGTAGTGAGTACTTGTTATTCGACGCATATCCACTCATTAACAAGCCAATTGGCTGAATGCTGCTCAAGGAAATCCACAGAAAAATGCCTACGCCAACATTGCTCACCAGCAAGTTCTGGCCAAAGGGGACGATCAACCATGACAAGATCACCGGAACGACCACCAAAACCGGGCCAAGGGTGAACAGGAGAGAGTCGGCACGCGCGGGAATGATGTCTTCTTTGACCAACAGCTTGAGGCCGTCAGCGATGGGCTGAAGCACTCCAAGCGCACCGGCGTACTCAGGCCCAATCCGCTGTTGCACAGCGGCGGAAATCTTGCGTTCTAACCAAACCGAAACGAGAACACCCACAACCGCAGCCACCAACACCAACAGCATTGGCAGTGGAAGCCACAGAAGACGGGCTGCCTGAGCTGACAAGCCCAGGCCTTGCAGCGCCTGGCTGAAGCTCAGTTCCAGGTCCAGTCCCGGGCTCACCATGGTGTTGGCTGAAGTTCTTGCAACTTAAGCGGCCGAAGCCGGAGAGCGCTCGTGAATCGGGGTCCATGCGCGGGGTCCCGAACCTGAATAGATCTGAGACGGGCGAAAAATACGGTTGGCGCCCAGTTGCTCACGCCAGTGCGCCAGCCAACCGGCAACTCGGGAGATCGCAAAGACTGGTGTGAACAGATCCCTTGGAATCCCCAGCTTCCTGTAAACCAGCCCTGAATAGAAATCCACATTCGGGAAGATTCCCTTGGCACCAAGACGAGACTCTGCCGCCAATTCCAAACCGCGGGCGACGTCGTACAAGTGATCATGGCCAAACCGAGCAAACATTTCCTCCGCCAGGCTCTGAAGAATCACGGCTCTTGGATCCTTGACGCGATATTCCCGGTGTCCGAATCCCATGATCTTTCGCTTCTCCGTCATGGCCTCATCGAGATAAGCCTCGGCATTTTCAGAGCTGCCAATTTGTTCAAGCATGGTCAGCACATCTTCATTCGCTCCGCCATGAAGTGGTCCGGCCAGCGTGCCAACAGCTGACGCCACCACGGCGTAAGGGTCTGTCAATGTGCTGGCGGTTACACGAGCACTGAATGTGCTGGCATTGAGGCTGTGCTCTGCATGCAGGATCAAACAACGATCAAAAATTCGTGCGGCGAGCGGATCGGGTTCCCGCTCCGTCAGCATGTAAAGGAAATTGGCGGAATAGGCGAGATCATCCCTTGGCTGGATTGGATCCTGCCCCTTACGGATTAACTGAAACGCCGCCACCATTGTTGGGATTTTGGCGATGAGCCGAACGACAGCGTCATAGATGTATTGGGGATCATCAATGGCTCTGCGCGAATAGAAGAGCCCTAAAGAGGCAGCACTCGACTGCAAAGCATCCATCGGATGCCCTGTAGCCGGGAAGCATTTCATCATGTCCCTGACACGAAAGCTCATCCGGCGGTGCATCTGCACTTCCTGTTCAAAGGCAGTGAGCTGGTCTCGTGTCGGCAACTCACCCCAGATCAACAGATAAGCGGTTTCCAAGAAGCTGCTATTTGCAGCAAGCTCCGAGACCGGATAACCCCGATAGGTCAACAATCCCTGCTCGCCATCGATGTCACAGATCGCAGACTGAGTAGCAGGGACTCCATCGAGGCCAGGCCTCAGCTCGATTCCAGTGCGCGCATGGCGAAGTTCCGCTAACTGCTGCTGAGCCACCAGCTCTTAGCCACTGGTTGCAACCTAAGCCGAGCTGTTCTCAGCATCTTGCTGATCGAACAACAGCGCAGGACGCAACAGCGCCCGCAACTCCCAGGTTTGACCCGACTGACGCAAATGCACAAGACCGGCCTTTTTCAACACAATCACGCCCGAGCACAGGCCAAGCAGTGCAGCAGCGAGATCGCCAAGATCAGGCTCATGGCCAACCAAACAAATATTCCCGACCAGGCTTGGCACAAGAGACTCAACTGAACCTCCGGGTTTCAGCCGTTCATCAAGATCCAAGAACGGGGCTAAACCTGCCTGTTGCGCAAGCCGAGCCGTCTCCAGAGCTCGCCTATATGGACTGCTGATCAGGCGATCAACCCTCACACCTCTACTGACCAAAGCCTTCATAACCGCATCCGTGCGCGTCTGCCCAACTGCTGTGAGGGCGCGATCTGGGTGATCACAACCATCCACACGCTCAGCCGCGATGCCATGCCGCATCAAAAACAGGTTGATGAGGCGCGATGGCCCCTTGGCGGGAGAGACAGAGGTCAACCCAGTTCAAGGCGTGCATGCAATGGAAGCAAAGGCTTCCCCCCGGCCTGAGCGTCACCATCGACCGACAAGACCAAGCCACGCACCCGATTTTGCAACGGGTGACCCGACAAACCCTGCAATAAGGTCCATGGTCTCCAGCGCCTGATCAGCTGCTGAGCTGGATCCTCACCCATCAAGACCGCCTGACTGGGGGACGTCTCGTGTCGCAGTTGCTGCCACTGACGTAATCGCGGCTGCAAGGCCCGACTGTCATGGCGATGGGTCAACGTCGGCAAGGTCTCCCCCCACCAGTTCCAATCGCCATCCTCAACAGTCGCGACGGACAACTGAGCCGCGATCTTCTCTCCATGACCACGCTGTCGTACCAAACGGGTCCACACCTGCACGGTCTCACGATCACCAGGCAAATCAGACTGCGATAGCCCCTGAGCCTCAAGCTCAGCATCCACCTCAACCCGTTTCGGGTGGCCATTGCGGCTGGCCAGCAACCAACCCTCCAGCTGCTGCAACCACAACAACGGGCCATCGTCCTGAGAAACGACACCAGCGGCGGCGGGGATGGGGCCCAAATGATCCCGTAGAAGAGGCCCAAACCACTGCACGTAAGGATGCTGATCGTCTCGATCGAGCAACCGTGACGGATTCTGCAACCAAGCCATCACCGCGCTCTTTCCCCCGGCAACCAGGGTCGAATCTGGTGCTGCAAGCCAAGGCTCGGCTTCCAAGGGATCGCGAAAACGCAGCAGGGCATTGACCGAGAGATCCGAGCCATCCGGCCGCAAGGCAGCCACCAAACCCTCAAGATCCCGACGCTCTGCGACCTCCTCAGGCATATCCAGCCAGCGCTTCAACGCACGAGGGGAGGCGGTCATCAAGGCGACGCCTTGACCCAATTGGTTCAACTGATCCTGAAGCTCCTCATCCCCCAGTTGGTGGTGATCCTGCAATTGGGACACATCCAAAGCCCCCTCCAAGACGCCGCGCCCAGAGGCAAGCAACAGCAAATCATCGTCAATGAGTGCCGTCGCTAAGGGTTGAGCGTCGCGCCCCAGCAGAGCACCACGACCACTAATGACGCCAATGCCCCGATAGCTGCTGACCTGCAAATCGGTGCCGGCCAGGCTGCGGGTTTGCCAGAAGCGCTGCAAAAATCGACGAGCGCCATCAGTATCTCGGCTCGTCAAAGCCAAAACCCATCCCGGTTGATCGCGAAGATCTCCCGCATCAATCAGCGTCAAACTGACTTCAGGCCCAAGCCAGTTGCCCAGCTCAGCCTCAAAATCAAGACCAGCTAAAGCAAAAACACCATCACGCCATTGTCGGGCTCCATCTCGTGCGGCCCGTCGTAGCGCCGGAGGTGCCACCGCCTGGACATAAGCGGGCAAACGAGCTGGATCGGCCAGCCAGTGCAAGGAAAGATCCGCGTCACGCGGCACAAAAAGTGATGCCCGAGGCAGCTGCATGGGCTGCTGGGCCAAACGCAATGGACTGCGGCGATCAACGCCCCAAAGCAAGCCGCCCGTCAGCAAAAAGAGTGACAGCAGAACGGCCGCGATGTAGTTGAAAAAAGGGCGGGCCTTCATGGGCCAGCAACATCATGTGCGTTCATCCTTATCCATCGCCGCAGAATGGCGCCATGCAGACCATCCATCCACGGTCGATCACTGCTCTGAAGCTCCAGCAATGGCTGCAGGTTGACGAGGTCAAACCACAGCTTATTGATGTCAGGGAAGAGCAAGAGCTCGAGCTCGCCCGCTTCCCCAGCGAGGTGATCCACCTTCCTCTGAGTTGTTCCAACGTTTGGTTGCACTCGATTCGAGATCAGCTGAGGACCGACCGACCTGTCGTTGTGATCTGCCACGCAGGAGTACGCAGCCTTCACTTTGGGCTGTGGCTTCTGGAACAGAATTGGGGCCTGGAAGTGTGGAACCTTGAGGGGGGTATCGATGCCTGGAGTGTTCAGGTCGACACAGCCGTGCCCCGTTACTGATGAAACCTCTGTCTGCCCGTCAAAAGCAAGTGCTGCAGGCGACAGTGCATCACTATGTCGACACGATTGAACCTGTTGGCAGTCGCACCTTGGTTCAGCGGTTTGGTATCAACGCCAGCTCCGCCACGGTGCGTTCTGCCATGGGTGCGCTGGAACAGCGCGGCTTACTCACCCAACCCCACACCTCAGCCGGCCGAGTACCCAGCCCGCTTGGCTATCGCCATTACGTCGATTGTTTGCTGCCAGAACCGGGAGTGGTCGTGCAGCATCTGGAACGAGAACTCACCGGTCTCTGCCTGCGCTGGGCCGCTCTAGATGACCTGCTGATGCAGCTGACACGACGTCTGACTGATTTCACGGGTCTGATGAGCCTGATCACACGACCAGCCGAACCCCAGGCGCAATTGAAAGCGATCAGGCTTGTCAATAGTGGAGACAGGCTTCTAGTGATGCTGGTTGTGGATAGCGGCCACGCCAGCCATCTGAACTTACGGTTCCCTCATGGAGCTGAAGAGGAACTCAGGGCGATCGAACGCTGGACGGATCAACAACTTGAAGAGGGTGGCCTGAACTGGGATTCTCTACCTCCACAGCTGCAGCGCAGCGGCGACGTTCTACGCAGTGCCCTAGACCATCCTTCAGCAGCAACAGCTGCAGACCAACAAGTCGTGGTCCATGGACTGTCACGTCTCGTGGCAGAACCAGAATTTCAGAGCAGCAGTGACTTGCGTCCTTTGCTTGAGTTGATCGACGATCGGCCAACCGACCTCGTCAGCGAAGGAGCGCAGGAACGGGTTTGGATTGGCGATGAACACCCTCACCGCGCCCTACGCCCATGCTCTGTCGTCCAGGCTCCCTACCGATGTGGAAGCGATGGCATCGGCCAGGTCGCTTTGGTTGGACCGATGCGCATGGCTTATTCCACTGCCAAAGCCGCCGTGCAGCGCGTGGCAAAACATCTCGAACTTCTACTCAGCTGACGGTCGGCAGCACCCATTCAGATCTGATGACCGAGCTTTTCGGCAACGGTGTTGACATCTTTATCACCACGGCCTGAGCAATTGATCACCACCTCGCTTCCCTCCTGGAGTGTTGGGCACAGCATTTCCAACCAAGCAAAAGCATGCGCGGTCTCTAGCGCCGGAATAATCCCTTCCAGTTCACTCACCAAACGAAGTGCATCAAGAGCCTGTTGATCTGTGACAGCGGCGTATTCGGCTCGGCCGATCTCACGCAAATAACTGTGCTCAGGACCGACCCCGGGGTAATCGAGACCAGCACTGATCGAGTGTGCTTCCTGTACCTGCCCATCGCCGTCCTGCAGAAGAAGGCTCATCGCGCCATGCAATACACCAACCCGGCCTTCGGTAATGGTGGCGGCATGCCGTCCTGTCTCAACCCCATCACCGGCAGCTTCCACACCGATCAAACGAACGGCGGTGTCCTCTACGAAGGGATGAAACAAGCCCATGGCATTCGACCCACCACCCACACAAGCAAGCAGTACATCGGGGAGACGACCAAAGGCGCCATGACACTGGCGCTTGGCCTCCTCGCCAATCACCGCGTGAAAATCACGGACCAACATTGGATAGGGATGGGGACCAGCTACCGACCCCAAGATGTAGTGGGTGGTTTCGACATTGGTGACCCAATCACGAATCGCCTCGCTTGTGGCATCTTTCAGCGTGGCCGTCCCCGCGGTAACCGGTTGAACCGTGGCGCCAAGAAGCCGCATCCGAAACACATTGAGAGACTGACGACGCATGTCCTCAGCGCCCATATAAATCACACATTCCAACCCGAAACGAGCGCAGACAGTCGCTGTCGCCACTCCATGCTGACCGGCACCTGTCTCGGCGATAATCCGTTTTTTGCCCATGCGGCGGGCCAATAAAGCTTGACCAAGGGCATTGTTGATTTTGTGTGCGCCGGTGTGGTTGAGGTCTTCGCGCTTGAGCCAGATGCGTGGCCCCCCATCAGAGCGGCGATAGTGATCGGTGAGCCTCTCCGCTTCATAGAGAGGCGTTGCACGACCGACGTAGTCCTTCAGCAGCTGGTTCAGTTCTGCTGTAAACGCTGAATCATTCCACGCTTGCGCAGCCGCCTGCTCAAGCTCTGCAAGAGCCGGCATCAACGTTTCAGGAACGTATTGACCGCCATAGCGCCCGAAGCGTCCATGCTCGCCTGGACGGGAGCCAAGTTCCAGGAGACTGGCGGAATCCAAACTGGAACGATTCGGCGAAGTGGATGTCACTAGCAGTGAGGTACTCGCTGGCTTTGTCTTGACAAATTATAGTAATTCCATCAAAAGATCAGTTCTCGAGCGGAAACTTCCCGGCCAAAAATATTTAGCTTGCTCAAACACTCATTTGCCGTAAACGATTCTGAGAGCAAAAGCGGATTTCAAAGAAACGCCTAACCGCTCGCGGAAAAGAAATAAAAAACCTCTTTCATTACCCTGCCGCAAACACAAACCAGAACGCTATTACTCACAACCTTCAGGATCCAAGCCCAAGGCGATTCTACTGCCCAAACCATTGACGTTATGACAAAAAAGAAGCCAACTGCCAAATTCACAAGAGCAACCAAGAACTTCTAGACCGCAATCCATCAACCAAGCACATGCCAGACAGGCGGCCATAACGAATCCCTTTGCCCCAAAACGTCTCACAAT
>MDSW01120782.1_pt1 | contig 14616 bp, 8 predicted proteins | sample 811171 | NCBI WGS metagenome assembly MDSW01 (sample SAMN05326641, study PRJNA326480) | marine metagenome | isolation source: seawater | place: Atlantic Ocean: North West | collected 2012 | reverse complement strand
AAATATTGACTTTTAAAAGATGAAACAAATACCCGTATTAATTATGACGTATTTAAGGGAGAAAAATACTTTCAAAATTTTAGATATTTTAAGAAAAATAAAATATAAAAATATTTATCTGTTTAATGATGGATTAATTACTAAAAAAGATCAGAAAAAAATAAACCAAAAAAATATTTTTGTTTCTAACGATGGTTTAGTTAATAGAACAAAAATTAATCAACAAGATAAATATATTCATCAAACTTTCAGAAAAAGAATAAATAAATATAAAAAAAAATACAAAATAAAAGTTATTATGCCTCAAAGAAATCTTCATCATAGATTTGCACAACCCTATGCATTATCTAAAGTATTTAAAAAATATTCAGAGGTCATAGTTTTAGAAGATGACACTATACCTAATAAAAGCTTCTTTAAATTTTGTAGTCAACTATTAATTAAATTCAGAGATGATAAAAGAATATCAATAATATCTGGAAATAACTTTTTAAATTATAAAAATTTTAAAAGACGAAATAATGATAGTTATTTTTTTTCAAAATTTACCACTACATGGGGGTGGGCAACTTGGAAAGATAGATGGGAAGATAGTTTTGATATGAACATGAATGATTGGCCCAAAGTAAAAAAAGAAGGTTGGATGAAAGATATTTTGTTAAACGATAAATCAGAAAAATTTTTATCAAAGTATCTCCATAGAAGATTTAAATTAATTGATCAAGATTGGGATAGAGCATGGCAATTTGGTTGTTTGATAAATGGTAGATTAACAATATTTCCATGCAAAAATTTAATTACATCGGTTGGCCAAGACGAATTTGCTACTCATAAAAACCCAAAAAAGTGGGATAGACTTCCTCTGGAAGAGATGAAATTTCCATTAAAACATCCAAAAATAATTGTAGCTGATAGTTTAGTAGATAATTTTCTAACAAAAGAAGGTTTTAGTAAACCAGATATAATTTATAGAATTAAAAACAAAATAAGAAAATATTTGTTATCTTAAAAATCTAAGTTTTTTGTTTCATTTTTCTATTAATTATAAATAATATTGTTAAAGAATGTAGTACAAAAAAATAAAATATAAAAAACCATTTATAAAATTGATAGAATTTATCACATACAAGCTATTACATTTATTTATTTCTAATCACAATGAGGAGAAATTAATTAGAATTTTAAAAACTAATAAATATTTTGATGTTACCAAAAAAATTGTAGTTCTAGATATTGGATGTTATATAGGTGACTGGACAAAAAACTTTATTTATCAACTTAAAAAAATAACAAAAAAAAAATACCAATTTTATCTTTTTGATGCAAATAAAAAAATTAAAGAAAGGGTAAAAAAAATATGTTATAACAAAAACATTAAATTCTATAATATAGCTTTAAGTAAAAAAAAAAATTTTGAAATTTTTAATTTAAATAATTTTTTCCAATGTTCTGGTTCTTCATTATCAAATGTTTATAAATCTGATAACAAATGGGTAAATTCAAGATATAACTTTATAAAATTTTTTTCCTTTAACAAAAAACTTGATAAATTTATAAATGTAAAAGTTCAAACTAATACATTAGATAATATATGTAAAAAACTAAATATAAAAAATATAGATGTTATAAAAATTGATGTTGAAGGATCTGAGTTGGATGTTTTATTAGGATCAAAAAAAAATCTTAAAAATGTTAAAATTATTTATACAGAAATAGTTGAAAATAAATCTAAATATTTAAAAAAAGAAAAAACAATTAAAGAATTTTTGAGCAAAAAAGGGTTTAAAATGATTAAAAAAGATGATATTGGAAATGTGTCTTTATTCAGTAATATTGTTGCAAAAGATAATATATTTATAAATAAAAAATTTTTTTTTAAAAAAATTTATTACGGTTAAATTATGGAAATAAAAAAAATGTTTAAGTTTTATGTTATTTCTTTAGTTATTATTGTTAGCTTATTTGTTTTGGGTATAAAAATCTCTTTGTACATTGTAAAAAAAGATCTTGAATCTTATTTAAATTCTAATGAGTTTGAAAAAAGATTATATTTTTATTCTATAAATTCTCTAGTTAAATTTTCTGAAAAAAAACCAATTGAAAATGATAAATTATTAATAAAAAAAAGTTTAGAAAAAATATTTGAAAATTATAAAGATGTTTTGCCAAATTCCACAAATAAATAAATATAGTGTTTCAGAATAAATATTATAATTATTATTATCTATTTTTTTTCTTTTTTTTGTTGGAAATTTTAAGTATTTGGCATTCTCTTAATTATTATGATGGGTTTCATTTAGGACTTCTTTTAAATGCCGCAGATGAGCTAAGCAAAGGAAAATTAATTTACAAAGATTTTTTTTATCCATATGGAATATTAAATAATTATTTAAATTTTATCATTTTAAAAATTTTTAATAATAATATTTTTTATTTGTTTTTAGTATATATACAATTTTATATTCTTGGTATTTTCATTTTATTCAAATTATTTAAAAAAATTTTAAATGATTTTTATCCTTATATATTGGTTTTAACTTTATTTCTAATCCATCCTTTTATATTAAAACCATGGCATAATTATTTATTATTTTTTCTTATTTCTTATTATTTGTACTTAAAATCTTTTTTTAATTTAAAAAAAGATTTGCAATCTTCATTTGTGCTTGGAATTGGTTTTCTATTTAGTGAAACTTTTTTTTTAGCATCTATATTGATATTTATTGTTGATTTAAAATATTATATTAAATTTTTTAAATATGAAAAAATAGTCTACAAAATTCTTTTATTTTTATTACCCTTTTTTGTTTTTTTTTCTTACTTGTTAGCACAAAATATCTATCAATTTTGGATTAATCAAAGTCTCACCTTTCCAACCTTGCTAGAAGGTTTTTATCAAAAAGGAATAATTGAATTTATATTACAGTATATAAAAACATTTATTTTTTCTTTCGAGAAAATATTTTCAAAAAGTTATATATTTCTTTTTTTTGTTGTTTTTCTAAGTAATGTTTATTTTTTAGTTTATAACTACAAAAAAATTTTTTTTTCTAGTAATAAAAAAGTAAATATTTTATCATTTATTTCTATAATAAATCTTATTTTAATATCTCAAAGTCTAAATAATGTTGCGGTATTTAAGTTGGCAACACTGTCTTCATTTGGAATAGTTGTGCTGCTATACTTGATATCAAATCAAAAAGACTACTTTATAAAAAATACTTACATAATTATACTTATTCTTTTTTCATCAATGACTTTTTTTGATAATGATACAAATAGTTTACACTTAAAAAGAAATAATGAAAAAAATAAAATTATTAAAAATGATCTGTCCTTTATTAAATATCAAAAATATGAAGAAAATATTTGGAATAATTTAAATAGTTTAAACCAGATTTTAGTTAAAATTAAAAAAGATTGTAATATAAAATATTTTGCCAATTTTACAAATGATGCATATTATTATTTTTTATCAAATAGATATTTTGACAATATGCAAAAATTATTTTGGTATCAAAATATAGCTGGCAATTGGCAGAATAATTATTTTAATACTTTAAGCACAACTTTTGATAATGATTTAGAAGAAAAGATTGAAAAACAAATTAAAAAAAATAATATTTTTTTTATCACTGACTTGATCAACCAGAATGAAATATTACTGAATGGTAAAATAATTACTTTTAAAAATTATAAAATTCATGATTTGAATTTTACAAATTTTCATAAAAAAAAAATAATTTTAGTTCCAAATGAATGCAATATAGAATAGAAATGTTTTTTAATAATATATATAAGTACTCGAAAAAATCTCCTAAAAGAATAATTATTATAGGATCAGGCCCCGCAGGTATATCACTAGCTTTAGAATTAGAAAAAAGAAAAATTCATTCAATTATATTAGAAGCTGGAAATTTAGAGTATAATGAGGAGTCACAAAAATTTTATCATGCAAAAGTTATTGGAGATCACTTAGTTGATGATATTAAATATTCTAGATTGAGAATGTTTGGTGGAACCTCAGGTCATTGGGGCGGAACCTGTAGAACTTTAGATAGTTATGATTTTAATTCTTGGCTGATAGAAAAAAAAGATTTACAACCATATCTTAAAATTGCTTCAGAAATATTAAATATAAAACCTTTATTTAGAGAAAAAAAAATTAATGATGACTTTAAAATTGTAGAGTTTCAAACTAGTAATGTCAAATTTGGCGAAAAATATAAAAATCACATAGATAAATCGAATTATATAGATATAATATTTAATTCTCCTGTTACGAATATAATTGGCAAAGAAGGACTTACAGAAAAATTAGAAGTTAAATTTGAGAATCAGAAATATTATATTTCCGGTTCAAAATATGTACTTGCAACTGGAGGCATCGAAAATTCAAGAATTTTACTCTGGTCTAGAGAAATGAATAAAAATTTTATAGATAAAAATTTACCAATTGGCAATAATTGGTATACGCATCCGTACCATATTTTAGGAAAAGGTTTTACAAATTACAAAACAGCTACTGAATATTTTAAGCATAATCTAATAGAGTTTGAAAATGCCTTTGGTTGGGGAAAAGATACAAAAACATTTAATGTTTCTCCTACGAGAAAATTTATTAAAGATAAGCAAATACTTAATTCGTGTATATTTATAACTACTTTTGACAGAAAAAATAATAATTTAAAAAATATTGTTAAAAACTTATTGTGTATTGTTCCTCAAATTTCACATAATTTATTAAAAAAATTTGAAAAAAAAATATTTTGTGGAACTACATTTAGCTCTTCATGGGAACAGAATCCAAATTTTCAAAACAAGATCAGATTATCAAATGAATTAGATGGGTTAGGTGTACCATTTGCCAATATCTATTACAAAAAGGATGATATAGTTAGAAAAACTGCTCGCGTGATGATGGAAGAATTGGGAAAATTATATGTAAATAAAAATATTGGAAGAGTAAGGATAGATGAATTTCTTTACAATAATATGGATTACAAGACTGATGGAGGAGGACAACACCATTTGGGAGGAACTATAATGGGATCAAGTAATGTGAATTCAGTTGTAGACGCTGATTTAAAACTACACTCGAATAAAAATTTATTTGTTTTAGGGAGTTCCGTTTACCCCAGTGGTGGTCATGCAAACCCAACTTTTACTATAGTTCAATTAGCATGTAGATTAGCTGATAAAATATCAACAGAAATATGATTAAAAAAAAAGCTTTAATAATAGGTATTTCAGGACAGGATGGATTTTTATTATCACAATTTTTAGAAAAAAAAAAATATCAAGTATACGGAGTATACAAAAACATAAAAAGTTTAAAAAAAATTAAAACTAAAAAAAATAATAAATTATTTAAAATTAATACTTTAAATTTTTTAAAAATTAAAAAGTTGATTAAAAAAGTTAAACCAGATGAGATTTATAATTTTTCAGGTATTACAGATCTTAAAACTAGCGAAAATAATATTATAGAAAACGAAAAGAGTAATAATTTTTTTCTACTAAAATTATTCACATATTTTTCTAATAATACTCGTATTAAGATTTTTAATTCTTTAAGTTCAGAGTTATTTAAAAAAAATAAAAAAGGAAAAAAAAAAATCAATAAAATAAACGATTTTTTTCCAGAAACACCTTACGCAATAGCCAAATTATCTTCTTATTATTATTCATTATATTTTAGAAAAAAATATAATATGAAAATTTATAATGGTTTTTTTTTTAATCATGACTCTGTTTATAGGCAAAAAAGATTTATCGTACCACAGATAATAGAGATATTATTAAAAGCAAAAAAAAATATTTATTTTTCTCCTTTTATTATAAGGAATATTTTAAGCAGAAAAGACTTTGGCTCAGCAAAATCTTATGTTGAGGCAGCGTGGCGCATAATACAAAATGATATTCCTGATGATTATATTATAGGATCTGGAAAAACATATAGTCTACTAAATATAATTAAAATTATATCAAAAAAAATAAAATTGAAAATTAAAGTAATTAGAACTAATCAAAATTATAAAATTTCGAGTAATGATAAAATAATAATATTTGGTAAATATAATAAAAACGAGCCTTTTCTTATTGCAGATCAAAAAACAATAAAAAAAAAAACAAATTGGAAAAACAAAATAAGTTACAAAAAAACTTTGGATGAAATGATTTTAAATTATAAAAAAAATCTTTTTATAGAAAAAAAAATCAAATAATTCAAAGCAGAAAATACATCAAAGATTTTCATTTTTGATACTCCAATTTTTCTATAAGGAAGAATAATTGGAATTTCTTTTATTTTGTATTTTTTTTTATTTAAAAAATAAGTACTTTCCCAAAAAAAAGAATAGCTATTATTTTTTGCTAACATGATATCTTTTTTTTTAATTGTACTTAAATTATATATTCTAAAAGCTCCCGATGTATCATAATTAATATTAAGTAATATATTAATTAAATAAAATCTAAATAATGTTAGATATTTTCGAGTCCAATGCCAATTTTTTAGTGCGTTCCTGTATTTAAATCTATTAGTTATTACTAAATCGTAAAATTTTATATATTTAATCATTTTAGGTATAACATAAGGATTATGTGTACCATCAGCATCCAATGTTACAGCTACATTAAACTTTTTTTTGTAAGAATACATAAGTCCTTGTTTATGAGCTGAACCAACCCCAACTTTATTTTTGCGAATAATTATTTCAATTCTTTTATCTCTCTTTTTTATTTTTTTGATTTCCTGAATTGTTCCATCATTTGAATTATCATCGACAAATAAAATTTTAGAATATTTATTTTTTTTTAATTTATTGTAAATAATGTTTATATTTCCACTTTCATTTAAAGTTGGAATAATTATAATTACCTTCATACTATTGTTATATCTGGGAGTGGAAATATAAATTTTGTTCCTTTTAATCTAATTTTTCTTTCTCTACTCAATATTTCTTTTTTAAAATGCCATGGTAATACCAAATAATAATCTGGTCTCAAATTTCTAGATTTACTCTCATTTATAATTTGAATTTTTGTTCCAGGGGTATACAAATTATTTTTTTTTGGATTTCTATCAGATATATAATCAATTATTTTATTATCAATTTTAAAGTATTGTAAAAGAACATTTCCTTTTGTTGATGCTCCATAACCATGTATTGATTTTCCTTTTTTTTTGAGTTTTATCAAAGTTTTCATGAGTCTAATTTTTAATGAATTAATATTTTTAAAAAATATAGTAAAAGTTTTTTTTAAATTTAATTTCGATCTTTTTTCCAATTTTATTAAAATATTAATATTTTAATAAAATTGGAAAAAAGATCGAAATTAAATTTAAAAAAAACTTTTACTATATTTTTTAAAAATATTAATTCATTAAAAATTAGACTCATGAAAACTTTGATAAAACTCAAAAAAAAAGGAAAATCAATACATGGTTATGGAGCATCAACAAAAGGAAATGTTCTTTTACAATACTTTAAAATTGATAATAAAATAATTGATTATATATCTGATAGAAATCCAAAAAAAAATAATTTGTATACCCCTGGAACAAAAATTCAAATTATAAATGAGAGTAAATCTAGAAATTTGAGACCAGATTATTATTTGGTATTACCATGGCATTTTAAAAAAGAAATATTGAGTAGAGAAAGAAAAATTAGATTAAAAGGAACAAAATTTATATTTCCACTCCCAGATATAACAATAGTATGAAGGTAATTATAATTATTCCAACTTTAAATGAAAGTGGAAATATAAACATTATTTACAATAAATTAAAAAAAAATAAATATTCTAAAATTTTATTTGTCGATGATAATTCAAATGATGGAACAATTCAGGAAATCAAAAAAATAAAAAAGAGAGATAAAAGAATTGAAATAATTATTCGCAAAAATAAAGTTGGGGTTGGTTCAGCTCATAAACAAGGACTTATGTATTCTTACAAAAAAAAGTTTAATGTAGCTGTAACATTGGATGCTGATGGTACACATAATCCTTATGTTATACCTAAAATGATTAAATATATAAAATTTTACGATTTAGTAATAACTAATAGATTTAAATACAGGAACGCACTAAAAAATTGGCATTGGACTCGAAAATATCTAACATTATTTAGATTTTATTTAATTAATATATTACTTAATATTAATTATGATACATCGGGAGCTTTTAGAATATATAATTTAAGTACAATTAAAAAAAAAGATATCATGTTAGCAAAAAATAATAGCTATTCTTTTTTTTGGGAAAGTACTTATTTTTTAAATAAAAAAAAATACAAAATAAAAGAAATTCCAATTATTCTTCCTTATAGAAAAATTGGAGTATCAAAAATGAAAATCTTTGATGTATTTTCTGCTTTGAATTATTTGATTTTTTTTTCTATAAAAAGATTTTTTTTATAATTTAAAATCATTTCATCCAAAGTTTTTTTGTAACTTATTTTGTTTTTCCAATTTGTTTTTTTTTTTATTGTTTTTTGATCTGCAATAAGAAAAGGCTCGTTTTTATTATATTTACCAAATATTATTATTTTATCATTACTCGAAATTTTATAATTTTGATTAGTTCTAATTACTTTAATTTTCAATTTTATTTTTTTTGATATAATTTTAATTATATTTAGTAGACTATATGTTTTTCCAGATCCTATAATATAATCATCAGGAATATCATTTTGTATTATGCGCCACGCTGCCTCAACATAAGATTTTGCTGAGCCAAAGTCTTTTCTGCTTAAAATATTCCTTATAATAAAAGGAGAAAAATAAATATTTTTTTTTGCTTTTAATAATATCTCTATTATCTGTGGTACGATAAATCTTTTTTGCCTATAAACAGAGTCATGATTAAAAAAAAAACCATTATAAATTTTCATATTATATTTTTTTCTAAAATATAATGAATAATAATAAGAAGATAATTTGGCTATTGCGTAAGGTGTTTCTGGAAAAAAATCGTTTATTTTATTGATTTTTTTTTTTCCTTTTTTATTTTTTTTAAATAACTCTGAACTTAAAGAATTAAAAATCTTAATACGAGTATTATTAGAAAAATATGTGAATAATTTTAGTAGAAAAAAATTATTACTCTTTTCGTTTTCTATAATATTATTTTCGCTAGTTTTAAGATCTGTAATACCTGAAAAATTATAAATCTCATCTGGTTTAACTTTTTTAATCAACTTTTTAATTTTTAAAAAATTTAAAGTATTAATTTTAAATAATTTATTATTTTTTTTAGTTTTAATTTTTTTTAAACTTTTTATGTTTTTGTATACTCCGTATACTTGATATTTTTTTTTTTCTAAAAATTGTGATAATAAAAATCCATCCTGTCCTGAAATACCTATTATTAAAGCTTTTTTTTTAATCATATTTCTGTTGATATTTTATCAGCTAATCTACATGCTAATTGAACTATAGTAAAAGTTGGGTTTGCATGACCACCACTGGGGTAAACGGAACTCCCTAAAACAAATAAATTTTTATTCGAGTGTAGTTTTAAATCAGCGTCTACAACTGAATTCACATTACTTGATCCCATTATAGTTCCTCCCAAATGGTGTTGTCCTCCTCCATCAGTCTTGTAATCCATATTATTGTAAAGAAATTCATCTATCCTTACTCTTCCAATATTTTTATTTACATATAATTTTCCCAATTCTTCCATCATCACGCGAGCAGTTTTTCTAACTATATCATCCTTTTTGTAATAGATATTGGCAAATGGTACACCTAACCCATCTAATTCATTTGATAATCTGATCTTGTTTTGAAAATTTGGATTCTGTTCCCATGAAGAGCTAAATGTAGTTCCACAAAATATTTTTTTTTCAAATTTTTTTAATAAATTATGTGAAATTTGAGGAACAATACACAATAAGTTTTTAACAATATTTTTTAAATTATTATTTTTTCTGTCAAAAGTAGTTATAAATATACACGAATTAAGTATTTGCTTATCTTTAATAAATTTTCTCGTAGGAGAAACATTAAATGTTTTTGTATCTTTTCCCCAACCAAAGGCATTTTCAAACTCTATTAGATTATGCTTAAAATATTCAGTAGCTGTTTTGTAATTTGTAAAACCTTTTCCTAAAATATGGTACGGATGCGTATACCAATTATTGCCAATTGGTAAATTTTTATCTATAAAATTTTTATTCATTTCTCTAGACCAGAGTAAAATTCTTGAATTTTCGATGCCTCCAGTTGCAAGTACATATTTTGAACCGGAAATATAATATTTCTGATTCTCAAATTTAACTTCTAATTTTTCTGTAAGTCCTTCTTTGCCAATTATATTCGTAACAGGAGAATTAAATATTATATCTATATAATTCGATTTATCTATGTGATTTTTATATTTTTCGCCAAATTTGACATTACTAGTTTGAAACTCTACAATTTTAAAGTCATCATTAATTTTTTTTTCTCTAAATAAAGGTTTTATATTTAATATTTCTGAAGCAATTTTAAGATATGGTTGTAAATCTTTTTTTTCTATCAGCCAAGAATTAAAATCATAACTATCTAAAGTTCTACAGGTTCCGCCCCAATGACCTGAGGTTCCACCAAACATTCTCAATCTAGAATATTTAATATCATCAACTAAGTGATCTCCAATAACTTTTGCATGATAAAATTTTTGTGACTCCTCATTATACTCTAAATTTCCAGCTTCTAATATAATTGAATGAATTTTTCTTTTTTCTAATTCTAAAGCTAGTGATATACCTGCGGGGCCTGATCCTATAATAATTATTCTTTTAGGAGATTTTTTCGAGTACTTATATATATTATTAAAAAACATTTCTATTCTATATTGCATTCATTTGGAACTAAAATTATTTTTTTTTTATGAAAATTTGTAAAATTCAAATCATGAATTTTATAATTTTTAAAAGTAATTATTTTACCATTCAGTAATATTTCATTCTGGTTGATCAAGTCAGTGATAAAAAAAATATTATTTTTTTTAATTTGTTTTTCAATCTTTTCTTCTAAATCATTATCAAAAGTTGTGCTTAAAGTATTAAAATAATTATTCTGCCAATTGCCAGCTATATTTTGATACCAAAATAATTTTTGCATATTGTCAAAATATCTATTTGATAAAAAATAATAATATGCATCATTTGTAAAATTGGCAAAATATTTTATATTACAATCTTTTTTAATTTTAACTAAAATCTGGTTTAAACTATTTAAATTATTCCAAATATTTTCTTCATATTTTTGATATTTAATAAAGGACAGATCATTTTTAATAATTTTATTTTTTTCATTATTTCTTTTTAAGTGTAAACTATTTGTATCATTATCAAAAAAAGTCATTGATGAAAAAAGAATAAGTATAATTATGTAAGTATTTTTTATAAAGTAGTCTTTTTGATTTGATATCAAGTATAGCAGCACAACTATTCCAAATGAAGACAGTGTTGCCAACTTAAATACCGCAACATTATTTAGACTTTGAGATATTAAAATAAGATTTATTATAGAAATAAATGATAAAATATTTACTTTTTTATTACTAGAAAAAAAAATTTTTTTGTAGTTATAAACTAAAAAATAAACATTACTTAGAAAAACAACAAAAAAAAGAAATATATAACTTTTTGAAAATATTTTCTCGAAAGAAAAAATAAATGTTTTTATATACTGTAATATAAATTCAATTATTCCTTTTTGATAAAAACCTTCTAGCAAGGTTGGAAAGGTGAGACTTTGATTAATCCAAAATTGATAGATATTTTGTGCTAACAAGTAAGAAAAAAAAACAAAAAAGGGTAATAAAAATAAAAGAATTTTGTAGACTATTTTTTCATATTTAAAAAATTTAATATAATATTTTAAATCAACAATAAATATCAATATAGATGCTAAAAAAAAAGTTTCACTAAATAGAAAACCAATTCCAAGCACAAATGAAGATTGCAAATCTTTTTTTAAATTAAAAAAAGATTTTAAGTACAAATAATAAGAAATAAGAAAAAATAATAAATAATTATGCCATGGTTTTAATATAAAAGGATGGATTAGAAATAAAGTTAAAACCAATATATAAGGATAAAAATCATTTAAAATTTTTTTAAATAATTTGAATAAAATGAAAATACCAAGAATATAAAATTGTATATATACTAAAAACAAATAAAAAATATTATTATTAAAAATTTTTAAAATGATAAAATTTAAATAATTATTTAATATTCCATATGGATAAAAAAAATCTTTGTAAATTAATTTTCCTTTGCTTAGCTCATCTGCGGCATTTAAAAGAAGTCCTAAATGAAACCCATCATAATAATTAAGAGAATGCCAAATACTTAAAATTTCCAACAAAAAAAAGAAAAAAAATAGATAATAATAATTATAATATTTATTCTGAAACACTATATTTATTTATTTGTGGAATTTGGCAAAACATCTTTATAATTTTCAAATATTTTTTCTAAACTTTTTTTTATTAATAATTTATCATTTTCAATTGGTTTTTTTTCAGAAAATTTAACTAGAGAATTTATAGAATAAAAATATAATCTTTTTTCAAACTCATTAGAATTTAAATAAGATTCAAGATCTTTTTTTACAATGTACAAAGAGATTTTTATACCCAAAACAAATAAGCTAACAATAATAACTAAAGAAATAACATAAAACTTAAACATTTTTTTTATTTCCATAATTTAACCGTAATAAATTTTTTTAAAAAAAAATTTTTTATTTATAAATATATTATCTTTTGCAACAATATTACTGAATAAAGACACATTTCCAATATCATCTTTTTTAATCATTTTAAACCCTTTTTTGCTCAAAAATTCTTTAATTGTTTTTTCTTTTTTTAAATATTTAGATTTATTTTCAACTATTTCTGTATAAATAATTTTAACATTTTTAAGATTTTTTTTTGATCCTAATAAAACATCCAACTCAGATCCTTCAACATCAATTTTTATAACATCTATATTTTTTATATTTAGTTTTTTACATATATTATCTAATGTATTAGTTTGAACTTTTACATTTATAAATTTATCAAGTTTTTTGTTAAAGGAAAAAAATTTTATAAAGTTATATCTTGAATTTACCCATTTGTTATCAGATTTATAAACATTTGATAATGAAGAACCAGAACATTGGAAAAAATTATTTAAATTAAAAATTTCAAAATTTTTTTTTTTACTTAAAGCTATATTATAGAATTTAATGTTTTTGTTATAACATATTTTTTTTACCCTTTCTTTAATTTTTTTATTTGCATCAAAAAGATAAAATTGGTATTTTTTTTTTGTTATTTTTTTAAGTTGATAAATAAAGTTTTTTGTCCAGTCACCTATATAACATCCAATATCTAGAACTACAATTTTTTTGGTAACATCAAAATATTTATTAGTTTTTAAAATTCTAATTAATTTCTCCTCATTGTGATTAGAAATAAATAAATGTAATAGCTTGTATGTGATAAATTCTATCAATTTTATAAATGGTTTTTTATATTTTATTTTTTTGTACTACATTCTTTAACAATATTATTTATAATTAATAGAAAAATGAAACAAAAAACTTAGATTTTTAAGATAACAAATATTTTCTTATTTTGTTTTTAATTCTATAAATTATATCTGGTTTACTAAAACCTTCTTTTGTTAGAAAATTATCTACTAAACTATCAGCTACAATTATTTTTGGATGTTTTAATGGAAATTTCATCTCTTCCAGAGGAAGTCTATCCCACTTTTTTGGGTTTTTATGAGTAGCAAATTCGTCTTGGCCAACCGATGTAATTAAATTTTTGCATGGAAATATTGTTAATCTACCATTTATCAAACAACCAAATTGCCATGCTCTATCCCAATCTTGATCAATTAATTTAAATCTTCTATGGAGATACTTTGATAAAAATTTTTCTGATTTATCGTTTAACAAAATATCTTTCATCCAACCTTCTTTTTTTACTTTGGGCCAATCATTCATGTTCATATCAAAACTATCTTCCCATCTATCTTTCCAAGTTGCCCACCCCCATGTAGTGGTAAATTTTGAAAAAAAATAACTATCATTATTTCGTCTTTTAAAATTTTTATAATTTAAAAAGTTATTTCCAGATATTATTGATATTCTTTTATCATCTCTGAATTTAATTAATAGTTGACTACAAAATTTAAAGAAGCTTTTATTAGGTATAGTGTCATCTTCTAAAACTATGACCTCTGAATATTTTTTAAATACTTTAGATAATGCATAGGGTTGTGCAAATCTATGATGAAGATTTCTTTGAGGCATAATAACTTTTATTTTGTATTTTTTTTTATATTTATTTATTCTTTTTCTGAAAGTTTGATGAATATATTTATCTTGTTGATTAATTTTTGTTCTATTAACTAAACCATCGTTAGAAACAAAAATATTTTTTTGGTTTATTTTTTTCTGATCTTTTTTAGTAATTAATCCATCATTAAACAGATAAATATTTTTATATTTTATTTTTCTTAAAATATCTAAAATTTTGAAAGTATTTTTCTCCCTTAAATACGTCATAATTAATACGGGTATTTGTTTCATCTTTTAAAAGTCAATATTT
>MDSW01061080.1_pt1 | contig 14616 bp, 19 predicted proteins | sample 811171 | NCBI WGS metagenome assembly MDSW01 (sample SAMN05326641, study PRJNA326480) | marine metagenome | isolation source: seawater | place: Atlantic Ocean: North West | collected 2012 | reverse complement strand
TTCCTTCACCTTTCGCACCAACTTTGGTGGTGAGGTAAGGACCAGCCATAGCAGGTGCCACAGAGGCAGCGCCTAGTACTGCCAGAGCAGAAAGTGCCAGTGCTTGTTTCATTTTTGTGTAACTCCGTAAAAACTTTTGGTTTACTTGGTAAGTATAACAGGATTCTTAAATCCTGTATTTAAAAATAGGTTAAGATACCTACTCCCAAATACTCAAACCTCATTATATAGAGCAGGTTAATTTAAATTTAACCATAAAAAAACCTCCCCTTAGGGAGGTGGTTAGGATATCCTTATTGACTAATCAATTGGCGATCAGAAGTTGTACTTAACGCCAAGCTTACCGCCGACACCGAGATCATCTAGGAACTCGTCTTCTGCCGTGATGAAGCTGACTTCTCCGTAGATGCCAAGTGCATCAGTCACAGGCACGCCGACACCTGCCTTACCAGAAAAGCGAGTGGAGAGCTCTTCACCGTCTACAGAGACAAGAGCAGGGCCACCTTGGACGTAGTAGGAAGCACCAGAGTCACCCAGAGCACCTTCGTAGCCCACGTGGGCGTCGGTAGTAGCCCCAGTGTAGTCATCACCAGTCCAACCAGCGTTGGCTTCGATGTTGACGTATGGACCGGCTAGGGCAGCACCAGGAGCAGCGAAAGCAGCGGCTGCTGCAAGAGTTGCGATAGTCGATTTGAACATTAGTTTGTACCTCGTTTGTTTTTTACTTGTGGAGTGATTACCCACAGATGAAAGGAGATTCGACGGTCTCCGTTGATTGGCACATGTGCCACTTGTAACAACCCGTTACAAAACGGGTTGGTTCAGTATTTATACTACCTTAAGTTTTGAAGATTGTCAAGCAGGAGTTTTGTCTCTTCCTGCAACACGTCCAAGATAAGGATCGTACTCAGTAATCTTATCAATAGTTAGATCACTGCCACGGGTCTCCCAGAGGTTCCTCAGACCGTCATGAGACCCTCTATGGAAGATCTCGATATGTTCTGGGTGGATGGAAGAACCGAGTTCAATCTTATACAAGAAGATAGGAGCGGCATATGATACTCCTGAGTTGTAGATAAGATCGTCTGCGACTGGACGTGGTTTGACTCCATTGTCCAGTTTGTATTTGTCTCCACGTACATGGTGGTCAAGGATCTTCTTAGCATGATGCCTTGTGATGGCATAACATGCAGTAGAGAAGTCATTGACAAATCTACGGTGGATGTTTACATGCAATTCACCAGGACAAATGATTGCAACCTGGCAAATATCCCAATCGTATGGGATCCTAGAGATGAATTGTCTCCAAGTGAATGTCCAGTATCTAGCAGTACTGATGTCACAATCATCTTCCATAATGATTGCATAAGGATCATCAGTCTCTTCGTAAAAGTGTTTGATAGCTTTCAAGTGAGAAGTCACACAGCCAATCTCACCAGGACTCATGCTATCGGGGTATCTACCTTGGATAATGTCACTGAGATCGTCACCAACCTCGGGTCTACCATCATAGGCAGAGATCCTAGTATAATCTTTGATCTCCCAATAGTCAAGTTGTTCCTGCATCCATTGCCAACGTTCTGGTTGACCATCAAGATTGATGACATAGAGAGGACCAAACCCCTTCAGTTTATAAGTAGATTTATTCTTGTCCATTGGGTTCTAAGTCAAAAAAGAATACTTGTGTTAGTCGGCTAGTTTCTAGAGAGTGTCCAAATCCAGGAACCATGCTCCTATGATACAACGATTTCCCTCTATATGCAATCAATCTGTTGTAGACATTACCTACAGCAATGTTCATCTCCCATTCACCATCATCATCTTTGTGATACATTCCTGTTCCAGATTCCAATTCGGGAAAGGGAGTTAAGTAAAGAACAGCAGCCCACTCGGTACATTCATCTACATGAACCCAAGTTTCTGTGTCTTCTTCACAAGATTGACATCGGAATGTATCATTGTCCCAGAACCATTTAATCTTTGAATTAAAAATCTTCTGGAACTTAGAATCAATCTCATCAAACAGATCCCCAACAAGAGCAACAGAACTCCTACGTCCAGGGACACTTTTCTGAATGTGGGTATAGTCTAACCCCAGTGCAAACTGCCTGACTAGATCAGGGTTATCTAGAAAGTTATCGACAACAATTACGTTTTGATCCATCCTGTAGCATAAAGATCTGAGGTGTCTTTGTCTTTGTAGTCTGGTCCAAACCACATCTCTGGCGCAACAACAGTACCACGATTATTCTGAAGGTATGCTCCCCACCAAGATAGAGATGAGTTGGCGATGATTGCACCAGAACATAGACTCATGATGCAGAGGTCCACGAAAGGTTCCCAGGACCCATCAGGATACTTATCTTGGGGTTCAGAGATCAAGAACCTATCATCAGCAAAGAACTCCTGTTCCTTGACCCATTCTGGAGAGTCTGAACAGACTACTACTGGTTGATCATCATCAAAATACTTCAGAGCTTTCTCGTAATAGGAAAGCGGTTGTGGTGGATGCTGCGACGAACATTGCGTGTACGACCACTTAAATCCCCTAGCATCGACAAGGTTAGGATCACCCCGACGAACATGAAGAAAGAGAGGCGCTTGATCCAGCGAATCGACCATCTCTTTGCAGGGATCCAGGATTGAATCATGGAAAGTAAAATCTCTTAGAATCTCATCCTTAATGTTGGCGAAGTATTTCTCCGACTGAAAGAATCCAAACAAACTAACGTCGTTCGGACACATTCTATGTAGTTCTTCGTCAAAGTGAAAATGTTTTTCGACAACCACTGGAGCATGTCCACGATCAAGAACATGCAAGTTAGAAGGACCAACAGATTCTAACTTGAATGCTCTACCGAGACTGTAGTTATCAACACGTTTTACATCGTGTGGAGGAATACCAAACTGATATCCTCTCATTGCAGCAATACCTCTGACTGCTGCGTATTGGAACATCTGGTTACCCAGTCTTCCTAAGTTTCCAAGTTGATTAAAGGCTAGCATTGAGTTCTTCTCCCCGACGTTTGATGTATTCTAGTTTTGAATAATATTGAGTAAGACTTTCTTTGTCTTGAGTACGGATCCAATTCCACAGTCGATCATTGTCTTGGAACTTAGGATTGTGATAGTGTGAGTTGAACGTTCTACCATGTTCAAAATGGTAGATGTCATCAATAACTCTGCCTACTTTGAACCCAAAAAGATTGAGTCGATAATAGAACTCACAGTCTTCTGCACCCCATGAAATGAACTCTTCATTCCACATACCAGCAGAAACCTGTGCAGCTTTCTTGATCATCTGTCCCCACCCAATAGAAGATGGGATGCGTTGTTTACTGTTATCAAGAACACTCAGGTCAAAGTCTGTACCATCGTGAGAGGAGAGAAACTTATCTAACAGATCGTCGGAATAGTTAACAGCCCACTGATAGATCCCGCATCCAAAAGGATAAACAGCATCAGAGCCTTCTTGTGTGATTCCTTGGTAAGCAAGTTCATGACTATTTTTTGGTAAAACTACATCTACATCATGATTATAGATGATTGGAGTGTCAGCTGCGACACATAGATCATTTAGAATTCTTGTTTTGTGGAAGAATTTTTCATCACTCTTCTCAAAACTATGCTTTAGTTGACCAATGTCACCAGCATACTTTTTGATCTGGGGAAGAGCAAACTCAATGAATTGTGATTTAGTATCAACTTCTTTGACTAGAACTTTTGCCTCTGGGAAGTTCTTAAGTAGATACGATACTGATGTAATTACGTTACGAAGACGATCATCTGTCTCGATTCGACAAGGCAATAGGTATGTTAGGTCTTTCATTCTGGAGTCACAGGCGTTGGATCATTGTGAAGTTTGACCCATCTCTTTGGAATCATATCCTTCATATCATAGTGGTCATATGCAGGACCAAACCAGGGATCAGGTACAACCACCTTTCCTGCATCGTTCTGCAACCACGCTCCCCACCAAGACAGGGAGGAGTTAGCGATGATTGCACCACCACAAAGACTCATCAGACAAAGATCAATGTAAGGTACTGAGGCACCGTCTCCAAACTCTTCATATGAAGAATCGGAGAAGTGGAATCGATCACCTTGTAACCATGGTTGTTTCTTACACCAATCAATAGTGTCAGAAACAACTACAACTTGTTTGTCTTCTGGGAATTCTTGGAGAGCCCGTACATAATAGTCAGCTTTGCAGAGCGGGTGATATTCTTGCACCATCTGATAAGACCACTTCTCCCCTCTACGTCCAGTAAGGTTTGGATTACCTCTACGAACGTGCAAAAAGATACACTCGTCACGTCCACCAAGAGAATCAATAAACTCTTGACACGGTTCCAGGTACGCCTTTTTAAAAGTGAAATCCTCACGCAGAGACGCACTGATCTTCTCAAAGTAACGTTCTGTCTGAAAGTTGCCTGAGAAATCGGTATTGTCCTCGCACTCATTGAAAATCTGTTCATTGAAATGCATGTCACGGTATTCGACCTTTTTAGAGACGAAATACTCTCCAGTGTTCTCTACTAGGTCGCAGTTGAATAATTCAAAGCAATCAAATAGACCATAGTTATCAAGTCTATCTGCATTTGGTCCAGGAACGAACCAATCAAATCCTCTATTGTCCGCAACTCCGCGAACAAAAGCATACTGAAACATCTGGTTTCCCAGACGACCTTCATTACCAAGTCCTTTAAATGTAATAGCCATAACTCAAAGCCTAAAATTCACATATGGATATGTTTTAGCCATTTCTCTACTATAATTTTGATATGACTCTTTCATATTCAAGTCTACATCACAATAGAAGAATTGTCTACCTTGTCTTGGGACGTTAGTTTGCCACCCCAAATAATTTATAACACCACTGGGACTGGAAGTAATACACTCATCAATCTTACTCTCATCGCCATCCCACTCCCAATTCACACAGGAATCTACAGTCAAAATAGTTGATTGACTCTTGAAAGCAACCATCCCCAAGAATCCTTCACTATAATCACTAAAAATTTTCTGTCTTTTATCTTTTTTATTCCACTTCACTCCATTTGTTGCGTGAAATATGAGTGAAACGGGATCATCCAAAAGATATTTTTCACAGAAAGATATGTTATCTTCTTCAGCCGAACCCCACATATCATTACATATCATTCCCAATGATGTTACATCTGGTTCCGCTTCAAAATATGCAAGTGGTTCTGTATCATCATGTCTAGGTATACACCTATCATGTGGGATGCAATGTGTCTTATACGTTACGGCACTTAGTTCACCAAGTTTATCGTAGTGTCTAATCTCATTGCGATCTGTTATGTCCCAATCAGATAATTTTTCTCTAAACATGGTCCCCAGATGGAGACCAATTCCTCTCTGAAATTTCAAAATTTCATTAAGAGATTCTCTAATTTCTTCTTCTTTAATTTGCCATCCATTCTGATATCCAGAAAGAGATCCCTCTGGTGTTAAAAGATGGTCAACTTCATTTTCTTTTGCCCAATCGATTGCCTTCAGAATCTCAACCTTATTTCGTTGAATGTCTAATCCAACAGGAATTTGTGCTCCTGCAATCCTCATCACTTACTCCAATCTAGAGTTTCCCAACGTGCAGGAACGATCATAGAAGTATCTAGGTGAGTCATAGCAGACCCAAACCACTTCTCTGGATTAGGAGCAATAATCTTTCCACGATCATTCTGCAACCATGCTCCCCACCAACTGAAGGAACTGTTTGCAATAATACCACCAGTACACAAACTCATCAGACACAAATCTACCTGAGGCAGAAGAGTGTTCTGCATCTTACCAGTGCCATCAATAGTCTGATAAGAATATCTACCATTGCTTTCATTGAACATGAAACGATCATCATCAAAGAATGACTGTTGTTTACACCAGTCAATATCATCAGTCAAAACAAAGCATGGAGTATCTTTGGGGAAGTGACTCAGCGCTTCCTCATAATAAGATAACGGTAGAATTGGATGGAACTCTTCTCGTCCGATGTTATCGGATTGTCTGATATGCAGAAAAATGGGAGCAGTATCAAGACTGTTAACCACATCCATACAAGGATCCTTGTAATCAGATTTAAAGGTGAAATCTTCATGGATGTGATCGACGATATGTAAGAAATAGTCCTCACACTGTAAATATGCGTCGATATTTACGTTATCCTTTGTATAATATAATTTATCATCAAAGGCGTGTGTAGACTCTCCTACGTTAGGAAAGTTAGTGATTCCCAAATTCTCTGGCTTGCAGTGAACCATTTCAAAGGTTTCAAACAAACCATAATTATCCCGATGATTAGTATCATCGGGAGGAATCATCCAATCATATCCATTATAAGCAGCAATGCCTCGCAAGGAGGCATACTGAAACATTTGATTACCTAGTCGTCCGTTGCTACCTAGGCGATTATAACTAATGGTCAAAAGTCAATCCTCCAAACTGGTTCATGAATCTCTGCAGGGTTCTTAACAAAGATGATGTTGTCTCCATAGAGATCAATCAATTCATCTTCGTGTTGATCAATCACATCATCAAGCTCTTGAACATAAACAGTATATCCATCCTTCAGCAGATCTTCAACCAGTAGGAATCGTGGACTCTCTACAGTCATATCAGAACCTTTCTTGAAAGCAATACTCTCAATATAGAAAGGAAGATTATCTACATTCTGTTCGATGCAATATCGTTTGATGAAGTTTGCATGTGCATCGTTGAAATCATCCGTGACATCGGGAAGACTATACTCAAGACCAACTGTCCGAGCATAGTGTCCCAATGCACGATTGTCTCGGGGCAAACAAGGACCACCGAAGCCTAACCCGTAACGTAAGTATTTAGCACCAACTCTGGTGTCGTCTCCAACGGCATCAAGAACATTGTGAATCTCATCTCCACAACCAGAGTTGTAAAGAATCTGACCCATCATGTTAGCATAACTGATCTTGTATGTGAGGAAACAGTTCACACCAATCTTAGTAATCTCCGCAGCCTTACGTGACATAGGATAGAAGTGAACATCAGAATCTTGAATATCCTCATAGATCATTTGGATCTCAGAAAATCCTCTAGGATCTTCACCACCACAGAGAATCATATCAGCGGTTCTCATGTCCCGAATGATAGTTCCCTGTGCAATGAACTCTGGATTGTAGAAGACATCAATGCCTCTACCTTGCAGTCGATCCTGAACAGTATCACTGTAACCAGGGTTGACTGTAGACCCGATAACAAAAACTTTATCTTGAAGATCTGGAGAGTTGATAAGATCCTCTACAACCATATCAACATATGAACAGTCATAACTACCATCAGCAAGAGATGGTGTAGGAACAAAGGTAAAGATTACATCTGAACCACGAATGACTTCCTGATTGCTAGTAGTAGCACGTAGGTTCTCCGATCTCATCAAAAGATCTTCTACCTCAGGTTCATTACTGAAGATCTCACGATTGTTAAGTTGACTGACGTATTTTGATTGCACGTCAGAAACAATTACAGAATGTCCACTCTCCTCACAAAGAAGAGCAAAGCAGATCCCTAGACGACCTGCACCAATGACACCGATTCTCATTTCTTAGTAACCAAATTAAATGTAGGGATAGGAAGCATCTTGTGCTTGTTCTTACAGTTGAAATCATGAAGGATACGAACTGCAGGACCAGTGCCATGTTCCATAGCATATTCTAAATCTTCGTAGGATGCACCAATCTGGTCCTCGTCAGTACGTCCATCATCCCACAGACCATCAGTGGGTTTTGCTTCAACGATCTCAGGAATGACTCCATTAAATCGTCCAAGTTCTCTTACTTCTGTTTTATAAAGATCAGCAATCGGAGCAATGTCAACGCCACCGTCACCATACTTAGTATAAAAACCGACTCCATAGTCTTCCACCTTGTTACCTGTACCAACCACGATACCTTCCACAGATGCAGCAATCTGATACAGAGTTACCATGCGAAGTCGAGATCGACTGTTTGCACCTGCCATTTTATTGATAGAGTATTCAACACCACACTCTTTACCAATGGTCTCAACAAACTTTCCAAACACTTCAGAAAGATCTGCCTTAAGAACGGTCACATTATCATAGTTCTTTTCTAGCCAGAACAGATGAGCATCAGATAGAGTCTCCTGTTCTTTGTTTTGGTTGATTGGCATACCCACAGCATAAACTGGAAGACCAGTCTTAGCTGCAAGAGTAGAAGAAACTGCAGAGTCAATGCCACCAGACACTCCAACAACCAAAGACTTGATGGAGTGTTTATTACAGTAATCACAGATCCATGCGACAATATCGCATGTCAATTCCATATAATCAGGGATTCGATTCATCTTTTTTTGTAGCTAGAATGACAGTGTTTTCGTAGTCTCTACCAACATCGAAGGTAAATGTTTCCTTCACCTTGTCGATGAAATCATTATAGTGGAAATCGTTAAAGTTGACAAGATTGTAGATGAGATAAGCAAACTTAGTATTTGTGACCAGTTTATCATAGTATTCCATCTGAACTTCAAGACTACACTCAGACAAAGCATAATTGCTAATGAAGAGATCGATGTCTTTAATCTCCTCGTACTCAGTGCATGGAATACATTTTACCTTATCTTTAATATCTGGGAACAGATCGATGTACTTTCTTTGCAAAGCACTGACCTCTGGAAGATCAATCAGAATATACTCATCAAACTCACAGACAGTGCTAAGAACTTTACACAGTCCACCGTATCCGCCACCAACTTCAACAATACGACTAATGGGTGCTTCATTCACCATGAAAGCAATCTCAAACGTATTCTTGATGTAACGCAGAGTGGTAGGAGAAATCTGTCCTTCAATACCAGGATAAACTTCTGTATTAGGAGAACCATACTGATCATTCTCCCTGAAACCTGCGAGGTTATCCTCAAAAGCTTCTTCATTCATCTCACGAGCCATGTTCAGGTATGATTGACCCTGATCTTTAAGAACGTGTTCTAGAATAGTTGTATACTCTGGATTGGATTTGAATACTTCAAAAGCAGAATCGTCTTCTACTGCTTCAGTACAAGCACGTAAGTATTCATCTGCAATTTGATCTTCGGCTTCCCAACCCTTTCTATCTACTGTAGTTGTCATGCTGTTACTGGCCTCTGATTTCTAATAGGATCTAATTGTACTAGGTAATTTACATACATGTAGTCTTCCGCAACTCGCATCTCTTTAGCGATATTGAAGTTTTCTACAATAGCGTCTTTCTTTGATAGGTAATACTCTTGAGTCAATTTTTCCCAAGGAATGTTTTCCCAAGGTTTATCTTGATCAAGGAAGATGATTCCTTCGTGGTTGAAGTATTGTGCAACTCCTGCTGTACCATAGTAAACAGGAATAGTTCCACAAGCAAAACAATCAGTCAACTTCTCAGTGAAGTACGTGGGATAGTTTGCATTCTCTACAGCAAAAGAGAACATGTAGTCTGCAAGTGCTCTAGACTTTTGTTTGAGGGGGAGTTCCTGAGGAAGCCCCCAACCAAATAGATCATCACCACCATACTTATTAAAGTATTCCTGCACTACTTTGAGACGACGCTGGTGTCCCAAAGTATATCCTTTGTTAGATGCGACCATTGAGACGAGCTTGCACTTGTCGTAGATGTCTCTATCCATGACCCAAGGAGCAGCATTAGAGAGGCAATAAAGAAATTTACCGTCAGGACCAGCCTCATGCGTGAGTCTTTGGTCACAAGTAAAAATACCATCCACACGACTAGCAACAAAATCATAGTTATCCTCAATGAATTTGTACTGATCAGGAATAATTTCTCTGGACTCAAGCAACCAAATAAACTTGGGAAGATCACTAGTATCTTCCAGAACTTCTAATGCTTTATGGTTGACATACAAATTGCAAAATCCAGATCCGTCACGAACCCAACGGGTATAGACAGATCTGTTATTTGCAGATGTAGATGGTTCCAGATCATCATTACAGATCAAGTTAATTGGAAACTTTTTATCTGGTGACAAGATAGAAGTATCGTTGCCTGGGGATCTCGTCAACGATTTTTTAAATCCTTTACTCATGGTAATGTTTCATTTCTCGATAGACTTTTGCAATACCTTCTTCGATACTAGTCTTGGGTTTCCACCACTTAGTAATAAAGGTATCCGCCTGGTTGCGAGCATCTTTCTGAACTGTGTCTTTTGACTCTGCAGGAATGACTTTGACCTCTTTACCGTCAGCATCAAATAGATTCTGAATAATCTTTCCGACTTCCAGAATAGATGTACTGACAAAAGAAGTAATATGAAGAGGGTCAGTAGAGGTGAAGTCATCATAGTTTTGCATGACTGCCTCAAGAGCCTCGCAGCAATCTTCTGCGTAGAGAAACTCTCGTTGTTCTGTACCATCTGTCATCATGTCGATGACTCCGTTCCTAAATCCCTTGTCGATGAAGTCGGTAATGACGTGGGCTTTCTCCATGTCATTCTCGATACCATAGACGTTCCAGAATTTAACGATCTTGCCACCCAGGGACTCAGTATATAGTTCACCAACTCGCTTCATAACTCCGTAAGGAGAGTAACTCATACTGCTCATCTGAGATGAAGCGAATACGAAAGGAACCTTATAGTTTTCAAGATACTGGAAAGCATTACACATCATCCTTGCATTGTTATCAAGGAACTTAAATGTGTGTTGATACTTCTTCAGGTAGTGAGAACCACCCACATCAAATGCAAGGAAGAAACAGAAGTCTGTATCCATCAAAGCATCTTGCAGATTGACATTGGGGATACGAGTCATATCCTGCCAGTCTGCATTAACTTTATCAAACTCAATTACATCATGACCTTTGGCCTTGAAATACTGAGTCAGGTAGGCACCCACCTGACCAGAAGACCCCAAAATAGTAATTTTCATTCCCAATCAACAGTGTGCTTAGATCCAAAGTTTACCAGTCCAGTCCCACTCATGTGACCAACTTCAGTCACATCAATCTTGGGTTCCTCAATTGCATCCCACATGTCCTGAACTTCAGGCCAACCAGGACCAATATCATCTAGAAGAATGATGCCTTTCCATCCCTTGTCGTTCAGGAACTCCATCATCTCAACTTCTTGAACACCATCATGAGGATCAACATCAATCATAATGATAGAGATCTCATCATAGTTTAAAGTTTCATCTTCACGGAAGTCTTGAATCTTAAATTCAATATTGTCCTTCACGATTTGAGATGCACCTTGCTCAACCAGATCATAACTAATGACACGGTTGTTTTCATTATAAGAAAGTGCAAGAGCAGATCCACCAACGCGAGTACCTACGTCAAGGATAACAGAATCATTGAAGCAAGTAGACAGATATGCATAGAGACGATACTCAGATTGTCCAGCAGACAACCAGTCATTAGCATTAAGAGATGCATTCTCTAGTGCAGAGACATCAAGGTTTTGAATCTCAGATTTCTTGAGAACAATAGTTGTATCAGGTACTTTAGTAATAGTTTCAGACATTGGTCAATTCACGTTCAGCTAGTTTACGATTTTGGATTTGAGCAGAGATCCACTCATACGTTTTACGGATACCTTCCTCAAGGGTTTGAGAATAATCCCATCCAAGTTTCTCACGAATGAGATCATTGTTGGAATTACGTCCACGAACACCCAAAGGTGCATCAAGTTTGTGCAACTTAGTTACTACTTTACCAGAGACTTTGGCAGCAGTGTCAACTAGTTGATTGATCTGTACCATTTCTTCAGATCCAATGTTCACAGGACCCATGAAGTCACTGTCCATCAGTCTTCGAGTTGCTTCAATGCATTCATCAATGAACAGGAAGGAACGAGTCTGTAGGCCATCTCCCCACACCTCGATACCTCCACCTGTCTGCGGGAGATAAGCGACTTTACGGCAGATTGCAGCTGGTGCTTTCTCTTTTCCTCCCTCCCAGGTTCCTTCGGGACCAAAGATGTTATGGTAACGAGCAACACGAACAGGAATATCATAGTTCCTGTTGTAAGCAAAGTAGACACGTTCAGAGAAGAGTTTTTCCCATCCGTATTCGGAGTCTGGGTCTGCTGGGTATGCGGATTCTTCACGACAATCAGGGTTATCAGGGTCCAGTTGATTACGTTCTGGGTACATACATGCAGAAGAACTGTAGAAGATCTTAGTTTTGTTTACACTAAGAAAATCATTCAGTTTCTTCTGACGATCCAAAATATTTAGATTAATACTGGCAGAGTTATGCATGATGTCTGCAGAGTGTTCATCAGTAAAGATGTACCCTGCACCACCCATATCTGCAGCGAACTGATAGATCTCATCAAAGGTGTCATTGTTGACAGAGAGAACACCTTCAACGACAGTATGACTACGGAGATCACCAATGATAAACTCATGAGCCATCGTCTCAGAGAACTCTGGATATTTGATATCTACACCCCTGACCCAATATCCTTCTTTGATCAGGCGTTTAACCATATGACTTCCAATGAAACCACCAGCACCGAGAACCAGTGCAGTTTTTTGTTGCGCCATGTTGTAATAATTTACTGCATTGTATTTATTATATTATGTCTAAGGGTTTTCTGCAACCCCTGACACATACTTAATTGCCAGAGTGAATCTATAGTCTTCTTTATAAGCAACTGCTTTATGCAGTATCATTCCGTCAAAAAATATAGATCTATTTGGTATGGGAGCGACTCCTTGTATGGAAAAGTCCTCATACAAAAATTGGGTCTCCCCACAAAAGGAAGGATCCCAAGGCCTATCGGCAAGATATACTAAAATTGTTTTGCAATTACCATCTGTATGAAAATTACTGTACTCTCTAGGAGCAAAGCAATTTATATACATTCTCATAGGTTCATATCCAGTTAGTTCTGGATACAATTCTTTGATTCTTCCATCCACATGTTTATGGACTTCAGAAGATGGATCAATTTCATGAACCATTGCAGATGGTTTTACTGGTGTTCCAGCGAGATATCCTGTTTGCAGGACAAACTCAGTTTCACCCCACTTATAATCTGCTTCTCTTGAATACTCTATAAGATAGTTATAGAACTGATCATTAAAAGTGTACTCATTAATCTTCAATTTGTTTTCTGTCATTGATCCCAGCAGTATGTACCTCACGCAAACCAATTGATCCTTGATACCAACCAGTGGCAATGTACTTGTTACCACTCAGGGGAGGGTTGCCTCTATGAAGATGAGTAAATCCTCCAGGCCAAATAAGAACTGTTCCTTTTTTGGGACGAACTCTTCGTTTCTGATATTGAAACTCAGTTTCACCACCCTCCTTAACATCATTCAAATAAACCATCCAAGCGAGAGTTCTATGTTGAACATCCCAGTTTAGATTTTCACCATGAAAGAGATGGTAACCTTGACATGGTTCAGTTTTTTGTACCAATGTCAAAGAACTAACGTAATTAAAATTAGAAAGATATGGATACTCAGTAACATAGTCGAAGAGGCACAGATCAACCATTTCCATTAGTTGCTTATTCTCTTGTGGAGAAAATGCACTAAAACAAACCTGTTGATCCTTCACTTGCATGAAGTTTCTGGGGAGAACATGGGTAGAATTATCCATGTAACGACAGATCCAATTACAAAACTCTGGATCTACCGCTCCTTCATAAAGGCCTATAAAATCTTCGTACTTTGGTTTCATCTTAGGGGGGTTGCAGGCTCGCCACCAATTCTTTTACTGGAAATTGGAAACCAGGCGGGAGTTGTCCCATCCGCACCAGTAGGCTTAACCCTTATCCTACGGGGATCTAATATCAAAAGCCCAGGGGTTTATGATAATTGAATGTCGGTGTCCATCAACCGTAAACATTTCATCGACAGCATGTACGATACCAGGACCGAAGATAACTAATCGATTTGTTATTGGTTTGATGGACGGGCCGTTTTCAATAAGAAGTTTACCACCAAGAATTTGTTCAACACTTAAGTAGTAAACCAGAGTGCATATTGGATAGACATTGATTTTTTCCTTTTCAAAAAGGATTTCATCTTTGTCTACATGCCAAAGTAGTTTGGGATTTCTTTGTCTCCAAACTTCATAACCAATACATTCTGATAAATCAAAATGTTTTTCTGCTTCATCCAATAATGGAATCAGACATTCAATGTTCTCCTTCGGTTGGAGAAAGTAGTTACCGTAGTCGATGTTTCCATCATGAATCTGTTTTACCTGAGAATCAGTTAAAACGTCGTCAAGAATAAACATCTTACCAGTGATTAAGAGGGCATGATGCCCCATTAAAACGGACTTTATTTACCATAAAGCAACCACATTCCATGCATCTAGAACTTTCAAACTCATAACGATCACAAGATTCACAAATGGAATTACGTAGATCAACTAAATCATCAGGTACAAGAAGTCTCCGAGTCGTAGCAAACGACTTGGCAATATCTAAGGCAGTCTTAGATAAATTTCTTGCTTGTTCTGGAATACTTGGAAAGTCGTCACTCATGTTAAACAGGGGGTCATTAATCCCGACCAGGGCGCTTTTATAGTCATCCCGAGACTGGCTCCACCAGGGCAGGTTTTAGGTCACTCCGCGACCATTTGCTGTAAC
>MDSW01034187.1_pt1 | contig 14617 bp, 13 predicted proteins | sample 811171 | NCBI WGS metagenome assembly MDSW01 (sample SAMN05326641, study PRJNA326480) | marine metagenome | isolation source: seawater | place: Atlantic Ocean: North West | collected 2012 | reverse complement strand
GTGGATCGAGGGCCATCGCGGTGACGATGCGCGCGAGCGCCTCCTGCTCGCGGCTGACCGGAGCGCCCTTTGCGGTGGGCGCGCAGCTCCCCCCCGCCGACACCGGGGCGTCCGCCGTCGGTTCGGGCGTCGGTTCGGGCGTCGGCGCGCGTGGCGCACCCCGAAGGAGCTCGATCGCTTCGTCCACCGTCTTTGGACAGCAGCGCAGCCGCATGTTCGCCCTTCCTTTCCCACCCGTGTGTCGTGTTTTTTTTTTGGAGGGGACTGGAACCTCAGACCGCTTCGAACTCCAATGCATCGAGCCGCGCTTGCATCTGCTCGAGGTCACATGCGCAGAGGGCCGGTACCACCGCGAGGCAGCACAACACCGCCCTCTGCACGGCCAGCATCGCGTGCAGGCGTTCTGCCAGATCGTCGACCCGCGCCGGAGCGAGCGCGGCACGGGCCGCCGACGCGTTGGCGGCGCTGGCCGCTGCCTGCGCCGAGCGCATCAGCTGGCGGGCGTCGCTCCGGGCGTACGTGGCAGTGACGACCGCGCTCTGCACGGCGGAGTCGATTTCGCCGCGGAGCGTCGCCAGGGCGTCGCGCTGCGCCGACGCCTCGCGCGCGGCGGCGCGCGCGTCCTCCGCGTCGTAAAGGGCGTCCGAGGAGAGCGCGACGGCGTCCTCCGCCGCCTGGCGCGCGTCGAACGCGTCGTCGCGAGACGCGCGCGCAAAGTGGGCGGCGGTCGTGGCGTGCCGCTGCCCTTCGAGGATCGACGCGTCGGCGTCGCGGGCCGCCCGCCACGAGCGCTCCGCGCTCTCGCGCCCGTCCTCTGCGGAGCGTTCCGCCGCGGCGCGTTCGTGCACCGCGTCGGTGAAGGCGGCGTAGGCGTCGGTCATGGACTGCTCCGCGGCACCGGCGGCGCGGTCCGCGCGGTCGGCATCGCGGCGCGCCGCCGCGCTCTCCTCGGACGCCGCGTACGCGTACTCGTACGCGTCTTCGGAAGCGCGCTCGGCGCCGGCCGTCAGGCCGAGCTGCGCGCGCAGGGCGTGTTCTGCGTCGATGCGAGAGCGCGTCGCGGCGTCGCCGACGGCGCGCACGGCGCGGTCCCTTGAGGACTGCACGTCGTAGGCGACGCGCGTCGCCACGTCCGCCAGCATCGAATCGACCGCTTGCTCGAGGCGCGCGTCCACGTCTCGGCGCGTGCGCGCGACGTCGGCGGCGTCCGCGCGCACTCTCGCCGCGTCCGCCTCGCTGCGGAGCGCCGCTGCTTGGGATGCGTTGGCGCTGTCGGCGGCGGTCGCGATGAGGTCCTCCGCGACCTGCACGTCGGAGGCGACGCGCGTCGCCACGTCCGCGATCACGGTGTCGACCGCGCGGTCGAGGCGCGCGTCCGCATCCCGGCGCGCGCGCGCGACGCCGATGGCGTCCGCGCGCGCCCGTGCCGCGTTCGCCTCGCTGCGGAGCGCCGCGAGCTGGGACGCGTCCGCGCGTTCGGTGGCGCTCACGGCGGCGTCTTCGGCGCGCATCAGCCACGCGAGCGCATCGCCGGCCGCGGCGGCGGCGGCGTCCGCCGCGTTCTCTGCCTCCGCCACGGGAGCCGGCGAGGGGCGCGGCAGCGCGGTCAGGGAGAGCAACACCCAGAGCATCAGGCCTTTTCCTTGTCCCCGATGCGCGTCGTCGTGGGAGAGTTCTTGAAGAGAGCGCAACGATTTTTTTCTTACATTGTATGTTTGAACGCAATCAATCACATCACCACTGGTCAACTGGTTCGGTCAATCTGGACTCAGTCTGTTTCTTTTTTTTTTTGTGTGTTCGGCGTGTGAGCTACGCCTTTGCCGCGGAGGCGGCGCGGCGCGCCGCCTTTTGCCACGCCGTATCGTCTGCGCGCCACTCCGCCACGTCGCTGCGGAATGCCTCCCAAAGCCGTTGGGTCTCCGGGCACGCGCTGCCGGCGGCGGAGACGCGCGCCTTGCCGAGGCGGCTCGTTATCTCGTCGCGAAGCGCCTTGTTCTTGCGGCCGCACTCGATCCACTGCGCGCGAAGCCGCGTCGCGGACTGGTGATGGGACCGCACCTGATCGCGGACGCGTTCCGCCTCGCGCGCCTCCTTGTCTTGTTGCATCGTCGCCGCGCGATGCGCGGCCATGGTCTTTCGGTAGCGGGCGGCGTTGCTCCGGCACTCGTCGCGAAGCTGCACCGTGGCGCGATGCATCGCCTTTGCCCGGTTGAAGACTGCGCGGTGGCAGCGGCCGCGCTGCTCTTCGATAAACGCCGGCGTGATTTCCCCCAGCACGGCGTCCAGCTCCGCTATGACTTGATTCAGCACCGACACGGGCACGCAGACCGTTGGCGCCAACCCCGACGGGATGTGGGATTCCGACCGTTTCATCGCGTCGAACAGGGTCTGGATGATGTTCTCGCACCGATCGTCACCGGCATCGAGTGCATCGATGACGCGGTCGCTGCGTCCTGTTAAGGAGTAGTGCACATTGTGCTTGTGCAGCGTCGCCAAATGTCCCTGCACGCGCTGCCTGACCGACACACCGGCCGCGGTCATCTTCACGAAACCTGCGCGCTCGAAAAAGCCGAGGCCTTCGCGAAAGCTGCGCGCGACGTGCATGTAGAACGCGTCGACGCGCACCACCACGGATCCCAGCGCGTTCAGGCACGCCGAACGATTCTCTCGGGTCAGACGGCGCTGGTTCTGGGTGACGATTTTGCTGCAGCTGCGTGCGTCCATCTTGACGCCCCAGAGCAGGGCGAGCGCGTGCCCGAACATCTTGCAGACCGCGTCCGCCGCGCACAGCAGGGGCGGTGAAGGCTGCGCGCTTCGGGCGTCGAGCGCCTTGAGCGCCATCGAAGACAGCAGGCGGAGCTCCTCCGCCGCGGCACCAACGGCAGCGCCGGTGCTGGGACCCATGTGACGGCCCGCTATGAGCATGCGGGCGAACGTGTCGCTCACGGGTCCGATCTCGCCCAGGACGCGCATCACGGGTGCGCATGCCTCCTCGGCCTTGCATGCACGCAGGGCACACGCAAGGCTGAACGCGGCGGTCTCCACCATGTGCAGGTGAGCACTGAGTCGCGCCACTGGATATGGGACGCGATCGCCATCGACTTCGAGGAACGCCGCGCTTTCCACATTCACGTCGTCGTCCGCCGCCTCGCACGCGGCCGCCGCTGCCTCCACGATCTGTCGCACGCTCTCACGCCAGCGCGCGAGAGCGCCGGGCGACGTGCCATCGCCGATGTCCGCGGAGGAACGCCGCGGCCAGGCATCGACCGCGGTTGCGTCGCGCGGCTTCGGAAGCCGCGCGACCTCTTCGGTCGACGGAGGCTTGGCCGTCAAGAACGCGATCGCTTCCTTGGACCACTCGCCGCCCAGTTGCTCGGCGCGCGACCGCGCACGCTCGAGCCGCTCGGCGCCGAGCACCTCGTGGAGTCGGGCGTGGGGATCGCCTTCGGTCTGGCAAATGACGATGACATCCGCCCTCTGCTCGCGGGTGAGCGGAGGTTGCTCTTCCATTTCCAGCAAACCGAGCATCCAGACGTCGACAGGCCGCATCTCGTGGGGCGGCATGTGCAACATCCTGCTCCGTGTCGTGTTCCTCTTTTCTTTTTTTTTTGCACGTGGGAGTGCGTGTGAGCGAGGTGGAGTCGGAGAATCTCCCCCAAAAAAAAAAAAAACATGTCGGAGACGGCGGCTCGCATGGAGCTGCCCCGCACGCCCGACAAGATCGCTGCGTGCGTGCTCTGCGACAAGGAGTGCGCTCGCTCGGTCCTGGCCTGGTCGAAAAGCTCTTTGAAGCACGTGGAGTGCCAGCGGTGTTCCGAGTGCGAGTCCGACGAGGACGGGTTTGAGTTTTACAAGCTGATGTTTTTGGATTGACAAAAGACGAGAGATATGAAGATATGAGATATGAGATATGAGATATGAGATATGAGATATGAGTTGTGCAAAGCCTCTACCCCTTTTTTTGGGGGTTTTTCCCACACTGGCGGATGGCGCGGCCGCGCCTGCGTTTGTTCCCGGACGGCATCTTTTTCGCAGACAACAAAAAAAAAACTCCCCTCTTCCGTGTGAACGCGCGCGCGCGCGCGCGCCGCCGCGATGACCGACACGCGCCTCCTCGTCCGACTGCGCTCGGTGCTCGAGTACCGACTCCCCGTCGCCGGCCTGGCGGTCAGAAGCGCCCTCTTGGCCGACACCGGAGGCGCGGGCCAAGCCCGCGCCTGTTTGCGCGAGCTTCGCGGCGACGCGACGGACTCCGCCGGTTCGGAGGCGCTAGCGTCCGCCCCGTCGCCCGATTGTTCCACCGACGCACTGGTCAGCGCCTTCTCAAACCTTCGCTCCGCGATGCGCGCGCACCGAGCGGCGCTGGTCGAGCGGTGGGTGCGCCACCTGATCAGCGACGTGCTGCAGCCGCTGCTCGAGACGGACCGTTTGGTGCGGGCGCGCCTCGCCTCGGGCGTAGCAGCGACCACGCTCGCCGCGGAGCTCGAACGCGCTCTGGAGCGCCTGCGGCAGCTCGACGCGCCGACGGTCGCGCGGCCCGAGGCGGTGCAATTGGCCTACGAGCGGCTCGCGGAGGCCATGTGCGACGCCAAGCGCGGCGCCTCGCACCGTGCGCTTCGCGAACGCGCGGACGCCTTTGAGCGAACTCTAGACGCCGACGACCGCGCCGCGATGCGTGAAGCGACATGCCGGCTCGAGCGCGTGCTCGCTCGTCAGAATGCGCTCAAGGGTGCGATTGCAAGTGGCCAGGCGCAGCAGTGCACCGCGCACGCCCGCTCGCATCAACCCGCACGCACACGCACGCACACGCACGACACGCACGACACGCACGACACGCGATGAGCGGGCTTCCTGATGCGGCGGCGGGTGCGCGCGCGCCCCTCGAAGACACGGTGCGCACGTTTCGCGGGCTGGATCGCGCCACGGCGGAGCTGGAGGTGCGTCTAGGCACCGTCGGCGCGACTTCCGAAGCCTCGCAGTTCGCTCCGGGCGTCGATCGCAGCGTCTTCGTGCAACTGCTCCAGGACCTCAGCACCAGTCCGACGCTGACGTCCGACGCCTCCTGGCAGGAGACCGCCGACCACTACTTCAAGACGGCCAGCGGGGAGAACGTGCGGACGCGCGTCGAGTACGACTCCACGACGATGACCCTCAAGACCACGCACACGCGCAAAGAGCTGCGGCAGCGCGCGCTGGTGCGCCTCGACGACGACACGCGCGACGCCTCGCGCGTGGACCTGGCGGTGGAGCACCCCGTCGTCGACCTGCCCTCCGTCTGCATGCTGACGTACGTGCGCCTGAAACACCGGAAGCGCTTCGAAGACGTGCGCGCGGGCGGCGTCGTCTGGCGGTACGAGCTCTCGAAGACGTGGTCGGACAGCACCCGCGTGGGCGTGGAGGCGAAGCAGCAGGACGCCGAACCCACCTACGAGGTCGAAGTCGAGCTCGTCGACGAAGGCGGCATGTACAGCCGCGACCGCACCGATGCGTACGTCGCCGAGTCTGTTCTGTGCAAGATTCGGGGCCTGCTCGGCGACAGCTCGAGCGGACGGGTGCTGGTGCATCCGGACGCCTGCGCGAGCGCGGCGAGCGCCCCCGGTGCGCCGCGTCAGAATGGCGCACGCAGGGGACGTCGGAGCAAGCGGCGCGCCGCATGGCCAGACCCACCCAAACCGCCGACGCGCCCCGTCGGGAAGGTCGCGTGACCCGTGTCGACACGGATTCGGTTCGCGAACTCGCACGCCTCGTCGTCGATCGCGATGCGGGGGTCATCGAGATCCCGCTCCGCGCCGTCGGTGGGCCGGCTGCACAGTTTGCGGGGGCGGACGTGTTTCGACTGCCGCCCGAGGCCACGGACGCCGACGCCGCGCGCGCAGCGGGCGGGCGGGCCCACCTGACGCTGCGTGGCGTGCGGGTACAAGCCGCCGCGGACGGCGCGGCCAACTACTCGTGCGGCGGGCTCATCGCAAAGCTCGCCGACGGGGACGAGCGCTGCTGCGTGACCGTCGCGTGGGGTGCAACCAAAGGAGCCACAGCATAAAAAAAAATAAAAAAAAATAAAAAAAAATAAAAAAAAACAAATGCCAACGCCCGAACGGCTGCACGGTGTCTTCGCCTGCTTTCTGAACGGGGTCGAGGAAGACCGATGCGCTGCACGCGCGGAAACAAAGCTTGTGTACGTGAACGGCGATCGGTGCGCGTACGCCGAGCCAGACGACGTGGCACCCGGTGAGGTAGCGACGAACATGAAGATGCTGATTGCAGCGGCAAAGGGCGAAGTCGTGTTTGTCCTCGAACGTCAAAACGACCGATTCCAAATGTTCACTTATGACCGCAGACATGTGGAGGCCGAGGGCGAAAAGGAACGGCAGCTTCGATGCGGCCCTGATCATGACACCCCGGCTTGAGTTTCGCAAACTGGCCCTTGGCCGTGTCGCGAAGCCTAGCGTCGCATATGTCGCGGGCCGTGGATCCGCCGGACCATATCCAGGAGTTCTGGGTCATTAATTTGAGAAGCAATTTGTAGAATCATATTATTAGTTTGTTCTTCGGTGATCTCAGCGGGGGCACCCAACGCATCGTCGCGGGCCGCATTATGAGCGATGAATCGATCCATAAATCTGTCATATCTGTCCTGGGCACTCGCCCCCTCCTCAAAGGAAAGGGTAAGAAGATTAGCCCGGGCGTCTGCATACCGTTCTTGAGGAGTATCTTGGGGAGGGGGGGGTGCTTGCTGTTGTCTCTGTGCTTCTTGCTGCTGCCTTTGGAGCCGGAGCTGCTCCCACTCCTCCTCAAGACGCCGATGCTCCGCCTCCATATAGCGCCGCATCTCATCATTTTGCCGCCGCGCCTCATCCCTTTGCTGCGACGCCCGCCGCGCCTCGTTTATCATTGCGTCCGTCCTTACCTGCTCCCTTCGCATCCCAGCATTCTGCTGCCCCTGCTGTTGTTCCAAGGCTGCATTCGCTGCAGCCACTTGCTGCTGCGCTGCAGCCAATTGCCGCTGCAAATCAGCGAGATTGGCAGCTTGACCCACGGGTACGCCCACTGCTGGCTGCTGCTGCGGTGGCGGGGCACTAGCATGGTCCGCCGAAGAGCCAGCCTCATCGCGGATCTCTCTTCCTAACTGTGCGAGCCTTTGCTGTTGCGGAGTTTGAGGATTCACAGGCTGAGTGGTTGGAGTCACAGGCGCTGTCGCACTGGTTGCTGGCGCACTGGTTGTGTCAGGTGGGAGAGTCACAGGCGCTGTCGCACTGGTTGTCTCAGGTCGGCGGGGAGTCACAGGTGGCGGTGAGGGAAGGACATCGGCCTCGGCCTGCGACGAAGACGCGCCGGAACTCGACTGCCCGGCCTGTTTTCTTTGCTCAGCTTGATGCGCTTCTTCCGCTGCCTTGGCTTTTCTTTGCTCAGCTTGACGCCTTCTTGCCGCTGCTATGTCTTGGGATTCTCTCGTCCGGAGTTCAGGATCACCTGATTCCTCCGCGGCAGGGAGCTCATCTGCAGCCGGTGGCTGTGGAACGACGCCAACGTTTGGGCCGCTAGAAAACTCGTCAGCAGGAAAACCGCCATCACCGCCATCACTACCGTCATCACTACCGCTACCACCGCCATCACCACCGCCAACAACACCGTACCTTGGCCCGTCGAGCACGTCACCGAAGCTTCGCGAGCTGCTCCCGTAAATGGGCGCATCGTCGGAAAGGGGCGTGGTACCGACGGGGTACGGGTGGTAGAAGATGGCGGTCTTCCCCGTCTCGAGGTCGCCCACCGCGCAGCCGAGGCGCAGCATTTCGTGTTCACCGAGCGTGTCGACGCCGAGCGGCTCGGTGGAGCTAAAGCCGATGTGTGAGATGACCTGACCGTAAACGACGTCCTTTTCCGAGTCGAGCCGGGCCATGAAGCGGTCCTGCAGGTCGGACACCTTGGCGCCGGCGACCACGTGCTCGCGCACGGCGTCGAAGCCGCGGTGCACGCGCTCCACGCGCGCCTTCCACTCCGGCGTCTTGCCGTACACGCGGGTGCCGTCCGACACGCGCCCCAGGTCGTCTTGGTAGCCCACGCGCACGTTCCGGAAGAACCGGTTGTCGTCCATGCTGAAGGCCGCCTTCCACGATGGCGGCACGCCGCGCGCCATGTTGGCGTTCCGGAAGGCGCCGCGCGACGTCACCTGGTCGCGGTAGAGCCGGTCGTACGTGGCGCTGCCGAGCGACGCGAGCGCGGTCTTCTCGACGTCGCTCTTGGCGCGGCGGAACTGCGCGCAGTCGATCGGCGAGCCGATCGACCGGGTCAGCGGCAGCAAGGCGCGGTCGGTGCGCTGGTCCACGTGGACGTCCAGGCCGTCGTCGTGCATCCGCGCCATCAGCTTCTCGACTTCGCTGCGCTGCGCCGCGCCGAAGGTGCGGCGGTCGACCACCTCGCCGCCGTCGATGACGATCATGCCGTAGCGGCGCGGCTGGCCGTCGTGCGCCATGCACGCGTAGGTGGGGTCGAGCCCCGTCTTGGATCCGCGGAAGAAGACGGCGGTTCCTGCAAATCCCTTTTGTCTTATGTAGGTCTTGAATTTCTGGCGCAAAACGTTGTTTGCGCGTGTGGCTTCACCTTTCGGATCTTCATCCCTTGATAAATTGTTCATCAAGGGGATAAGTGAATTGATAGTTGGTTGATCAGCAGGTGTAGGCATCCCTTGATCAGGAAGTGAGTCCTTATAAAGCTTGTGAAGTCTGTATTGGTGCACGAGAAACAGATGTGGTTTTTGTTGGGACAGAAGTGGCAGTGAGAAATTGCCCTTTTTTGTCATCTCTGTTTTCACTCTTTGAAAATCTTCATCAAAGGCAGCTTCGTCCTCGTATGATCTATCCCCTTTGTGTTTCAATGTGTAAGCCTGCGTTGCGAAATCGTCGAACCTCGTTGGCATTTTTTTTTTTGTGTGTTGTGTGCTCGACTCTTGAACAGAGTTTTTGTGGCTGGGACCCTGACTCGGGTCACAAGTGGGTTGGTGGGTGGTGTTTGACTCTAAGCCCATGGAAAAAAAAAAATCACCGCACACGGACGCGCCTCGGAGCCGTGTAGGCGACGCACAGCCCGGACGACGTCGGCGTCAGTTCTTTGCGCTTGCGGTGCACACCGTTGCTTCGCGCTTCGTGGTTGAGCCTTTTCTGCGCCTGAGCGACGCGATTCATGTCGTCTTCGATCGCGTCAATGTTCGACAGGACGTACGCCAAGATGCCGGTGAGGTGAGCAAACAGCGCAAAGTTGGCCTGGCCCAGCGTCGTCTCGTGCCGCACGCCGCCGATGACGACGGGAATGCGCGCGCGCCGGCGGAACGGGTCGAAGAGGCGCCGTTTCCAAAAGTTGAGCGTCGTCTTGTACGCCCCGTACACGTTGGTCTGCTCGCCCGGGAGCCGGGAGGCGCACACCACATTGTGCTTCTTGCTCCAGTTGACGACCGCCCAGTCGAGGGCCCGCAGGCTGATCGGGCTGGTTTGGTCGATGAAAGGAAGCAGCACGTCCCGGAGCATCTGCTCGTCGTACCCGGCGCGCAGCAGCCCGAGGAGCCGGCGCTCCTTGGTGCTGAGCGGTCCTTCGTCGACCAGCGAGAATCCGTCCGTCGTCGAGGCCGCCGAGGCCGCCGGGTCCTTGCTCATGGTAAAGAAGGCGGGAGACTTTGCGCGCGCGCACGCCTCTCACGCCCGACGCAAAGACACACTGACACTGACACACAGACACACAGCACTCGCCCACAAGAACACGCGCGCGTGCACACTCATCCGACGCTCGAGTCCGGCGGCCCAAACTGACGCGCCGCGCGCGCGGCGCGCGGCGCGCGGCGCGCGGCGCGTTCGTGGACGCGGACGGCCCGAAATTGGGGCACCTCCCCTATCAAAGGACACGAGGACTCCGCACTGACCACGATGCACGTGTACGCCAAGTGTGACGACCGACTGCTGGTGCTCAGGCGTGTCCCGCGCGGGTGGGTCAGCCGTTCGACCCACCGCGACCGGCACCAGTTCGAGTACACGAGCCGCGAGCGGCTCGTCGACCTCTGCGACTGGTTTCGCCTGGACGGCTTCACGTGCGAGAACGTCGCGATGCCGCAGTTCGTGGCGCGCGAAGCGGCGCTGGAACATCTCGAGCGTCTGATTCGGACCACGGGCGGATTTGCCGAGAGTCTGGTCGCAGGGGACCCGATGCTGCCGCCGCACGAGGCGGCGGCCCGAGGGCTCCAGTTTCTCGAGCGCGCAGTTTGAGCGAGACGGCCAGGGCGACGACCGCACGGGGAAGCTCGCCGACGGCGTGGCGCGTCTCGTACCGGTCGGGCACGATGGTGAGCGCCGCCGACGTGTGCTCGCACACGTCGGCGAGCGAGTCCAAGTCCGCCGCGCCGTGCTCGGCGGACAGGCGAACCGCGTGCTCGCAGACGATGTCCACGTCGCGCGCCTCCACGTTCGCCGCCCACCACTGCCACACAAGGGTTCCCGCAATCAGGCGGCGCGTCGCGTCGAAGGCGTTGCCTGGCGCGGGGGTCCGCGCTGCCAGGGCGCCGCCCATGCGCGCGCGCCACTCGACCGCGATCAAGGCGCGCCGCAAATCGCCGCCCCGGAGCGCGTCCGACTCGTGTGCGATCAGGCCAGGCGCCACGCCGCGATGGTCGCGGAGCCACGTGCGCACGACGCTTGGGTCCGGTGTGCGCAGCCGAACCTCGCGCGCCGCGGATCCGTCGTCGCGCTGCGATGCGCCCTTGCGCGCACAGAGGCGCGCCACCGCCCGTAGGCTCGGGCGGCGCAGTTCGGTGCAGGTGATCAGGAGCGGGTGGAGGGTGAGGTCGCCCGCGACCGATTCCAAGTATTTGCCGAGCTGACGGCACGCGTCTTCGGTGAGCGTCTCCAGCCCGTCGACGACCACCGCCGGTCGGCGCCCGTCCACGTCGGTCCGCATTCGTCTCGTCCGCGCCACCCACGCCACCATCTGCGCCCCCGTCTCGGCCTCCGCGCCGTCGAGCCACAGGCCCCGCAGGCACAGAGCGCCAACGAGCGCATCCACGCCCCGCGTCTTCCCCACGCCAGTCGCTCCGCTGATGATCAGCGGCTCCCACGGCCGCCCCTCCACTCGACCGCGGACCTCCAACCACGCACGCTCGTTCCCCAGCACCCGGAGTGCCGACGGTAAGGACGTGAGCGCGCTCCGGGTTGCCTTGGCGGGCGCAGCGGCGGATGCGGGAGCGGATGCGGGCGCGGATGCGGGAGCGGGCGCGGATGCGGGCGCGGATGCGGGAGCGGGCGCAGCGGCGGTTGCGGGCGCGGGAGCACGCGCGGGCGCACGCGCGGGAGCACGCGCGGGAGCACGCGCGGACGGCGCGGACGGCGCGGGCGGCGCGGACGGCGCGGACGGCGCGGACGGCCCGGACGGCATCAGCGGCTCCAGCGCGCCGGTTCGCACTGCGCGGCGCGGAGGCCCGGCCACCAGGCGACGCTTCATACGACGCGCAAGCGCGCGAACGCAACGCGAACACAGCTCCTCTCACGGCGCGCGGTCCGGTGCGCCGCGCCGCGGTGTGGTCATCGTCGCGCTCACACTCCCTTCCTTTTCTTCACCACCCTTTTTTTTTTAAAAAAAAAAGGGAGGTGAACAAAGGGCCCCCGGGTTGCCGGAGAACGCGCGCACGCTCCGGTCTCCCTCGTGCACGACACACTAATATAATAAAAAAAAAAGGGTGAGGTGGACGGTGCGCGCGACGCTGTCCGCCGCCATCCGACGGAGCACACATGCACCGCCGCCCAACCGACGCCCAGCGCAGCGCGGTGAAACGGTGGCTCAAAGCGCCCAAGGACGCCTTCGGCGGGTCGCTAGGATGTCTCTACGTGAACGACCGCAGCGGTGAGATAACGCACACGGTCATGTCCGGTGGTGCGTACCGCATTGGCGACGCGCACCTCTCCCGCTTCGTCGAGGTGCTCGCCGAGGACGTGAGAAACGGCATCACCATCCCCTCGCTCAGCGCTATTCACACGCCCGTGTTTCCGATGTTCTACGACCTGGACATGAAGCTCCCCGTCTCCGAGCTCAGCACGGACGCCATCGACACCATCGTGCGCGTGCTGGACGCGCAGACGTGTCGGTTTTACCCCACCAGGCCGCAGCCGTTCGTCGTCGTCGTGTGCACCAAGAGCAAGGGCGCCGATCCGCTGCCCGTGGACGGCACGCGGTGGCGGCGCGCGCCCGCGGGCGCGCCCGCGGGCGCGCGAGATCTGTGCCTCCCCGAATTGCGCGCGCACTTGGAAACCGTGTGCTGCACGACGTGGCGGCGCCGCGAAGGCCCGGGAGCCTACGACGTGCTCAAACACTCCGTCGGGGCGGTGCACGAGGAAGGAGTGAAGGAGCTCCTCCGCTGCCTGCAGACCGCCGATGCGACGGTCGTCTTTACCAATGATGAGTGGAACGCCTTCTCCATCCCCCTCTCGGCCGTTGACGCACAGGGTTCGTACGCCGCCACGGACGACGGCGCTTACTACGAGCCGATGCGCGAACTCCGTTCCGATCTTTCGGTCCCCGGAGCCGTGGCAGCGAGTGTGTTGGCCCGCGCGCAGACCCAAATCTTTGCGGACGACACGCTACTCATGAGCGAAGGCACTCGCCTCCAGCCCGCCGACGGTCTCTGGAAGCACGGCGTGCACGTGCACTTCAAGGACCTGCTGGTCGACATCCACCGCGCCACGTTCATCCGGGCCTACTGCGTGCAAGGTATGCAGGGGAATCATGACTGGACGCGAATGATGGGCGTCCCGGCACCCGACTGGCAGGACATCCTCGACGTGAACGTGTACAACGACTCACGGCGTGGCGGGGGGCTCCGCCTGGTGCACGCGCCCAAGATGGTGCCATGCCCTGTGCGCCACACGGTCGAGGAGAAGAAGATGTGGAGACGTTCCGAGGCCGAGGCGTGCATTTGCTTTGCGCACGACGGCCGCATTCTGGATGACAACGTGTACACGGTCACGTCCGTGCACGAGGCCGGGGAGCGCTCCCCCGCCAAGCTGGCGCAGCTCGAGGCAAACTTTGCGATGCGCTTCACGTGGACGACGGTGCGTTGCGCCTCGACCGCAGCGCTCACCGACGGCTTCGTCGAGTTCGAAGGGTGCCCGCGTCCGGTCACGATCGGCACAGGCGCCGCCGGATCCGCCGGCGGATCCGGCAGCGGCGCCGCACGCGGGCGCAAGCGCCGCGTGCGAACGGAGGACGAGAAGCTCAGTGGCAGCGGCTTCGAAGAGGTCGCCATCTCGCCCCACATGTCCGACATGCTCCGCGCCGAGGTCAACCGTCACACGGAAGGCCAGGAGTTCCACGGCGTTTACCGCGACGTGAGCGTGCGCCTCGTCGCGAACGCGGCGAGAACGGTGTTCTGCGTCAACCTCTATGGCAACGGTGCTCGCTACTGCATGAACAAGGGCGGCGAGCACCAAAGCAGCCGGGCATGGATGCGAGTCACCGCTTCGGGAGCGTGGCACATGACCTCTCGCATGAAGTGCCACTGCAAAAAGGATCGCAATGGCGTGTTTCAGATGCCGTGCAAGAAGTTTGCCTCCACCAAGTCTCTGACCATCGACCGCGCTCTGACGACGGCGCTGCACGAGCTCTTCGCCGCCGCCCCGTTGCCGGCAGGGGGCGGCGCGTCGGCCACGCGGAGCGCGGAGCCGGCGCCGCCCGCCGCGGCCATGTTTTCGGACGCGCCGTTGGCGCTCGACGCACTGAACGTTTTCGACCCGCCCGCCAGCTCCTGATCTGCCGTGCCCAGCCTTCAACCACCGACTTTTTTTTTCGGTGTGACAGTCAAAAAAAACCCCTCTCTGCATTACTCGCGTCGTTGTTTTGCACGACAAATGCAGCGTTCGAGCAACTGCGGCGTGGGTTACCACCAGCCCATTTCGACCCTCGTCGGCGGGACGGTGACCTTCCCCGAAGAGCCGGCGTCCAAGTGCCCCCCCATCCCGATTACTGACCATTTCTCATGCCAGTCGCAGCATTTTGAGAAGCCCGACCAAGCCACAATCGAAAGCATTCGGGCCCACCACGCCGACGAACTAAGGAGTCGTGCCGCGAGTGGCTGCGACATGGACAAGGCCGTGTTCAACTACGACGTGAACCTCATGGGCACGCGCGAGGTGGACTACTCTGGCAAGAAGCTCGCTCAGGTTGGAATGTGCTCAAACTGCTTCCAGGGGGGAAACGACCCGAACGACGGCACGCACGTCGTCACGGCGTCGTGCGCGTACGTGGATCCGCAGCACCCCATGCAGGCCTTCGACATCGAGAAGAAGCGCTACGTCCCGATCATCCCGTCCAAGCGTTGGGGCGCATCGTTGATGACTTGTTCACTTCAGCAAGACGACGAGCACCAGATCATTGAAGACCTGCAACGTGTGATCGCATACAATGCGGAGCACCACAACGGCACAGCGGCGCACCTGCGAATGGACAACCCAACGGAGAATCTCGTGTGCGATGTGTCTATCGTGCCGTGGCACATGTAAAAGTTTCATCCTCACCGCACACACACTGCACAAACGCTACACAAGTCCGCCGTCACGCCCGCGAGGGCGGCGGCGGCGGCGGCGGCGCGCCC
>MDSW01025780.1_pt1 | contig 14618 bp, 15 predicted proteins | sample 811171 | NCBI WGS metagenome assembly MDSW01 (sample SAMN05326641, study PRJNA326480) | marine metagenome | isolation source: seawater | place: Atlantic Ocean: North West | collected 2012 | reverse complement strand
TTTCTCACCGAGTAAAGCATTTTGATCTAATTTCAGATCAGACATTTCAATGTTTGCATAATTTCTAGAATCAGCTGTTGAAATCTTAGTTATATCCAATCCAGCACTATCTTTGTTAGCAACAAATACAGAAATTCCATTTGACTCTCCTGATTTACCAGAAGTTCGGGCAACTAACAGAATACTATCTGCACTTGCACCATCGACAACAAATACTTTTTTACCATTCAATACCCACTTATCTCCATCAAGAGCAGCGGTTGCTTCAATGGCAAAGGGATTATGGTGATTGCCTTCATCTATTGCTAGTGCAGTTGTTAGCTCACCGGCTACTATTTGTGGCAGATAATTCTCTTTTTGCTTATCTGAGCCAAGCATATTAATGGTTGAGACCCCAAGAACGGATGTTGATAGTAAGGGAGAGGGTGTAAGGGTTTTACCTAATTCCTGCATGATTACACTTATACCAGCCATCCCAAATTCTGAACCACCAAATTGCTCTGGAACAAGAATTCCAGACCAGCCTAGCTCAACCATTTCTTTCCACACTGACTCATCCCAGCATTGACTATTTTCGCTATCTCGCAACTCTCTAAAATGAGTGACAGGAGTTTTATCTCTAGCAAAACTTTGAGCTGTATCTTTTAAAAAATTTTGTTCTTCTGTAAGTATTAACTTCATGGATTCCTTAGTTAGGTAGATCTAAAACTCTTCTGGAAATAACATTAAGCTGCACTTCAGAAGTCCCTCCCTCAATTGAATTAGCTTTAGTTCTTAACCATGCTTTAGTTATAGCTTGCTCATCATCTGAAAAGCCTTCATTGGTCCAGCCTAAGCCTTTGTTACCCATTGCTGCGATCATAAGCTCGTAACGATCTTTATTATGTTCGGTACCATAGTATTTAAACATTGATGATGCTGCTGAAGCTTTTGCACCTTCATCTCCAGATCTTTGTAAAGTTAAGCCAAATGCATGTTCTTTCATTTTATGAAGAGTAATATTTTCTCTATGAGCAGGGCTAGCTATTTGGCCATTCATTTCACCCAAATATTTTTTTGCAATGTTTACTAAATCTGCACCAGATCCTGTTCCACCTCCAGCAAGCCCAAAATTTGAAATAAAGTTTCTTTCATGCTGCAGTAGCTTCTTTGCTATTGTCCAACCAGAATTTTCAATACCAACAAGATTTTCTTTAGGAGCTTTCACATTATCAAAAAATGTCTCGCAAAATGGAGATTTTCCACTTATAAGGGTAATAGGCTTGGTGCTGACTCCGTCTGTTGCCATATCTATTAATAAGAAACTAATTCCATTATGTTTTGGTTCTTTAGGTCCAGTTCTAACAAGTGCAAATATCCAATCAGCTTTATCTGCGTAAGATGTCCAAACTTTTTGTCCGTTTACTAGGTAATGATCTCCCATATCCTCTGCTTTTGTTGAAAGGCTGGCTAAGTCAGATCCTGAGCCTGGCTCTGAATAACCTTGACACCATCTAATTTCGCCTTTAATTATTTTTGGAATATGATCGAGTTTTTGTTCCTCTGACCCAAATTCAATAATGCAGGGAGCAAGCATCCAAATACCGAAACTATTTAGTGGTTGTCTAGCTTTAATTCTATGAAGTTCTTGATTTAAAACTTTTGTTTGATCTCTGTCTAATCCGCCCCCACCATACTCTTTTGGTATGTTAGGTGCCGTCCAACCTTTTTCTCCCATTCTGTCAAGCCATAATTTTGATTCAGGATTAACATATTTAGCATTCCTGCCTCCCCAAACTTCCTCTTCGGGAACCATAGGTGTTCTCATTGACGGCGGGCAGTTTTTTTCTAACCACTCTCTTACCTCTTGCCTAAACTGATCTAAATTATCCATATATTTTATCCAATTACTGTGAAATGAAGAAAACATATTATAATCAAGTAAATATTTTTTAGTAACTTTAAAAATGAAATCATATCAAGTGCCTAAACCAGGAATGCCACTTCAAGAAGTTGAGTCACCAACACCAAAACCAACTGGTAGAGAAGTCGTAGTAAAGACTATAGCTTGTGGAGTGTGTCACACAGACATTCATCTTCATTCCGGAGCATTTGATTTAGGTGAGGGAAATAAATTAAATGTGCCTGTCCCAAATCCATTTACATTAGGACATGAAGTTTTTGGAGAAGTTGTTGCAGTTGGTCCTGATGCAGTAAATGTATCCATTGGAGATAAAAGAATTGTTTATCCTTGGATTGGATGTAGTAATTGTGATGTTTGTGAAAAGGGAGATGAGCATTTATGCAATACCGGTCCAGTAATTGGAGTGACGATGCCGGGCGGATTTGGAGATCACGTTGTAGTACCAGATTCAAAATATTTACATGATGCAGGAGAAACGCCAGAACATTTAGCAGGCAGTTATGCTTGTTCAGGTTTAACTGCATATAGCGCATTAAAAAAAGGCGCGCCTTATAACTCTGACAATGATTTAATAATTATTGGTATTGGTGGTGTTGGAATGATGGGCTTACAAATTGCCAAAGCAGCTTTTAATTGTAATCCAATAGTAGTGGATGTCGATGAAAATAAATTAAAGCTAGCACTTGAAAATGGAGCCTCTGCAGCAATCAATCCAATGGATGAAGATGCAGCTTCAAAAGTATTAGAAATAACTGGTGGAAATGCGTCTGTTGCAATTGATTTTGTTGGGTCTGAGCAATCCACTGCATTTGGGACAAATCTCCTAAGAAAGGGCGGTAAATATATAATTGTAGGTCTTTATGGTGGCGAATTAAAACTTCCTCTTCCTCTAATTCCTATATTGGAAAGAGGAGTGCAAGGCTCATACACAGGCAGTCCTGAAGATATGCATGAGCTAATGAAACTTGTTAGATCTGGAAAAGTCGATCCAATTCCTGTTGAAAAAAGACCGGCCAGTGAGGCTAATCAGACTTTAGAAGATTTAAAAAATGGAAAGATTATTGGAAGAGCTGCATTAATTCATGACTAAATAAGTTTAATCAGCTCTCCACATATAATTTTCAATTCGTCGTTGATTACAATATTAGCCATTGCATCATAAATTGTTTCCTCACGATTCAAAATGACAAGTTTTGCTCCTGATTTAATTGCTAAACTTGGTATTTGTCCGGCAGGCATTACACTTAATGATGAACCCATTACTATCATTAGATCACATTGCGATGAAATATTAGAGGCCTGCAACAAATCATTTTCATTCATGGGTTGCCCAAATGAAATTGTTGCCACTTTTACAATTCCATCGCAATTGGAACATTTTGGCAAAGGATTATTTGCCTTAATTGCAGCATGAAAATCAAAAATATCTGCTTTTTCTCCACAGTTTAAACATCTAGCTTCGATTGCATTTCCATGAATTTCGATGATTTTATCCTCTGGCACCCCAGACCTTTGATGCAGGCCATCAATATTTTGAGTTATTAAAAAGTTTTCTTTATTATTTAAATTAACAATTTTTTCTACAAATGTATGTCCAATATTTGGTTTTATTTTCTTTAAAATTTTATGCAACTCAATATTCCGGCTCCAGGAAAGTCTTTGTTGTTCTTCATTATCAAGATAATCTTGGAATTGAATCGGTTTATTTTTAGTCCAAAATCCGTCTTTACTTCTGAAATCTGGTAGTCCAGATTCAGTACTTATTCCCGCTCCAGTAAGCACAGTTATTTTGTTACTTGTCGTTATTAGCTTAATTATCTCTTTATATTTATTCACAAATTCTCTTGTATTGACTAACAGAGTATAATTGGTTGCATGTTTAAAAATATAGGTATTGTTTTAAAAAATAGCCCAACGTCCGGGGATTCTTCAGTATTGAATGAGCTGTTAACAGTTCTTTTAAAAAAAACTGAAAACATCTTTTCAATTGATGAGGTGAACATAAATGGCGTGCAAAATCTTAATGTTAAAGAATTCAATAATTTAGTAGATCTGATCATCGTCTTTGGGGGTGATGGCACTTTATTGGGAGCAGCAAGAAAATTTATTAACAATGAGACTCCTATCTTGGGAATAAATATGGGAACTGTAGGTTTTCTTACTGATGTAAATATAGAAAATTTTGAATCCGTTGTTAAAGATATTTTTGAGGGCAATTATATTTTAGAGGAAAGAAGCTTGGTAGAGGCTAAGTTCGCAAAGAATGAGGTTTTTGGTCTAAATGAAGTATTAATTCACTCAGGTTCATATGCACAGTTAATGAGATATAGGTTACTGATTGATAATAAAACAGTTTATGAACAACGTTCAGATGGTTTGATTGTTGCTACTCCAACTGGTTCGACTGCATATGCACTCTCTGCAGGGGGGTCAATTATTCATCCAGAATTAAATATTTGGAATATTATTCCAATGATGTCACAAAGTCTTTCATCTAGACCCCTGGTGGTATCGAATACAAAATCTATGGAGATTCAATTAATTGAAGGCCCTTTAGATCATGCGATGGTTTGTGTAGATGGCCAGCAAGATATTCCTATTCAATATAATGAGTCTATATATATTTCCAAGAAAGATTCTTCTTTAAAAATCATTCATCCTTCAAATAATGATTTTTATGAAGCTTGCAGAGAGAAGCTAGGTTGGAGTTTGGATATTACAGCGAAGAAAAATCATTAGTGCTGAATACAAAATCAATACATTTATACATTATAGCAATTGCAGTATTACTCAGTTATTTTACAAATTTTGGCTATAGCGATTTTCTTGAACCATTTCTTTTTCTAAAAAATAATGGATCATATTATCCATCATTTGAAAATACTTATATAGTTTCACATGAGTGGTGGAGGTTAATAACTCCAATCTTTCTCCATTTTTCCTTTACGCATTTAGTTTTTAATTGTTTATGGATTTATATTCTTGGCTCAAGGATAGAAATTGTTGATGGCAGAGGAGTCTTTATTACTTTATTTTTAATTTCTGGGCTTTCAAGTAACTTGGGTCAGTATTTTTGGACAGGTAATTTTTTATTTGGAGGTTTAAGTGGGGCCGTATACGGACTTTTAGGCTTTTGTTTTATTTTAGATTTAGATTATAGGGGTCAAAGATATAATTTGCCCTCAGCTCTATATATTTTTATGTTCTTTTGGTTGCTAATAGGCTTTACAGGACTATTAAAAATTTTTGGTTTTGGTAATGTTGCAAACATTGCTCATTTAGTTGGTATGATAGCTGGATTTACTCTAGGCATAATTTCTAGGTATAGTTTGAAATCATAAATTTTAATGAAAAAAATTTCTAAAGCAGTATTCCCAGTTGCTGGTCTTGGAACAAGATTTTTGCCTGCAACTAAGGCTATTCCAAAAGAAATGCTTCCGATTATAGATAAGCCCTTGATTGAATATGCAGTTGAGGAGGCTGTGATGGCAGGAATCGAAGAAATAATCTTTATTACCAGTCACACAAAAAGATCGATAGAGAATCATTTTGAAAAAAACGAAGAACTTGAAGAAAAATTACTTAATTCTGGGAACAAAGATGTAATAAAAAAGATCAATAGAGATATTTTTCAAGATGTTAAATTCACATATATTAGACAAGAATTTCAAAAAGGATTAGGTGATGCAATTTTGCAAGCTAGCCATCTCATAGAAGATGAATACTTTGCTATATTGCTAGCAGATGATCTGATTGTTAATAATCCTTCTGCTACTCAGCAATTAATTAATGTTGCCAAGGAAACTAATACATCTGTAATTGGCTTAAACAGAGTTCCAGAAGAGCATATTAATAGGTATGGAGTTATTTCCTTTGCTGATTCGTCCAAAAATGAAAAACTATTCCATTTGAATGGGATAATTGAAAAACCTAAATCAAATCCTCCCTCAGATATGGTAGTGTTTGGCAGGTATGTTTTATCTCATCACATTTTTGATTATTTAGAGCATTTAGAACCTGGATTTGCTGGTGAAATTCAGCTTACAGATGCAATCAAGCTCATGTTAAAAGATCATAATATCAATGGATATCTTTATGATGGTATTAAATTTGACTGCGGATCTAAGGAGGGATATGTCCAAGCAATTGCCCACCTAGCATCTGATATGATTTCAAAATGAGGATTTTGCTTTCATTATTGAGAATCCTTCCACCTGAGCTTGCTCACTCAATTGCTCTTAACTCAATACAAATTTTATATAAATTAAAAATAATAAACATATTTTTTCCAAATAGATATGCCGATGTTCCATTCACTTTTAAAGGTCTTAAATTTAAAAATAAACTTGGGATAGCTGCAGGATTAGATAAAAATGGAGACTTTATAAATTCACTAGGGGCATTAGGCTTTGGATTTATTGAAGTAGGAACCGTTACTCCTAAGTCACAGCCGGGTAATCCGAAGCCAAGGATATTCCGCTTTAAAGATCAGGAAGCAATTGTAAATAGCCTTGGTTTCAATAATAGAGGAGTTGATTACTTATTGAAAAGGATTAAGAACAGAAAATATAATGGAGTACTTGGGATAAATATTGGAGCAAATAAAGATTCAATTGGTCAGAGGCGAATCGATGATTACGTCGAATGTTTCCAAAAAGTTGCTCCTTATGCTGATTACATTGCTGTAAATATTTCCTCACCAAATACTCCAGATTTAAGATCTCTGCATTTGAAAGAAAATTTTTTACCATTGTTTGAGTCTATAAGAAATTCAAGAGTTACAGAAAAATTTACCAATCCAATTTTTATAAAACTTTCTCCAGATGAGGAAGCTGAGACAATTTCTGAAATTACGAAAGCAATTAAACTATTTAATTTTGATGGGGTTATTGCTTCCAACACCACAGTTGATAAGAGTAATTTGATATCTTCTTCCAATATCAATCTTTCTGGAGGTTTATCTGGCAAGCCCTTACTAAAAAAATCTAACGAACTCCTTGCATTGGTTCATTCTAATGCTCCTGATCTATTTAAAATAGGAGTTGGCGGAGTTCATAATAAGGAAAGTTTTAATATGAAAATAGATAATGGAGCCTCACTAGTTCAAATTTATACCAGCTTTATTTATCATGGCCCTGAGATTATTAATGAATTGCTGAATTAGAAGCTTTTAATGGAATTATTAATTTCTGTTTTTATAATACTTTTTTTAGTCGGAGCAATCAGTTTTCTGAAGCCATCTAAAAGAATGAAAGCCTTAAGTGAAGTTAGGATGGTAGCTGCAAAACAAGGTTTTAAGATTGGATCTACTAATCAGTTAAGGGCAAAATTTAAAAATTGGAATCCTCAAGTTGCTATTTATCAATTTAAAAATTTATCAGAGTACAAAAATTTACACTATATAAAAGTAGAAAAAAACTTAGAACTTTATGATCCAATTTCTATTAAATATGAAAAAAACTTTGAAATAATTGAGGAAAAAATTTCTGAATTACCATCATCTATACTTGAAATTATTTTTTATCAGTCCAATATAGCAATCGTTTGGGATGAAAAGTTGGGAACAAATGAGCTACTCAAAATTAAGGAAGCTATCTTAAAAATATGAACTTGGAAAATTATTTAATTAATTTATGTCAAAAACTCTTGTAATTGTCGAATCACCCGCCAAAGCTAAGACTATCTCTAAATACTTAGGTTCCGAGTATATTGTCAAATCTAGTGTGGGTCATATAAGAGATCTTCCGAAGGGCAAGTCTAAAAAACCTTTACAAAGAAATACTATTCCAAAAGATCTTCCTGAAGATGAAAAAAGGAGATTAAAAAAGATTAATGAACGTAAAAGACTTGTTAGAAGAATGGGAATTGATCCAGATAATGGATGGATTGCAAACTATGAAATCATTCCTGAAAAAGAAAAAGTTATTAAAGAACTCAAAAAGGCTGCTAAGTCAGTAGAATCAATTTTTCTTGCAACCGATCTTGATAGAGAAGGAGAGGCAATTGCTTGGCATCTTAAAGAAGCCTTGGGTGCGAATAAATTTAACTATTCTAGGGTCAGATTTAATCAGATTACTAAAGATGCAATCTTAGAATCCTTTGCTGATCCAAAAGATATTGATTCGAGTCTTGTTGAAGCTCAGCAAGCTAGAAGATTTCTTGATAGAGTTGTTGGATTTGAACTATCACCACTTTTATGGGCGAAAATTGCCCGTAATTTGTCGGCAGGTAGGGTGCAATCTGTAGCATTAAGACTGTTGGTTGAAAGAGAGCACAGCATACAAAAATTTAAGCCAGAAGAGTTTTGGGAAATTATATTTAACGCAGAAGATGAACAAAATGTTGGCATTGAATTTAATCTCAATAAAAAAAAATCAGATCCCTTGCTACAAGCTGGTGAAGCAAAAAAGATTGAGGAGCTGATTACTTCCTCTGATTTGCTTGTAAGTGAGGTTACTCAAAAACCTGTAAAGTCAAAACCAAAACCTCCTTTTATTACATCAACATTACAACAGGCTGCAAGCACCAAACTTGGCTTTAATGTTAAAAGAACAATGAGAACTGCCCAAAAGCTTTATGAAAATGGCCTCATTACATATATGAGAACTGATGCTCCTGCTTTATCTCCTGAATCCATTAAAGATGCAAGAATGTATATCGAAACTAATCTAGGTGAAAAATATCTTACAAACGCTCCTAGAATTTATTCCTCAAATGAAAATGCCCAAGAGGCTCATGAGGCTATCAGACCTACAAATGCATCAACTAAATCTGAAGATTTATTATCTTCCTCAGATGAAGAAAAACGTTTATATGAATTAATTTGGCAACAATTTATAGGATCGCAATTACCCGACGCTGAATATTTAGCAACTAACGCAAAAATTAAGTTAGATGAATATATATTTTCTGCAACTGGAAGAGAGGTTACATTTGATGGTTATACAAAAGTTGTTAAACCAAAATCAGATGACAAAGATTCCAATATCTTGCCTCCACTTGCTGTTAATCAAAAATTAATCCTCAAAGATGTAAACAATAAACAAAAATATACAAAACCTCCTGCAAGATTTTCAGAGGCTGCATTAGTGAAAGAGCTAGAAAAGAGAGGAATTGGCAGGCCTTCTACTTATGCGAATATTATTTCAACCATTCAAGATCGTGGGTATGTAGAAATCCAAAATAGACGTTTTTTTGTTAAAAAAATTGGAATGATTGTTACAGATAGGCTTGTGAGTAGCTTCGATGACATTATGGATTATAGTTTTACAGCTAATTTTGAAGATCAATTAGACAGAATTGCAAATGGCGAATTGAATTGGAAAGAAGTATTAAATTCTTATTATTCAGCTTTTCAAGATGATCTTTCATCAGCAATGGATGAAGAGAATGGAATGGCTCCTAATCTCCCTACGATGACAAATATTAATTGTCCAGAGTGTAAAAAACATAAACTCACAATAAGAAATGCCAGTAATGGAGTATTTCTTGGCTGTGCTGGATATATCCTTCCTGGCGATGAGCAATGTAAAAAAACCTTGAACCTTATTTCTGGTGATGAAGCAGTAAGTGTAGATGATCAAGAGGAAGCAGAGCATTTAGTTGCTAAACGACGTTGTCCAAAATGTGACACTAGCATGGATAACTATCTTTTAGATGAAAATCATAAGTTGCATGTTTGTTCTAATAATCCTGACTGTGAGGGGTTTGAAGTTGAAGAAGGGGCATTCAAAATCAAAGGATATGACGGCCCTACTTTATCTTGTCATAAGTGTGGTGCTGAAATGCAGCTTAAAACAGGAAGATTTGGTAAATATTTTGGTTGCATTAATGATAATTGTGGTGCCACTAGAGCCCTTCAACGAAATGGTGAGCCTAAACCTTTAGTAATGGAACCTATAACCACAGAAATTCCATGTATCAAATTTGAAGATATTTATTTATTAAGAGATAGTATGAAGGGACTTTTTTTAGCTGCGAGCAAATATCCAAAAAACAGAGAAACACGCGCACCATCTGTTGAAGAGTTTAATCAAGCCGTTACAGAAGAAACATTACTTAATGCTTGCAAGTATCTTGAAGATCAAGAAAAGCATGCGCATCTTCTAGTTGCGCCCAAGCATGATATTGGTGGTAATCCATATATTATTAGATATAACAAGTTAGAGGATACTCATTATCTTGCTTCAGAAAAAGATGGTAAAAAGACTGGCAACACAGCTTCATATAACGGAGAAAAGTGGGTAGAAGTTTCAAAGCAATAATTCCTTGAATAATTACAATTAGTTACTATATAAATTATGTAGAAGGTAAATTCTTCATTATTTTTATGAAGGGTGTTAAAGTTTAAGTATATACATATGTCTAATTATCTCGAGCTAACTCAACTTCCAGACGGCACTATTGTTCTTCGAAGATCTGATGATCATAATAATCCAATAGTCAAAATAGAGTTTTCTAAAGAATCCAAGGACTTTTTAAACGGGACCGAGCTATCCGTTGCAAAAGAAATGATTCGAGCCGGAATAGAAAGTGTCAGCGGAAACTCAATAGATTTTGATGAGTTTTTTGATAGTGAAAAAAATAGCTTAAGAAAAAAACCTGTAGTACTTCATTAGTGAGTTCTAATTAAGCCAACGCTTTTACCCTCAACAAATGCCTCCTGCTCTCTAAGATCAAGTTTTATTGTTGAAAAATCTTTGTTTGCTGGAATTAGTTCCAGATTGTAATTATCTTTTTTAAAGTATTTTAAAGTTACTTCATCTTCAACTCTAACAACAACCAGATCTCCATTTTTTACATCAGTTGTTTTTTTGATAGCTACTAAATCATCTTCATGAATACCCGCATCAATCATGCTAAGACCTTTTACCTTTAAAAAATAATCAAAACTATCCTTAAACATATATGGATCGCAAGAGATTCTTTTTTCAATATTTTCTTCAGCAAGGGTAGGCGAGCCTGCAGCAACCAATCCTATTACAGGGATTTGGTCTGAATTACTTTCAAAAGATTGCTGACTATTTATAATTGATATTCCTCTTGAAGAACCACTTTGTATTGAAATGTAACCCTTCTTTTCCAAGGCTCTGAGGTGCATTTCAGCAGCGTTAGGAGATTTAAAGCCCAACTCTTTGCATATTTCGGCTCGGGTTGGTGGAAAACCAGTTTTATTAAGATAAACTTCTACACAAGTTAAAACTTTTGTTTGTTGTTTTGTTAATTCTTTCATATTATTTATACTGTATATTTTTACAGTATATAAATATATACATCTAACTGCAACTATTATTAATTATATGAACTCTAAATTAGTTATTGGAATTTCATCAAGAGCACTTTTTGATCTTAGCGAAAGCCATAAAATTTTTGAGAGTCAGGGCATAGAGGCCTACCGTGAATATCAAATTGAAAATGAAAATGAAATTCTTGAGCCCGGCGATGCCTTTAATCTTGTAACTAAAATTTTGAAAATTAATAATTTTTATAAATTTAATAACAGAATAGAAGTAATTCTTTTATCAAGAAATACAGCAGACACAGGGCTGAGAGTATTTAATTCTATTGAGGCTCATAAACTGAATATCACTCGTGCTGTTTTTTGTGGTGGGGAAAGCCCCTACAAGTATGTAAAAGCCTTTGGAGTTGATTTATTTTTATCTAGCAGTAAAGACGATGTGAAAATGGCGATTGAAAATAGTGTGCCTTCAGCGAGAATCATTTCATCAAAAGCAAGTAAAAAAATTAAGAGCGATGATATTCTAAAGATAGCTTTTGATGGCGACTCAGTTATTTTTTCTGATGAGTCAGAGAGAGTTTTTGAATCAGAGGGTCTAAAGGCTTTTCTAGATAACGAACGAAAGAAAAAATCAATGTTAAAAGCCGGGCCATTTAAATCATTTTTGGTTGAGCTTAATAAGCTTCAGTCAGAGCTAGATTCTGAAATTTCACCCATAAGAACTGCGCTTGTGACAGCAAGATCAGCTCCATCACATAAGCGAGTTATTAAAACTTTAAGAAAATGGGGAGTTAGGATAGATGAGTCTCTTTTTTTGGGTGGTATGAATAAGACAGAATTCTTAAAATCATTTGAAGCTGACATTTTTTTTGATGATCAACAAAAAAATATTAAAGATGCATCTGCAAAAGTAACTTCAGCTCATGTACCATTCGGTATTAAAAATAAGAATTAACCATGGATATTGTATGTCTTGATATGGAAGGAACCCTCACTCCGGAGATTTGGGAACAGGTTGCAATAGATTCTGGCATATCTGAGCTTAATAAAACAACTAGAGACATTCCTTCTTACACTGAGTTAATGGATCATCGAATAGAGATAATGAAAAAACATGATCTGAAGCTCGCTGACATTATTGATGCAGCAAAGAAGTTAGACTTGCTGGATGGAGCACTTAATTTTTTAGATGAAGTTAGAAAAGAGTTTCAAGTAGTAATTTTATCTGATACTTTTCATGAGATTGCATATCCATTGATGGAAAAGCTTGGCTATCCTCTATTACTATGTCATAAACTCGATACAGATAAAGAAGACAATATTATTGGTTATCAACTCAGAGATTTGAAGGCAAAAAGGCAAGCTATCTTAGGCTTTCAATCAATGGGGTATAGGTGCTTGGCTGTTGGCGATTCTTTTAATGATTTACAGATGTTTGAAGTTGCTGATCAAAGTTTCTTTATTAACGCTCCAGAAACTATCGCTAGTTCGATGCCAGAAATTCTTAGCTTTAATGCTTATTCTGATCTCTTAGTCGCTTTAAGAAATTATAATCAATAATTATGGATAATCCGTTGTCACTTAAAAACATCTCAAGAACAAAACTTGCGATGCCAGGCGATGAAAAAAAACTTTTGCTTCATAGTTGTTGCGCACCATGTGCTGGTGAGATTATGGAGGCTGTTGCAGCATCAGACATTGAAACAACAGTTTATTTTTACAATCCTAATATTCATCCGCTAGAGGAATATGAGATCAGAAAAGATGAAAATAAAAGATTTTGTGACAAGTTAGGATTTAATTTTATTGATGCAGATTACGACAAAGATAATTGGTTTGCGAGAGTTAAAGGTTTGGAGAACGAGCCAGAAAGGGGGAAAAGATGTACTGAATGCTTTGATATGAGATTTGAAAGGTCTGCACTTTTTGCAAATGAAAATGGTTTCAAGGTCTATGCTACTACACTTGGAATTTCTCGTTGGAAAAATTTAGAGCAAATCAATGAGTCAGGTAAAAGAGCTGCAAAGCGATATGCAAATGTTCATTATTGGGATTTTAACTGGCGCAAAAAAGGCGGCTCTTCTCGAATGATTGAAATTTCTAAAAGAGAAGAATTCTATCAGCAAGAATATTGCGGATGTGTTTATAGTTTAAGAGATACTAATAAATGGCGACAAAAAAATAACAAAGACCGAATTATCAGGGGTGTTAAATTTTATAATTAATTTGGGAAACCTGCTCTTGGCAAAGTACAATACAGACCAATGAATACCCCGGGGAAAAAATTTAGAAAAGCTTTAGAAGACAATAAGCCCTTAAAAGTTGTTGGGGCAATAAATGCCTATTGTGCAAAAATGGCTGAAAAGGCAGGCCATAAAGCGCTTTATCTTTCTGGGGCAGGAGTTGCAAATGCTTCATTCGGATTACCCGATTTAGCTATAACAACTTTAAATGATGTTGCTGAAGACTCTAGAAGAATTACTCAAGCAACAAACTTACCTTTATTAATTGATATTGATACTGGATTTGGCGGGGCGTTTAGTATTAGTAGAACCATTAAGGAGATGATTGCTGCAGATGTTGCAGCTGTTCATATAGAAGATCAAGTAACTCAAAAAAGATGTGGTCATAGGCCAAATAAAAGTCTTGTTGATAAAGTTGAAATGAGTGATCGCATTAAAGCTGCAGTTGATGGCCGCACTGATGATAGTTTTTTTATAATGGCTAGAACAGATTCTTATGCATCCGAGGGAATGGAGGGGGCTATTGATAGGTGTAATGAATACATTGCAGCAGGAGCAGATGGATTATTTTTAGAAGCTGTATCAAGCCTAGAGGATTATAAGCAATTAAAAGATGCATTGCAGGTCCCCCTTTTAGCAAATATTACTGAGTTTGGAAAAACTCCGCTCTTTACTGCTCAAGAACTTGCATCTGTGGGGGTTGATATAATGCTATTTCCATTGTCCGCATTTAGGGCAATGAATAAAGCTGCAGAATCAGTCTATAAAGATATTGCTGAGCATGGTTCACAAGCAAATTCAATTGAAAAAATGCAGACAAGAGATGAACTGTATAAGTATTTGAATTATCATTCATTTGAACAAAAATTAGACGAATTATTTAAAAGGAAGGAGAATAAGTAAATGGTTAAAAAATTAGAAGGCGCTGGACTTCGTGGCCAAGTAGCTGGCGAGACATCGCTTTGTACTGTAGGACAAGAAGAAGGCCTAGCTTATAGAGGACATAAAATTGAAACATTGGCCGAAAAAGGAACATTTGAGGAGGTTGCCTATCTTCTTTTATATGGCAAATTACCAAACACAATAGAATTATCTAATTATAAAAACTTGTTAAAAAGTCTCAGAGATTTACCTGATTCTCTGAAGAAGGTGCTCAGAGAAATACCCGCTTCAGCCCACCCAATGGCAGTTATGGCAACAGGGTGTTCCATGTTAGGTAATCTTGAACCTGAAG
>MDSW01029469.1_pt1 | contig 14620 bp, 15 predicted proteins | sample 811171 | NCBI WGS metagenome assembly MDSW01 (sample SAMN05326641, study PRJNA326480) | marine metagenome | isolation source: seawater | place: Atlantic Ocean: North West | collected 2012 | reverse complement strand
GTTTTTGTAATTAAATTACTTTTACCCTCATTTATATTTGAAACTGTAGTATCGGCCATATTAATTCCTTTCCTTCAAAGTTTATACCGGCATATTCATAATATCTTTATAAGCACTCAAAACTTTATTTCTAACATTAAGAGTTAGCTGAAATCCTAGTTTTGAGATTTGTTGATTAACTATCACTTTAGTTAAATCTTGTTCTTTACCTAATTCATAATTTTTTGTAATCTCTGCAGCTTCATTTTGAGCCTTTGCTACATTATTTAAAGCATTGCTAACATCACTTATAAAATTTCCACTCAAAGATTTGGTTTCTTTAATAATATCTTGTTGATTATTAATTATTTCTTTTTGTATAGATTTAGTTTGCTCAATATTATCTTTAACACTTTTCGAAACTAAATTTAATCCAGTAGATGATATTTTATTCATTTTATGCTCCTAATTTGCCATTGTTGCGATCTTATCTTCAAGCTTCTGATAATTTTCTTTAGCAGTGTTAGTATTGTCATCAACTAATATGTGCTCATTTGAAATATCTTCATTATTTGATAAAACTAAAGCTCGAAGAATTACATTTTCAAGTTCTCGAACATTACCTGACCAAGAATGATTAATTAAGCTTTGTTGAGCACTCTTATTTAAGTAAGGAAAAACTCTTGAACTCTCACAGTGTTTTTTTATCATAGCAACAGTGATAGGAATGATATCTTCTACTCTTTTTGATAAATTAAAAGTTCTTATAGGAAAAACATTTAATCTATAATACAAATCTTGTCTAAATTTATTATTTTTAACTTCTTCTATCATATCTCTATTTGTTGTAGCAACTATTCTTACATTTATTTCTATATCTCTAGTACCACCTACTGGAGTAACCTTTCTCTCTTGAAGAACTCTTAAAAGTTTTGCCTGTAAGCTTAATGGCATTTCAGAGATTTCATCTAGCAATAAGGTTCCTGTATCCGCAGCTCTAAATATACCTTTATTAGCATTAGATGCTCCAGTAAAAGATCCTTTTTCATGACCAAATAAAATAGCTTCTAACATATTTTCTGGTATAGCAGCGCAATTTACTGCTACAAAAGGCTTCTCAGCTCTTGATGAATTATCATGAATGTAGTTAGCAACTACTTCTTTTCCTGTTCCTGTTGGACCATTAATAAAAACAGTAACGTCAGTGCTGGCTACTTTTTTTGCTAAATTTTTTAAACTAAGTGATTCCTTGCTTCCTGTTAAAAATTTTTGATGATCAATGCAAAAAGATAAAAATGTTTCCATTCCATATGCATCATTTTCTGTATAATTTATTTTAATCAATGCATCGCCAAGATCTTTTTTTATGCTAAACTGTTTAGCACAATTATTAACAATAATTACTTTTTTGATTTTTAAACTTCTTGCAATATTTATTATTTCGTTATCATCTTGAATAATTTTTTCTGATACTACTAAGTTAGTAGTTTGTAAATTTTTCAAACCTTCAAAGTCTTTTATAACTGATACAAAAGCATCTCTTTCCTCTAACTTATTTTTAATATCATTAAGACTTTTAATTTCTTTGTCTACAATGCTAATATTTGTCATATTTTCCTCCAAATGTAGTCATAGACGCAAAAACTTTGCCAAATTTTAATTTATGAAAATTTTTTTAGAAAAGACTTAAAAATTGCATTAAATATTTACTTTAAAAAAAAAATAATGAAATTAAATCGTATAAGTGTCATAATATTGTCATGGTTTTTGTTAACTTTTCAAACTTTTGACAAAAAATGAATATTGATGAGCTAATAATCGGAAAAAGCAAAAATGTTTTAGAATTAAAGCTATTAATTAATAAAGTTGCTAGTTCAGAAAGTACTGTCTTGGTACTTGGAGAAACAGGTACTGGAAAAGAGTTAGTAGCAGAATCAATTCATAAAGCATCTAAAAGAAAAGGGCAATTTGTTCCTGTCAATTGTGCTGCTATTCCTAGCGAACTTTTAGAAAGTGAACTTTTTGGTCATGAGAAAGGTGCATTTACTGGGGCTGATAAAGCAAGAGCAGGAAGGTTTGAAATGTCTTCTGGTGGTACTTTATTTTTAGATGAAATAGGTGATATACCATTACCATTACAAGCAAAATTATTGAGAGCCCTTGAAAGTAGAAAAATACAAAAAGTTGGAGGAGGAAAAGAGATTCCGTTAAATTTAAGAATGGTTTGTGCTACACACCAAAATCTAGAAAAAAAAGTAAATGAGGGATCCTTTAGAGCAGACTTATTTTACAGAATAAATGTTTTTCCTATAAATGTTCCCACTCTTGCAGAGAGAATAGAAGATATACCTCTATTATTAAATCATTTGTTAAATTCTTTAAATAGTAAAAATGAACCTCCTAAATTTTCAGATGATGCTATTACTGCTTTAAAAAGGCACTTGTGGCCAGGTAATATTAGAGAATTAAAAAATGTTATAGAAAGAGCACATATTCTATTTTCGGGAGAAGAAGTTACAAAAAATAATGTTTTTGAAAATTTACTTAGGCTTAAAGTACCAACTTCAGAAGAAGAACAAAATGCTTTATGGGATGCTACTCAAAATTTAGATATAGATATTGAAAATGATAATGAAAATAAGACTAACTCTCCACTTCCCCATCCTAAGCACTATGCTGATTGGTTTGATTTTTTTGATGATATTGATTTAAGAGTTTATTTACGTGATGTAGAAATTGTGTTGATTGAATCTGCTTTAAAAAGGTCAGCTGGTACTGTATCAAAAGCTTCCGAGCTGCTTAAAATTAATAGGACAACTCTTATCGAAAAGATGAAAAAACTTCAAATTAATAATTAAATAAATTATTATTTCTAATAAGCATAAGTATATATTCTATTGACTAAAATATTTATCATAAATAAATACATTATTTTGAATAATAAATTTAATTTCAATTGCTTAGAAACATTCTGTTGAATGTTATAATAATGATAAATTCTCAAAAATTTTAATTTAAGACGTATTTTGATACAATTAAAATTTATTTAAATCTATTAATATTGTATTAATTATGTAAAATTTTATGTAATGCTTTACAATTATATTAATAACGTTGAAATATGACTATTAATAAAGGAACTCTATACTGGATTACTGGTCTTTCTGGATCTGGGAAGACTTCAATAGCAGAACTAGTTTATAAAAATTTAAAAAAATCAAAAAAGGGTCTAGTATTTTTAGACGGAGATGTAATGAGATATATTATGGATTTAAAAAATTCAGGATATGATAAAGCTTCAAGAAAAAAAATTGCATATGTTTACTCTAAATTTTGTAAACATTTGACTGATCAAGGTATAGATGTCTTATTTGCCACAATTGCTATGTACCATGAAGTTAGAGAATGGAATAGAAGCAATATTGATAATTATATTGAAATTTATATTAAAGCTCCAATAGGATTTTTAGTAGAAAACGATAAAAAAGAGCTTTACAAAAATGCATTAAATCAAAAAGTGAATAATGTAGTTGGTGTAGATATAAAATTTGAAGAACCTTTGCATCCTGATATAGTTTTAATGAATAATGGGAAAATATCTTTAAAAGAGTTAGCAGCCGATTTACTAAAAAAAATTAAATGAAATGAAAATAATTTTAAAAAAATACTTTTATTATGAAAGTATTAAGGGTTAAGATTAGAATTATTGGTATTAAAAAAAAATTATCTTTATAAAAACTATCTCAATATGAAAGTAATTAAAACCTAGTATTTCTTTGGGATAATGGCATATATGTTGCTTTAAATTAATTAAAAAATTATTGCTACAATAAATATTAAAAGGAATACTATGAAAACTTTATCAAAACTTAATTCGTTTAAAGTTGTTAACTTAAAAAATAACAACAATAAACATAATGAAAAGAAAATATTTAAAAGTGACTACAATAAAGAAAAATCAATTATAGTTAATGAATTTCCAAATACTAAACAAAAAATAGTATATATTCCAATGAGAGCAGATATTATTCATCCAGCTCTGATAAATATTATTGAAAAAGGATCAAAGCTTGGAAATGTAGTAATAGGTTTATTAACTGATGAGGCAATTTGTGAATATACTCGTCCCCCTCAACTCAATTTTAAAGAAAGAGAAAAAATTATCAAATCAGTTAAAAATGTAAGTAAAGTTATTCCTCAGAGATATTTAGATTGTAGCAATAATATAAAAAGAATAAAGCCAGATATTGTTATACATGGTGATGATTGGAAGGAAGGCTTTCAATCAAAGATTAGAAATAAGGTAATGAATATACTCTCCAGATGGAATGGAGAATTATTAGAGGTATCGTACGATACCAAAAATAGCTTTGATAGAATTAATAAAATGTCTTCTCAAATAGGAACTACTCCGGAAAGAAGAAGAGTGACATTAAGAAAGTTATTATCAGCGAAAAAAATTGTAAGAATTATGGAAGTACATAATGGTTTAACAGGTAGTATTTCAGAAATGGTTAATTATTCTGAGGATGGAATGACAAAAGAATTTGATTGTATGTGGGCAAGTAGCCTTACAGATGCTACATCTAGAGCAAAACCAGATATAGAAGCAGTGGATATATCAACAAGGATTAGCACTATTAATGAAATTTTTGAAGTAACTACCAAACCATTAATATTTGACGGAGACACAGGTGGTTTACCAGAACACCTTAGATTTACAATTAAGTCTTTAGTAAGGTTGGGTGTGTCAGCTATTGTAATAGAAGACAAAACTGGATTGAAAAAAAATTCACTTTTAGGAAAAGAAGTAGCTCAAACCCAAGATAGTATAGAAAACTTTTCTAATAAAATAAGAATAGCAAAAGAAGCTCAAAGTACTGAAGATTTTATGGTTATTGCTAGAATAGAGAGCCTTATATTGGAAAAAGGACTGGATGATGCAATAAAAAGAGCAGTAGCCTATGTTAAAAATGGTGCTGACGGTATAGTTATACATTCTAAAAAAAATAATCCAAAAGAAGTATTAGATTTTGCTAATATTTATAAAAGCATTGGAATGAATAAACCCTTAGTTAGTATTCCTACGAGTTATAGCCAAATAACGGAACAGGAATTAATTGAGGGAGGATTCAAGGCTGTCATTTACGCTAATCAACTTATAAGAGCAGCTTATCCAGCGATGGAAAGTGCTGCTCTATCGATACTAAAAAATGGTAGAGCTCTAGAGTCTGAGCAGAAATTGCTTGGCATTAAAGAAATTTTAGATTTAGTGCCAGGAACAAGATGATTTTGAAAAAAAAAAGTTTATTAGATAATTTTATTAAAAATAAAATAGATTTTTTTACAGGAGTCCCAGATAGTCTTTTGTCAGACTTCTCAAAAGAATTAGAATATAAAAATAATAAAATTAAACATATAATTACACCTAATGAAGGAAATGCATTAGCACTAGCTTCCGGAGCTTTCATAGCAAATAAAAAAATAAATGTTGTATATCTTCAAAATTCAGGTTTAGGTAATATAATAAATCCATTTTTATCTTTAGTTCACAAAAATATTTGGAATATTCCATTATTTCTAGTAATAGGATGGAGAGGAAATCCTCATAATAAAGACGAACCTCAACATATTCCTCAAGGAAAAATAACAATTAAACTTTTAAAAAGCTTAAAAATTAAATACGAAATTATAAGTGAAAATAAAGATCAATTTAAAATAATAAAAAATTTAAAAGATTATGCTTTAAAGAATAGTGCGCCTGTTGCATTAATATTTACAAAAAAATATACATCTCCACATAAAAGTTTATCTATTAAATCTGAATCAAAGAATAATGCCATGAAAAGAATAGAAGCAATAGATGAGATATTAAAACATACAAAAAAGAATGATATTATAATTGCTACAACAGGAAAAACAGCAAGAGAACTATATCTTTTAAGACAAAGAAAAAATTTGATTTCAAATGATTTGTACGTAGTAGGAGGTATGGGACATGCCTCCTCTATTGGACTTGGAATAATGGAAAATATTGTGAATAGAAGAATATTTTTATTAGATGGAGATGGGGCAATGCTTATGCACATGGGAATTTTATCTTTATTAGGAGTACAAAAAAATAATACATTTTTTCACTTACTTTTAAATAATAGTTGTCATGACTCAGTTGGAGGACAGCCCACATCTATAATTAATATAGATATGAAATATTTATCTAAAGCTTTTAAATATAAAAGTTATGCAGAGTTAAAAACTAAGAGATCTATAAATTCCTATTTTTTAAAATTTAAAAATAAAAAAGTTTCACATTTATTAAATATAAAAATCTCTAAGGGTTCTGAGATTAATTTACCAAGGCCTAAGGAGTGCCCTAAAATGAATTTAAATGCATTTAGAAAAGTAGTTAATTATAAGGATAAGTAATGATAGGTATAATCATAGCAGCGGGCCTAGGGTCACGAATGAAACAATTTACTATTAATAATCCAAAATGTTTACTTAAAATAGGAAAAAAATCTTTGTTAGAATGGAGTTTTGAAAATTTAACTAACGCTGGGTGTAAAGAAGTTTATGTGATAACAGGATATAAACACGAAAAAATAAAAGAATTAGGTTATAAGACTATTTTTAATAAAGATTTTAAAAAAAATAACATTTTACATTCTTTTTTTTGTGCTAAACATCTATTTGATAATGAAATAATGGTTTCATATGCAGATATTTATGTTGAACCACAAATATATATAGAACTGTCTAAGATAAAAAAAGATATAGTTTTAACTATTGATAAGGAATGGGAGGAATATTATCAAGATAGAAGTGGTGTACCTACATCACAAGCTGAAAAAGTTGAATTATATAATGATCTTATTATTGATGTAGGTAAAAATGTAAAAATGAAAAAAGATAAAAAATATTATGAATTTATAGGTCTTTTTAAGTTATCTCAAAAAGGTAGCGAAATAATAAAAAATTTATTTGAAGAAATAGACCATAAATATTCAAAAGAAGAAAATTTTATATTTAATACATCATGGTATAAAGCTTATATTACTGATTATTTTCATTACATAATAAAAAATAAAAATTGTAAGATTCATCCGCATATAATATCCAAATGCTGGGCTGAATTTGACACATATAAAGATTACTTAAGACTCGACAATATTACTAAAACCCAGAAATTGGTTTCTATAAATTAAAAATGAATAAAATTTCTTTTTGCTTACCTAAAATTATTTTTTCAAATAATTCCTCTAATGTTCTAATAAAAAAAATTGGTAAGAAAAAATGTATTATTTTTACTAGCAAGTATTGGAAAAAAAGTAAGTTATTTAAAATATTAAACTCCAATATAAACTTTATTAAAGTAATAAATAATATTAAACCTAATCCAGAAATTAAAACTATTTTCAAAACCTCCTTAGAATTAAAAAATGTAGATATTATCTTATGCATTGGCGGTGGAAGTGTTATTGACTTTACTAAAGCCGTTTTAGCATTTAATGCTATTGAAAAAAATCAAGAAAAGTTTAAAGAGATATTATTTTTAGGAAAAAAATTTAATCAAGTAACTGCTCCAAAAATAATAGCTGTGCCAACAAGCTCAGGTACAGGATCAGAAGTAAATTCATGGGGAACTATTTGGCATAAAGGAAATAAATATTCGGTATCTGGAAGAAAATTGATACCATCCGAAGTAATTTTTGACGCAAATTTATCTAAAACTATGCCTACAAGCTTGACTATATCTTCAGGATTAGATGCTTTATCGCATGCAATTGAGGCTATTTTAAACATTAATCACAATCCAATAATTGACCAAATAGCTATGCAAGCAATAGAAAAAATTAGAAAGTATTTGCCATTAACTTTACAAAGAAAAAATAATACTACATACAGGAGACAAATGCAGCAGGCTGCTTTTTTAGCTGGAATTGCTATGTCTAAAACTAAAACCGCAATATGTCATTCTATTAGTTATCCTTTAACTTCCTTATATGGTTTGCCACATGGAATAGCTTGTTCATTAACCTTACCTAATATATGTCAGTTAAATGTGAAGCAATATCCAGAAAGGACCATGATAATAAGTAGAGCAATGGGCTGTTCAAATAAAAATCTAGAATACAGTTTAATTAATTTTTTTAAAAGTCTTAAATATAAAAATTATTTAAAACCTATAAGAAAAAAAGATATTGACGATTCAATAAATTTTATTAATCCTGCTAGATCCAAAAACAGTTTAGTCAAAATTTCAAATAATGATGCTGTTAAAATAGTTAAAAGTTCAATTAAAAAATTTATTACTAGCTAGAAGATATTTATTTTAATAGATTAATTACTAATATTTTGATTATGGTCAGTCAGTTTTTAAATAATTTATTTACTACTTAATACTATTTATAAATTCATGATTAGGAAATTTTATTACAAATTAAAGCTAACTTTTCCGCTTTTAATTAATTTTTATTTTTACAATTTTCAGAGACTACAAGAAATTGACTATTAAAACTTGCTAAATTACTTTTTTTCTTTTTCAACATCTAGTGAGTTTCATTTATGATTTTGAATATTCGGTAAATGTTTTTTTAAGATTATTAAACTTTTTTTTGTTTGAAAAGTTCTGATCTTTTAATTGCTTAATCATTTTATTATTATTAACCCATACTAATTTTAATCTGCTTTTTCTTCTATCGTTTAAATTAGAGGCTTCTTTAGAAATTTTATTAATTATAAACTTTCTTTCTATATCTAACTTTGTAATGTCTTTAAAATGGCCTAGAGATATATTATCGGCTATTCTAGAAGACAGATCTTCTAAGTGGCCTAAATAAGCATCAATATCATTTTTTTTGTTAAGTTGTTCTTCCACTAACTACTCCTTTTTGCCAAGCTTCTGCAATATCTTTTATTGCATTAGCTCCTTTCTTAATTCCATCAACGACATTTTTAGAAAAACCTTTAATTAATTGTTTTCTACAATATTCATAAAGCTGGAAAAGTTGAATAGATATATTTCCACCCTGATCAAAGTTTAAAGAAACCTGCAGTGAATAAATGGCAGTAAGAGCTTTAGAAAAATGTCTATTTTTAAGCTTTATGTCATCTTCTTTTGGTTTCCATTTTCTTGTTTTTTCTATAGTTTCTACTACAATATTCATAGATCTTTCTAATTCCATAAGAATGACTGAAATTACTTCATTTTTATTTTTTTCTAAAAATAGAGCTTGCTCATTTTTTTTATACTTTTGTAAATTTTTTGATTTATTGGAATACATTTGTTATATTTATTTTATGTTAGATAATTTACAATTAAATCCTAGTTTTACTAAAGTTAATCCTTACTCTAAAGTAGATACTGCAAATGGTATGCCAATAAATAACTTGAGAGTAGTAGATCCTGTAAATAATAGTTTAAGGTCTAAGGAATTTGTAGAAAGGCAAAACTTAAGAGACGTATATGCCAAAAATTTATCCCCTAGTATTGGTTTTGATACCGAAAAATTTTTAAAATCTAGAAGTTTAATGTCTCCTGTATTTAGTTATAACGAAGCTGTAACAAAATATGATATGATTTCTCGTATCAATATGACCAATAAAGATATGCAATCAAAAGTTAATATTTTAGCTTAAAATATGAAAACAAAAACATTTGCCATTGATATAGATGGAGTAATATGTCTTACAAAAAAAAGTGATTATCTTGGTTCAAAACCTAATATTTCAGCAATAAATAAAGTAAATAAACTATATGATGGTGGCAATAAGATAATCATATTCACTGCTAGATATATGGGCAGACATAAAAATAATGTATCAAAGGCAAAAGAAGAAGGATATGAGTTAACCGTACAACAACTTAAAGATTGGAATGTTAAATATCATGAGTTAATTATGGGTAAGCCAAGTTATGATATCATAATCGATGATAAAGCTTACAATTATAATGAAAATTGGATTAAAAAGTTTTAAGATTAATCAGCTAGCTCTTCGTCTTCCCTTACTTTTTCTGCTTTTAATAATTCTGTAAATAAATCACTCTCTGTGACAATACCTAATATGATTTGATTTTCATTAATAATTGGGACTGACTCTCCTACGAAGTCTTTTATTAACTCTATTGCCTCAAGAACATTATTATTACTTTTTATGCTTAAAAAATTAGAATACGATGAAGAATTGGGTGGTACTGCTTTATTTTTATTTAAAATTAGACTTGGCAACTCAACCTTACCTAGCAATTTACCTTTAGGGTTAATTATATAACCTTCACTACTATTAGCCTCTGATAAAATTTTAATCATATCTTCTACCTTATGCTCTGGTGCTAATCTAATATAATCAGTACTTAAAATTTTTTCTATTGAAATTGATTTTAAATGCAGATTATTTCTTCCTAGTTTTATATCAATGTTTCTATTTAATAAAATTTGATCAAATGCTGAATGACCATATAACTTAGAGGAAACAAGATTTGCAAAACATACGCTTATTCCCGCTCCTAAGGCGACTTGATAATCTGAAGTTAATTCAAAAACTATTAAAAGAGTTGATATTGGGCCGCCAATAACACTGCTCGCTACAGCTGCTAACCCTGCTACAGCAAATAATGAATAATTTAAATCTGGAAAAAAATATTGAGATAATGTTGCAAATATACAACCTGTTGTAGCTCCTAAAAATAGAGCAGGAGAAAATATACCTCCAAATAAATTAAATCTTATGCATATAATTGTTAAAAAAGTTTTGCCTATCAATAAAAATATTACGTAATTAAGGTTAATTGGATTTTCTATTAAATCTCTAATAAAAGATGTTCCCAGCCCTAGGGTTTCAGGTAAAAATAATCCTACCACTCCACAAATGACTCCAGCTATTATAGGTAAAAAATAAGAAGGCATGCTTTTTGGAATAGGAAACTTTCCTGTTAGTCCTCTCATGTAAAGACATGCAATTAATGCAGCAATTATTCCTAAAATAGCTAGTAATGGAATTTCATAAAAAGTTCCAATTCCACCTACTGTAGATTGTAGTAAAGGATCACTTGAATAAAATTCTGTACTAACTGTATGAGCTACCACAGAACTAATTAAAATAGGAGCAACAGCTTTCAGTGAAAAATGTCTGACTATTACTTCATGAGCAAATACTAAACCTGCAAAAGGAGCTCCAAATCCAGAGGAAATAGCTGCTGCTGCTCCGCTAGCTAATAAAATATGTGGAGAGGTTTGATCTCTTGTTAATTTAGAAAAATAATCTCCAATAACGCCTCCAAAATGTACCAGTGGTCCATATTGACCTACAGATGCTCCCCCAGCTAATGAAATTGCTGACGCTAAAGTAGATAATAAACCCGCTTCTGTATTTGGCCTTTGTGAAGGAACGTGTGCAGCAAGAATACTTTCTGCTGGACCATGCCATCTATTCAAGTTAGCTAATTTATATATAAAGGCTACAATGATGCCAGCTATTATAGGACCACTTACTAGCAATATACTTTTAGGTAAACCAAATAATAGGTGGTTATCACCTCTTAAATAAGACTCAACAAAACTTACAAATGATATAAAACCTTGAACTGCTATGGATACGATTACACCAATTATTACTGCTAAAACTACAGGAAGTAAAAATTTTAAATCAAAATTTTTCATCATAGCACCCTAAATAGGATACCATAACATTTTAAAATTGCTATTTTTTAAGCGACAGAAGTATTCATACCTTTCCAGCCTTCAAGTAACTCACTAGATACAAAATGTGCGTTAGAAAGAAGATCAGCTTTTTCTTGCTCAATATATTTTTTTGTAGCAATCCTAATATGTCTGTAACAGTTGTTTAAGTTCTGAGCAATTTCTCCACCATTTTTTATGTCAAGACAATTTTGTAAAGCTATTGCAATATTTTCAGCTTTTCTAGCTTTTTCTTTAGCAGTGCCTATATTATTTTTTTCCATAAAAATTAAAGTTTCTTTTAAATTTGCATTTAAACCTGCAAGTAATTCTGATATTATATCATAAGAATTATCTGACACACTTTTTTGTCTAATGTTACTTTTTTTATATTCTTGAATTTTCTTGTGCATAAACTTTCTCCTATACACTTACCAACGACAAAAATAAAAAATGTTTAGTAATTATTCTTTACTAGACTTTAGCATCTGATCAAGATAATTTCCTGTTTCCTGTAACCCAGCAATTGCTTGCTCCATAGCAGCAAATTGGAATGTATATCTTTCTTCTAAAGCACTCATTCTTTCTTCTAAATGAGTCTTTTCATCTTCTATATCAATTAATCTTTCGCTTAAATTATTAATTCTTTTTGATATATCACCATTAAAAGATAAAAAATTTGTTAAACTCTCATCTATTGAAGTCATAAGTGATTCTCCATAATAGATGTTAGCGCTAGTAACTCCAGAAGAAATATTAAGTACCATACCAGACGAATTACCGGAACTTGAAGTGTAGTTGTTTCCACTGGCACTCATGCTTGCACCATCTATTAGATAATTACCAGAACTTTGAGTAACAGCATAAGTACCAGGTTTTGTATCTGTTCCTAAACTAGTAATAGATACATCAGAATTATCTGAATTTAATTGATTCTTAAATACAGCATCTACAATTATAGGGTTCCTCTCAAAACTTTTCTTTAATGTAGAAGTATTTAATGCTATTGTACCATCTCTATTAGTTTGAATTCCTAACAAGGATAAAGAATAAGGACCATTTTCATATCCTACTATTGATTGTGAAGTAAAACCCCTTAATTCTCTTTGAATTGTTCTTGCAAGAGAGTCTCCTGAAAGAGGACCTGCAGTCTCAGTAGAAGTAGTTGCGTTTGTAGTCATATCTGAAATATTCAAATAAACCGTATTATAATTTTCAACGAAATTATTTAATAAATTTTCTATTGTATCTAAATTTTGAGAACTACTTATATTAATAGCTGAACTACTAGTTGACTCAAGTTCTAAGGTATATCCTTGAAATAAATTTGAAATTGTATTTGTAGATCTTGTCATAGAAATACCATCTACTGTAAATGAAGCATCTACTCCATCTGAGGTTTGAGTTAAATTTTTTGTAGAAGAAGTATAAGAATAGTTATTAATAAGATCATTTGAAGAACTGCCATCAGGCGTCACTCTGATTTCATTAGAGGCTCCACTTTCTCCTTTTATTACTAAGACATAGCCTGAGCCATTATACATGATTGTCGCTACTGCATTATCTGTAGCATTATTAATAGCATCTCTTAACTGTGATAAAGTAGTTGTAGATGTAGTGTTTATAGTAACCGAAGAGTTAGAATTGGCCGTAAAAGTATCATTGGCCGAACTTGTAGTGCTCCATGTACCAAAATCTATTGTTAAAGAACCAGACCCTACTGTTGAACCTGTATTATCATATTCACCAGTCACTAATGTATGAGTTGTCGCTAAAGAAGATACTAATAAAGATGAATCAATATTTTCACTTCCTGTACTTCCTGAAGTAGTAAAAGTTGCAATAGTAGTGTTACTTGAGGATCCTATATGACTAGCTGCATTTGTATTTTTAATAGTCCTTACAGAATCCCTGAAATCTTTAATATTATTTTTTAAAATTCCATAAGCAGAGATTTTATTTTCAGTTTGATTTTCATACTTTTCTATTCTTTGTAGTTGAGGAAGCCTCTCTGAGTCAACCAAAGACGAAACAATATCGGCTGTATTCATTCCTGAACCGACATTTAATTTTGATAATATATCTGTTGGCGTACTAGCCATTTAAATCACACTATAAATTTATCCTTGTAGCAATGTTAATACTGCTTGCTGAGCCTTTGATGCTTGTGCAATCATGGCCATTGCACTTTGTTGAAGGATCTGCGTTTTAGTTAAGTTACCAGCTTCTGCAGCCATATCAGCATCTACAATTCTTGATCTGGCAGAAGATGTATTTGCTGAAACATTAGTTAAGTTATCTATAGCTTGATCCATTCTAGACATCACTGCTCCTAGTTTTGCTCTTTCCATATGAATTTTATCAAGTGCTTTATCAACCATTTTTAAAGCATCGATAGCTTTAGATCTGCTTCTTAGACTTAACTCTGAAACCTTATTAAGAGTAGCTACTCCTGGAGAAGACTCAAATAATCCATCATCACCATCACCATAATCTGTTGTTACAGTAAATGAATGTGAAGCATGCATATTAACTTGACCTGAAACAATTACAGAATCTGCAAAACCAGCTGATTCATTACCAGCATCATCAAACAACTGATCATAAACATTAACTGCTGAACCCGATAAAAGTTCTGTTGTGCCATCAGTATCAAATATTCTTGAGTCCATACCAGTTACTTGAAGTGAATGAGAATCATCATTACCCACATCTGCCCAATCTAAATCAGTTAGGATAATATCATGACCTTCATCTTGAGTTAAATACACAGTTGCTTTATCAGCACTTAGTACTGCCACAACGCCAGTTTCTGCAGAATATGCATTAATAGAATTGCTTAAGTTAGTTAAATCAGATCCTCCAACCGCAGTACCTAATTCTACTCCAGCAGAAATAGTTCTTGCTGTAGAATTTTTTCCTTTTATACCTATTGATAAAGTAGCAGAACCTGCTGAATCAGC
>MDSW01079900.1_pt1 | contig 14621 bp, 17 predicted proteins | sample 811171 | NCBI WGS metagenome assembly MDSW01 (sample SAMN05326641, study PRJNA326480) | marine metagenome | isolation source: seawater | place: Atlantic Ocean: North West | collected 2012 | reverse complement strand
GGGCGAGGTTTGCGATACCGAGGATCAGCACCACCAGAAGTATGGCGAGAGCTACGTAGAAGGCGATCATCAGGAAGGACTGCATGGGGGGTGCCTTTCGTCGGCCAGGTCCGGATAAACATAGTCTGCGACGGCCTCAATGCCACGCGCAAAGCGTCGCGGCTCTCAGCTGCCGCTTTCTATCCGCGCAGCGAGTGCATCAATCCGCGTGGCTGCATTCACGAGCGCTTCTGCCGCTTTCGCTTCGCTATGCTGTGTGCCCGGCCCAGTGCGGCGGGAGGCATCCAGCTCGTCCAGCAAGGCCAGCGAAGCGATCAGCAACAGGCGCTCATCGCCAATATCGCCGACAGCACCGGCAATCTGCTTGACCCGCGCGTCCAGTTGTTTCGCCAACGACTGAATACGGGCTTCCTGCCCCGGCGCACAGGCGATGGAGTAGGACCGGCCGCGAAGCTGGATATCCGCCTTAGCCACGCCCATGCCCTTCCCGTCCGATGGCCGCGCGTACTTCCTCGATCGCCGACCCCAGCGCGGCGCTCGCCTCGTCTGCCAGCACCTGTAGCTCCCGCTCACGGGCGAGCGAGGCATCGAGCTCCTCGGCAATGCGGGAACGGTCCGACACGAGTGCGGCCAGCTCTGCCTTGACCACATCCGGGTCGCCCGCGCGTGCCATGAGACTGTCGAGCGCGCCCTCCAGTCGGTTCAGCGCTTCATCGAGTTTGCGGATGGCCGGATCAATTTCGCTCATATACACAATGAAGTAACTGCATTATGCCAATCCGCCAAGCGGCTTGACGCAAGAGCCATAGTCTGGCCTACGACACCCGGAAAATAAAGGAGACCAGCAGAATGGCTGTCACGAACCGCGATATGGCCAATGCCGTCCGCGCCCTGTCCATGGATGCCGTTGAGGCAGCAAAGTCCGGACATGTGGGCCTGCCGCTTGGCATGGCCGACGCCGCAACCGTTCTTTTCCGGAAATTCCTGAAATTTGATGCCTCTGACCCCAGCTGGCCGGACCGCGACCGGTTCGTGCTGTCCGCCGGTCACGGCTCGATGCTGATCTATTCCCTGCTTCACCTGACGGGGTACAAATCGGTCAGCCGCGACGATATCCGCAATTTCCGGCAGCTCGGATCTGCAACACCGGGCCATCCTGAAAACTTCGTAACCGAAGGCGTTGAGACCACAACCGGCCCGCTCGGACAGGGAATCGCAACCGCTGTCGGCATGGCGATTGCCGAACGCCACCTGAACGCGCGATTCGGTGATGACCTCGTCGATCACCACACTTATGTCATCGCGGGCGACGGCTGCCTGATGGAAGGCGTCAGCCAGGAAGCCATCACGCTCGCCGGGCACATGAAGCTGAACAAGCTGATCGTTCTGTTCGACGACAACTCCGTCACCATTGATGGGTCAACCAACCTCTCTGACAATACCGATCAGTGTGCCCGCTTCGAGGCTTCCGGCTGGGTCACCCGCAAGGTGGACGGCCATGACGAGAAGTCCATCGAAGCCGCCCTGACCTGGGCAAAGAAACAGAAGAAGCCGGTGATGCTCGCGGTGAAGACGATCATCGGCTATGGCGCGCCGAAACTCGCCGGTACCGGCAAGGCACATGGCGGCCCCTATGGCGCCGACGAAATCGCTGGCATCCGCGAAAGCATCGGCTGGCCGCATCCGCCGTTCGAAGTTCCCGCCGCGATCGAGAAGGCCTGGGCCAAGGTTGGCGCGCAGGGCAAGAAGGCGAACGAGGCGTGGAAGAAGAAGCTCGCAGCTTCGGCGCACAAGGGCGAGTTCAATGCCGCCATGGCTGGCCGCCTTCCGAAGAACCTTTCCAAGGCGATCATCAAGCACAAGAAGGCTGTGGTTGATGGCGGCGAGAAGAAAGCCACCCGCCAGTGGAGCGGCGCCGCACTGGAAGTCATCACGCATCTCGTGCCGGAAATGGTCGGCGGCTCCGCCGACCTGACGGGGTCGAACAATACGAAGACGGCCGCTACGCCACCCATGACGCCGAAGGACTGGGCGGGCCGATACATCCACTATGGCGTGCGCGAGCACGGCATGGCGGCCGCGATGAACGGCATGGCGCTGCATGGCGGCATCATTCCCTATTCCGGGACGTTCCTCGTCTTCGCGGACTATTCCCGCGCAGCGATCCGTCTTGGCGCGCTGATGGGCACGCGCGTGATCCATGTCATGACCCACGATTCCATCGGCCTCGGCGAAGACGGCCCGACGCACCAGCCGGTCGAGCATGTCGCCTCGCTGCGCGCGATGCCGAACATGATGGTGTTCCGCCCGGCGGACGGCGTCGAAACCGCTGAGTGCTGGGAGATTGCTATCAGCCGGGAGAATGGCCCGTCGACCATGGCGCTCACCCGCCAGGGGCTCACCCCCGCCCGCAAGGAACACACGGAGGAAAACCTTTCCGCCAAGGGCGCCTATGTACTGTCCGACTGCAAGGGCACCGCACAGGCGACCATCCTAGCGACGGGATCGGAAGTCGAGATCGCGCTTGCCGCACAGGAGCTTCTTGCGGCAGACGGTGTCGCCACGCGGGTTGTCTCCTGCCCATGCCTCGAACTGTTCGAGCAACAGCACGGCAACTATAAGAAGTCCGTACTCGGCACAGCGCCGCGTGTTGCGGTGGAAGCCGGCGTCCGCTTCGGCTGGGATCGCTGGATCGGTGAGGATGGCGGCTTTGTCGGCATGAGCAGCTTCGGTGCCAGCGCCCCCTATGATCAGCTGTACAAGCATTTCGGCATCACGCCGCAGGCCGTTGTGTCCGAGGTGAAAAAGCGCCTCTAGGCGCCCGTATAATTCGCCCTTGGCCGGATGAGTCGGTCGCTCAGGCGCTGTTCAAGCGCATGAGCGATCCAGCCGGCCATGCGCCCGCTGGCAAAGATCAGGAAGGGCGCGGAATCCGGTAGCGACAGATGCACGGTCAACGCCGCGAGCGCCATATCGATATTGGCGGGCTTGCCATAAGCCTGCTCGGCGGCGCGGACGGAACGCCTGAGATCCCGGTCCGGCTTCATCCAGCGGAGAAGTGCGGCTGCTCGCGGATCGCCCGCGGGGTAGAGTGCGTGGCCAAGCGCAGGCATCACCCGTTCCCGGTCCGCCTGATTCGCAAGAGCGGCATCCGGGCCGCGCAGCCTGGCATCCATCAGATAGGCCAGCGCGCGGGCCGTGGCTTCGCCATGCAGGGGACCGGTCAGCGTTGCGAACCCGGCAAGCGCGCATGCCGCCAGCGGAGCACCTGTCGATGCCGCAACGCGCGCAGCAAAAGTGGACGGATTCAGCTCATGGTCGGCGACAAGCACAAGCGCGCGGCGGACCAGGTCGACACCTCCTGGCGACAGCCCCCAATGCCGGCCAAGGCGCTGGTGGAAGAGGCCCCGCCCTTGCGCGCCCGCTACAGCAGAACAGAAGCCTGACAGCAGATCAGCACCTTCCTGAACAAGTTCATCGGTGCTCCGCCCCAGGATGGACTCCGCTTCCGCGGCCCGATCCGCCAGAAAGGCGAACGCCCGCGCCTTGCCGTTGTCACCGCGCGCCTGACGCTGGAGGGACCCCGACGTCGCAATCGCCGGCGAATCCCAGAGAAGCGCGGCTGTCTCTTCCAGGCTGGCCGCAGCGGCCAGCCTGATGGCGTCCCGCCCACGATAGATCAGGCGCCCGTCCCGCACGGTTGTGATGGCCGTTTCCATGACCGGGTCACCCCAGGAAATTGCCGCACTGGCAATGGCCTGCCGCCCGCGCCCACTGCGGCGGCGCTGAACGAGCGCGGAGATATCTCCCGCAGAATAAAGGCTCGCGCGGGGATCGTCCGGATGTGGCCGGGCCGCAACCAATCCCCGGCTGACATAGGCATAAAGGGTCTGGGCCTTCACGCCCAATTCTTCCAGTGCGTCATCACGGGGCATCCAGCTCATATATTGATTATATTGAACAAGATTGACGGGCGCCAGCCCCCGAGCGACATGGAACACAAATATTGTTGGAGAGCATCCCCATGGATTCCGGATTAGAAAACATCGTCGCCGCCGAAACCGCTTTGTCGGATGTAGACGGACAGAACGGCAACCTGATCATCAGAGGATGGCCTGTCGAAACGCTGGCGGCTTCCATGGCCTACGAAGATACGGCCCATCTGCTCTGGCAGGGATTTTTTGGTGACCTTCCGGAACCGGATGCGCTGGCGGCGCGCCTCGGCACTGCACGGGAAGAGGCATTCGGTCTCGTCCGGAAAATTCCGGCTGGGCTCGACACTGTCCGCCTCCTGCGCACGGGCTGGTCGCTGCTGGAAGATGATGAGACACTGGAAGCTGCCATCCGTCTCGCCGCGGCCGGGCCGGTCTTCACCGCGGCCGCCGTGAGAGCCGAACAAGGCCTCACCCCCATCGGGCCGGATACGTCCCTTTCCCAATCGGCAGATTTCCTCCGGATGCTGACGGGTACCACCCCCACCGATGCGGAAGCCCGCGCCCTTGATGCCTATCTGGTGACCGTCAGCGACCATGGGCTGAATGCGTCAACCTTCACCGCGCGGGTAGTTGCCTCGACCCGGGCGGGCCTGGTTTCGGCAGCTGTCGGGGGGATCTCTGCGCTGAAGGGGCCCCTGCATGGCGGCGCGCCGGGCCCTGTCCTCGACATGGCCGATGAGATCGGCGCCCCTGGCAATGCCGAGGCCTGGATCGATGCCGCACTTGGCCGGGGTGAACGGCTTATGGGCTTCGGGCACAGGGTCTACCGGGTGCGCGATCCGCGCGCGGATGCACTGAAGGCCGCCGTCTCCCGCCTGCCGGGAACAGCCGGACGCCTCGCCTTCGCCGAACAGATCGAAAAGGCCGTGCTTGGCCGACTCGCAAAGAAGTATCCGAACCGGAAACTCGACACCAATGTCGAATTCTATACGGCCTTCCTTCTGGAAGCGCTCGGAATACCCCGCGCCGCCTTTACGGCCGTGTTTGCCTGCGGACGTGTACTCGGGTGGACAGCGCATGCACGCGAGCAGATTGAGACGGGGCGCATTGTCCGGCCGCGCTCGGTCTATTCCGGGCCCGTGCCCGAAATGGCCTAGCTGTTATCCTTGAACAGGTCCATCTGCCGGGGGTCGACATAGCGCCGGCGGCCAGGCTTTGTCCGGCCGGAACGGAAATAGAGATCATCCGTGTGATCCTCTGCCGGCGGCTTTTCAATCGCGGGCTTCTTTTTCGGCTTCGCTTTCTTCGCGGCGACCGGAACAAGCTTCCACCAGGTCACCGCCAGGACGGGCTTGCCCTGATTGTCCTCATAGCGCTGCAGGTGCCCATGCGCCGCAACGGCTTCGCTATCTGCCGCCTTGAGAAAGGCATCCGCCTCTTCCTCGGTCACATTCAGCCAGTCCGTGGACAGGCACTCAACCGCAAAGCCATCAGCCATATCCTCTGCCTGCCCGCGCGTGCGCGCGGCCTTTGCCTCAGACTTCAGGGCATCTTCAAGGCGGATCGCAAGAGGATAGGCGTGACTGCTCATGGGCGTCACGTAAGCAAGGCCGGTGCCGCCGTCCAGCCAGCATCTGCGGCAATCGTGAGGCGCATGGCTGCAAGCCGGGCAATCCGCAGCGTGACGGCCTTGCGGCGGGCACCCGCTAGTCTGTCTTCCGGCGCATCACGGATCACGGCCCCGCCGAAGGCATCCGCCACGATCAGGCCAGTCTCGTCAGGGATCAGCTCCTGCGGAAAGTCACTTCCGACCGCGAAGAACAGGCGGTCGCAGAAAGGCATATAGTCCGGCCATTTCGAATCGGAACGGAAGTCCGCCACGGAAGATTTGATCTCCACCATCCAGATCTCGCCTGCCGGGCCAATCGCCGCGATATCCGCACGGCGATTGTTAGCAAGCGTCAGTTCGGTGACCCCGCAGAAGCCATGCCCCGCCAGAAGCCGCAACGTGCCGCGTGCAATCTCTCCGGCTCGGGTTGACGGAATATCGGATGGCGCACTGTCAGACATGAAGGAACCCGCCATATGTTCTGGGAATGTTCAGGGCCGCGACCCTAATCCCCGCCGGTCTGGCCGGTCAAGCCCGCTGCCTCGCACGAATGTGATCGGATTTTGGAACCATTCTGATCCGTCATGCGCTGATCACCGTAGAGGGTGTGATACGATCAGACCCAATCGATAGTTCAGGAGGACAGAGATCGGTCATGGCCAATGCCTACAGCTCCAACGGACCTGCTGACCGGAAATATATCAGGAAAGCCATGAAGGCGCCCATGCTGGAGGCCGAACATGAGTTGAACCTAGCGCGGCGCTGGCGAGAAGACGGCGACGAGCGCGCGCTGCATGAGCTGACACAGGCCTATATGCGGCTGGTGATCGCCATGGCAGCAAAGTTCCGCCATTACGGCCTGCCCATGCCGGACCTCGTCTCTGAAGGCAGTGTCGGCCTGATGATGGCCGCCGACCGGTTTGACCCGGACCGCGCTGTCCGGTTCTCCACTTATGCCAGCTGGTGGATCCGGTCCTCGATCCAGGACTACGTGCTGCGCAACTGGTCGATTGTCCGGACCGGTACGACCTCATCCCAGAAATCCCTGTTCTTCAATCTGCGCCGTCTGCGCGCGCAGATCGACGATACAGGCGACGGCATCATGACACCGGAAAACAAGACCTGGGTCGCCGAACACCTGGGCGTACCGGAACGCGATGTCGAAGCCATGGCCTCGCGCCTGTCGGCATCCGATCGCTCGCTCAATGCGCCCATGGCCATGGACGGCGACGGAGAATGGCAGGATCTGCTGCCGGACGAAGGCGCGATCCCGGAAGACGAAGTGATGGACAAACGCGACAGCCGCCGGCGCAAGGAATGGATCGCCAATGCGCTTAAATCGCTGAACCCCCGCGAGACGCACATCATCATGAAGCGCCGGCTGACCGACGATTCCGTCACTCTGGAACGCCTGGGGCATGAGCTCGGCATATCGAAAGAGCGTGTCCGCCAGATCGAGCATCAGGCCCTCGGCAAACTCCGCAAGGCGCTTGAAAGGATTGTCGGCGATCCCGAAAAGGCAGGCCTGTTGCCCGGGACCTAGGTTTTGCCAGCGTGAAGGACGCTTAAATTCACGGGATGCGTAATCTCCATTGCGTTATCCCTGACATATCCGCGCGCCAGAACTTCCGATCCTTCCTCCAGCTGACAGAAGCCCGCTGCGCCCGTCTGCACTTCCAGCACGAGCGGGGAATCGCGAAGCGACAGCAGGCAGACTGCACCCGGTGCATCTGCACCTTGCATGCCCGAAACATGTCCGATGACTAACCGGAACCCCGAATAGGATTCGGGCAGGTCCGATGCGTCTGCCACGGCATAGGCCTGCATTCTCCAGAGGCCCCGTCTTTCAACGCGCGCCTCCGCCTCCATGGCCAGGAGGGGCGCGTTTGCCTTTGCCGTGTCGGGATAGGCCCGCACGCGCGCGCCGCCCCGGCGCACCATTTCAGCGTTCAGCCAGTATCTCGGCCCGAGCGAGTCAATCGTAGCCACATGCGCAAGCGCCCGGTCGTAGCGGTCCCGTGTCAGGCCCGCATAGTGCAGCTGGACTTCCCGGCCGAGCGCCATGTCCTCCAGCATGCGTTTTGCCTCTTCATGGAAGGGCTGGCCTTCGCGGTCCTTGTATGGCCGCGCGGGTGCCTCGATGCCGACGAGTCGCACGCTCTGACCGGTATCCAGAACCAGCGCATCACCATCAATGACGCGGACCACCCTGCCCCGCTCGCCTGTCTCAAGCCCGTCCAGCGGGTCCGGCGCGCTGCACGCGGCCAGAAGGCAGACAGCCCATAAGAAGCGCAAACAACCTGCCATCCCGCAACCCGGTCCCAGTTCCAGCCCGTACATGTAGCCGGTGAGAGCGGCGCCGCAAACACGGCTTCAATCCCCCCTCCAATTGCCCTATAGGCAGGAGACATCCGGAACGGCCCCGTAGCTCAGCAGGATAGAGCAACAGATTCCTAATCTGTAGGTCACAGGTTCAAATCCTGTCGGGGTCGCCATTTCCCGGGGACTAACCGCTGGCGAGGCGGTCCAGCTGGCCTTCTGAATAGATGGCCTTTCTCAAAGCATCACGCGCCGCTTCCAGCCGCGGATTGAGTGCTTCCCTCTCAGCGCGGAGGGCCTTTATCCGGCCCAGCATGGCTTCCACGAAGTGCTCCTGCCGGGAAAGACGGATGGCTTCGAAATCCAGCGTGGAATCATCCGCATCCCTGAGGCGGGCATTGAGACCTTCAATCGCCTCCTCGAGCCGGTTTGCTTCCTGCTGCACGGACAGAAGCGCCTGTTCCGCGCTCTGGCGTTTCAGGGCGACCAGTTTCTTCAGCTTCGGATCAGGCGGCTTCATGCAGTTCCTCCTGACTGTCAGCCCTGCGCCTTGCGGATGCGGTCGACGAACTGGATCGCCGCCGCAACGGCCGCAAAGTGCTCTGCATGAATTTCCTCGTCGACCTCCACGAGGCGGTAAATGGACCGGGTCGCCGGTGGATCGCGGTAGATGGGGACACCATTCTCAAGCGCGATCTCCCTGATCTTGGCGGCCAGGTGGTCGACGCCCTTGGCCACGCATACAGGGGCCTTCTGGCTTTCCGGATCCCATTTCAGCGCAACGGCATAATGCTCGGGGTTCACCATGATGACGGTGGCATCCTTCACATTCTGCATCATCTGCCCACGCGAAATCTTGGAAGCCTTCTCGCGGCGGGACTGTTTCAGGTGCGGGTCACCCTCGCTCTGCTTGGTTTCCTTCTTGAGTTCCTCGCGGGTCATCCGCAGGCGGCCGGCATGCATTTGCCGCTGGATCGGCAGGTCGATGGCCGCAAGCACGAACTGGAAAACCCCGAAAGCCAGCACCAGCTTGAACACCTGCTCGAAGGTGAAGGCGGCGATATTGCCCTTCTGGAGCGCCGTACTGCCATAATAGTTCTGCGCGAGCTGGTAGAGGAACACGGCGGCGATAAGGCCCGAGAACAGCATCTTGGCCATGTCCCGCACAAAATCGAGCAGGCCGCGCGGTCCGTAACGCTTCTTGATGTTCTCCGCCGGCGACAGCTTCTTCATGTCCGGCTTGATCTTCTTGAGCGAGAAGGAAAAGGACTGGGTGATGACGATGATCAGGCCCGTGAAGGCGATCAGAATGCCAAACAATGGCAGGAAGCGCAGAAGCGTGCCCTGAAGCCAGGAGCGGCCGACCTGTCCTTCACCGAGAAAGGCGTCATCCGAAATCGTATCAGCATGATAGAGCACGCTGGAGAACTGCTCGAAAACCGACTGGCCGGTCACGGTGCTCAGGACAACAGTCGCGCAAAGAATGCCGAGGACGACCGCGAAATTGTTCGCTTCCTTCGATTGGGGAACATTACCTTCCTGCCGCGCCTGCCGGCGTTTCTGCTCGGTGGCTTCAAACTCCTTTTCGCCGCTGTCCTGTTCCTGTTCGGCCATCGCCTACCTCACATCCAGCCGACCAGCTGCGGGACACGATCTTTCCAGACAAACAGCAGCCCGCCAACAGAAATGGCGAGCATGGCGACGCCGGCGCCGACCATGAAGGGCGCGCCGACAAAGGCAACCATCAATTGCGGCAGCGCCTTGTTTATGAAACCGAGGCAGATGTTGTAGATCAGGTTTACCGCCACGAATGGCCAGGCAAGCAGAATGGCAAACCCGAAAGCAGAGAAGAGGCTCTGTATGAAATAGGGCTGGTCCAGCAGCGTCTGAGCGCCGAGGGGGATGTCGCCATAGAGGCTCAGGAAAGAGACAAAGGCCGTGACGTGGAAGTTGGCGGTCAGGAGAATCGCCGCCCCGGCCATGGAAAGAAGGTTGGCCGTAATGGTTTGGGCCTCATGCTCCAGCGCGATGCCGAGAAACTGCGCCAGCCCGACCGACTGCGCCACGATCGTTCCCACAATCGACAGGAGCCAGATCGTGCACCGCAGGCTGACACCCAGGAAGAAGCCGATGAGAACTTCTCCGAGCATCAGTGTAAGGTAGTCCGGGAGCGGGCTGAATGCGGCAGCCGCAACAACACCTGTGCTGGAAAATCCAACGGCGATGCCCAGGAGCAGCATCAGGCGGAGCTGCATCGGAACAACCTGCTCACCAATCCCCGGCATAAGCATGACGACGAATGAGAGCCGCGCCACGATCAACATGAACTGCGCCGCCCAGTCTCCCAGCGGCACGAGCGCAGTCACGAGGTCCTGCATCAGACCACTCCGATGATCTGCGGCTTTGTTCTGGGACTGATCTCTTCATAAGCCAGGACGGCATTGCGGATGCCCTTGCTGGCAAGCACGGTCTGGATGAACCGGCGACGCCGGGACGATGTCGCGACTGCGGCAACAATGCCCTTTTGCGCAACTTCGTTCAGTTTTGCCTGGATCCCGTTGATCAGCTCACTGAACAGTTCCGGCGGCAGCGCGACATCGGTGCCGCCGCTCTCATTGTTGACCTCGAACTCCGCGAATTTCTGCTCCCATTGCGTGGAGAGCTGTACCAGCGAAAGCCGGCCCTGCTCGTCCTGCAGCCGGTCGACAATCTGGAAGGCCAGCCGCTGGCGGACGAGCTCGACCGTGCGTGTGAGGCTGAGCGACATCGGCTTCGCTTCTGCGATCGTCTCGATGATGAGGAACAGGTTCCGGATGGCGACACGCTCTTCCAGAAGCGCCCGCAGCACGGAGAGGAGCAGCTCCGGAGAGACCTTTCCGGGAATGTATTCGTCCATGAAACGCTGGTTCGCCATGGCGCGCTCGCCATCGCTGATCTTGGTCAGCGCGTCCAGCGTTTCCAGCATCACCATGCGCGTGAAGACGAGCGAGAAGTTCGACTGGATGACTTCCAGAAGGTGCGTTGCGAGGACCTCGATCGGTTCGACCGTCGGAACACCGGACGCCGCGAGTTCCTGCTTCTTGTTTCCGGTCACCCAGCGGGCGGCTGCCTTGTAGACCGGCTCCTTGACCTTCTCGCCCTGAATATGGGGCAGCTGGTCGTCCTCGATCAGGGCCAGCACGGAACCCGGCCGCAAGAAACCCGAATCGACCCGGACACCCTGAATACGGAAGCGGTATTCATTCTTCTTGAGGGTCGGATTGTCCGTCATCCTGATCGGCGGCAGGACGAACCCGTATTCCTCCGCGATATAGCGGCGGATCTTGTCGATTCGGCTTTCAACACCCTGCTCTCCCTGAAGAACGACACGGACCAGGTCCGGGGCGACTTCGAGATGGATTTCGTCGGCATAGATCGAATCGCCGATATGCGCGGGCTTAGGCGCTTCTGTTTCGGCAGCTTCATTCTCTTTGGTGTGGGCGGCGTGTTCCTGCTTGCGCAGCAGATAGGCCGCAAAGGCCAGGCCCGCTGCTGCGGCCATGAAGGGTGCGAAGGGCAGGCCCGGGAACAGGGCGAAAGTGGCAAGGATACCCGCCACGATCAGCAGCGCCGTGGAGTTCCCGGCCAGCTGTGCCAGCAGGGCCCGGTCAATGGCTCCCTCATCGCGCCCCTTGGACAGGAGAAGGGCTGCGGAGACAGACACGATGATGGCCGGAATCTGGGACACGAGCCCGTCGCCGACCGTCAGGATGGAATAGTTGTTGAGCGCTTCGATGAAGGTCAGATTGTGAACCGTCAGGCCAAAGCCGATACCCGCCACAAGGTTCAGCGCCGTGATCAGAAGGCCCGCGATCGCATCGCCCTTCACGAATTTCGAGGCACCATCGAGAGAGCCAAGGAAAGACGCTTCTTCCTGTTCCTTCTGGCGGCGGATTTTCGCTTCCTCATGGCTGATCGCGCCGACGGCAAGGTCCGAGTCGATCGCCAGCTGCTTGCCCGGCATGGCATCCAGGGCGAAGCGTGCGCCAACTTCGGCCATACGGCCCGCGCCTTTGGTGATCACCATGAAGTTCACGATGATCAGCACGCCAAACACAACAAGACCAACAAACAGGTTCCCGCCCATGATGAACATGGCGAACCCTTCGATCACGCCGCCCGCTGCGTCCGTGCCTGTATGACCGTCGCTGATGATCAGCTTGGTGGACGAAACATTCAGGGCAAGGCGCAGGACCAGAGATGCGAGCAGCACACTCGGAAAGGAGGAGAAGTCCAGCGGCTTTTCGATAAAGATTGCCGTTGTGAAGATGAGAATCGCAAAGGCGAAGGAAGCCGTCAGGCCCACATCCAGCACCCAGGCCGGCACGGGCAGGACCATCACAAGGATGATCAGCATCAGGCCGATCGCGAGAAGCGAAGTCGGCTTTGCGAGATCGAAGAATTTGGATGGACTCATTATCTCGCTATCCGGCTATCAGCGGCAGAACTGAGTTGTTGAAAAAATCGAGGCAGATCTTCGTCATGTAACCAAGGGTCAGGAAGAACACGATGACGACGGCGATAATCTTCGGAATGAAAGTCAGGGTCATTTCCTGAATCGAGGTCAGCGCCTGGCCAAGGCCGATCGTGAAACCCAGAATCAGTGTCACCACGAGAATCGGTGCGCCCATGAGCACAGCAGCCCAGAGCGCAGCACGAAGAACTTCGAAAACCTCGGCTTCAGACAAAGACGCCTCCCAAGCCTAAACCGGCATACGCAGGAGTTCCTGATAGGCTTCGACGACCTTGTCCCTGATGGTGACAGCGGTATCCAGAACCAGCTCGGCATTCGCCAGCGCTTCCACCATGGCATGCGGATCGGCGCCGGAAACGGCCGTCTGCATGGCCGTCTGTTCGGCTGCCTGCATGGCAGTACGGAAATCGGCAACACCCTCGGCGACCGGGTTCTTTGCCACATCCGGTTTGATTGCTGGTGATGTCAGCCCTTCTGGCTTTACGGCCGTAAACGCCGCATACGGATTCAATCCTACACCCGACATTTAACTCTCCTTATCGACGCAGCACATCCAGAAGCGACCGGTACATTGTCCGGGCCTGCTGGAAGGCATTGAGGTTTGCTTCATAAGTCCGGTTCGCTTCGCGCATGTCCGCCATCTCCGTGACGATCGACACGTTCGAGCCCATCACATACCCGTTCTGGTCGGCCATCGGATGGGTGGGGTCGAATCGAAGCTCGCCTTCCGTCTGGTCCAGCATGACCTGGGCCTTGCGGAACTCCGTGGCACCGTTGGTCGCCTCGGGAATAAGCATCTTGCGCTTGTATCCAGGTGTATCGACGTTCGAGATGTTCTCGGAAGTCACCCCGATTCTCCGGGATTGCAGCTCCATCCCGGTGACAGCAAGCTGCATGATGGATGTCAGTGGATTCATCTGTTCAATCCTTACCGCTTGCCGATCGCTGTGCGCATCAGTTCAATGGATTTGGTGTAGACCGTCAGGGCCAGATTGTGCTGGCCCATAGCGTCGGCCGACCTGAAAACTTCCTGCTCGATGCTGACCGTATTGCCGTTTGGCGCAGCCGGTCCGATCGCTTCCTGCAGCCTGAAGGCCGGCGCGGTCTGCCCCATATCTGCCGCTGTCTGAACGCGGGCGAGATAGTCCTCGAAGGACTCAACCTGCTTCGCCTTGAAGCCGGGTTCGCCTGCCCGTGAGATGTTTTCAGCGCTGACCCGCTGGCTTTCCGCAGCGTGCCGCGCCATCGCGCCGTAGATCTGAAAGATCGGAAGGTCTGAAATCATGACTAAAATGAGCGCTTTGGTTAACCCTTTCACAAAGATGAGTGAATAAACTGAAGAAAATCTTAATAGATATTACCAGACGAGCGCGATGACACAGCCAGCCAGATCCCAGTGCCAGAGCATGTTCCGCCTGTGGGGAACGGTGACGGATGTCACCTCCGGGATGATCAGGATTGCAGGCATCAGCGCCTATGCCGGCGTTGGCAACGAGGTTGTGATCCGCAAGAAGTCCGGCACGGTCTATGGCGAGGTACTGAGCGTTTCAGAGGAGACGGCGACGGCCTCCCTCCTCTCCTCCAGCGAATCGGTCCGGATCGGAGACATCATCCATATCGAGCAGGACGCCATGATCGAGGTTGGCGACCACATGCTCGGCCAGGTTCTGAACTATCGGGGCGAGGTGAACGGCAACCCGCCGGCGGCCCTGCCGATCCGGAAGGCCCTGCGGAAACTCTACGCACCGGCGCCGCCCGCCTATCTGCGCAAGCAGCTAGGGGACCGGGTTGGAACAGGGATGATGGTCACCGATACGATCCTTCCGCTTTGTCAGGGACAGCGGATGGGGCTCTTCGCTGGTTCGGGCGTCGGAAAGTCCACCCTGCTCGCAAATCTGGCAAATGGCATAACCGCAGACCGGGTCGTCATCGGACTGATCGGCGAACGCAGCCGTGAAGTGAATGAGTTCATCACACGGTCGCTTTCGCCCGAACTGATGGAACGGGCCGTCGTCGTTGCCGCCACAGCGAGCGAACCGCCCGGCGCGAAGAAGCGCGCAGCCTATTGCGCCGTGACCATAGCCGAGTATTTCCGGGATCAGGGCCATGAGGTCCTGCTGGTCCTCGACTCGATCACCCGGTTTGCCGAGGCCCATCGTGAAACGGCATTGCTGGCGGGAGAGGCCCCTGCCCTGAATGCCTTCCCGCCCTCCACCGTCAGAGTCATCGCCGAACTCGTCGAGAG
>MDSW01134220.1_pt1 | contig 14626 bp, 8 predicted proteins | sample 811171 | NCBI WGS metagenome assembly MDSW01 (sample SAMN05326641, study PRJNA326480) | marine metagenome | isolation source: seawater | place: Atlantic Ocean: North West | collected 2012 | reverse complement strand
GTTGGGTCATCTGCGCCTCTCATGCCGATCCTGTTCCGATCGGCCGCGCCGAATTCTCCCTTGGCGCTTCGGGCTGCCAGTCAAGATTCGGACGTGACGATCCTGCAGCTCACCCCGTTGTCATCGCACGACAGGCCATTGGTGAACGAGCGCAAACACGTCGCAGGGATCGAAGCAGCATGGGCACGACGAGTGCACCGACACGCAGTGCCAGCAGAAGGCGTGGCGGCACGCGATGAACAGGCACGTCGGCGTTTCCTCGGCGCAGAACTCGCAAAACATCAACGCCAACGGCGGACTGGTCGCCATTTTTTTTTATTCCTTTGGTACGTATTTTTTGGGAATTTTCACTTTTTTGGTTTCCCCACTTTTGTGCACTCTGACAGTCATGTGAGGTGCTTCGACCGACAACACAGTGACTGGGCCATGCGGCGCGACGCTCACTGTCGATGGCATCGCCCGAATCGCTGCTTGACGAAGCGCGTGCACTTCAATGATCACACTGAGTGCCACCTCGTCAATATCCCTGCAAAGCAGGTCAGAATTTTCGACTCTGATGACTGGCATTTTTTTGCTTGTTTCAAAAGGAAAGAAAAAAAAGAAAACCGTGTCGCCAAATGTACGACATAATTCTGACGCTCGTGGCTACCAACACGTTGATATTCGGGCTAGAGCCGATCGTGAAAAACCCCACGGGCATCCCGCTCACGGTTGTCTTTTTTGGCCTCCTGTATTTGTGGCAAGCACTCCCGGAAGAAATGTACCAGTTTGGGTTCTTTCAACCCGGGCGGTTCATCGCCTTGCTGGTCTCGCAAGATGCGGTGCAGTACGTGCTGCACCGTGCGGAGCACGCGCTCCACCTCCGGAGCCACGCCGTCCACCACGCGCATCGTAACCCACGAGCGCGGGACGCCTTTGACGCCGGAGTCGTGGACGCCTTCGTCCAGCTTCTGTTTCCCCTGTTTGTGGTTCTGCACGCCGTGCGTCCGAGCCGATGCACGGCGGTCGTCTTCGCTTCGCTTTACGCGCTCTGGTTGCAGTTCATCCACAGCGACCATCCGCGCGCGCAGTGTTTGCGTTCGCGCGTGTGGGTCGTGCCCGCGTATCACCACCTGCACCACCGAAGGCCGAATTGCAACTTTTCGCACGTGTTCGTGGCGTTTGACTGGGTCGGAGGCACACTCGCGGCGGCGTAGCGTCGCCTCCAAAAAAAAAACCCATAACCAACAAAAGAAACAAAAAAAGGAGGGGTGATGATGCTCCTGCTCTGCGCGGCTGCGGTCTCCATCAAGTATGACATCCACACGGCACCCTTTCACCCGCGCATTCACAATTTCGGCAACACCGGGTTTTTCGGAGCCATCCACGCGGCCGGTGCCCCGCTGGCGACCAAGATCATCGATCTCGTGGCATACGACGGCAGGAACATGAGGCGGGAGCTCGCCGATCTCCTTGTCGACCGGTACGCGCCGAGTTCCAAGGTCGTCGAGGTCGGCTGTGGCGTCGGCACGCTCACTCGCGAGCTGCAGGCGGTTGGATTCGTCGACGTCACCGCTCTCGATACCTCGAAACAGATGATCGCCGTTGCGACCGCCGAGTGCGCAGCGCGAGCGGCATCTGCTGCCGCACCGGAATCGCCGGAACCGACGTTCGTGACGCTCAATGCCGTGGAAGTCGGCGAACGGTTCCCCGGCAGCGACGTGGCGATCGCGTGCATGCTGGCGCACGAGCTTCCAAAGCTTGCAAACTACGAGCTCCTGAAATCGCTGATTGAAGCCACTGCGCCTAGCGGAGACGTGTGGATCGTCGACATTGCGCCGACGTACAAGCCTTCGCCGACGATGCTGAGCGGCGAGCCGTTTGTCCTCGAGTATCTGTCTTCTTTCCAGGAAGTCGTCGACAAGGTTTCGAATCACATGCACTTAAAGCACGAAAGCTTCGAGCTCGTTCCCGATCACGTCATCGCGCACGTCTTAAGTCGTATGCGATGAGCTTTCGATGAGCAGTTTTGGAGTCTTGGCACCACTACTTCCATGGTTGGACGGCACTAAATCATCATTCTCGGAAAAGTTGTTTTCTAGTAGCTCGTGATGGTGCTTCTGACTCTGACGCCTCGGGTGTGTGCAGAAAATGATCCATGACTCCGCTGACGTCCCCGTGCCTTTGCAACACACCTTCTGCGTACGCTTCTGCGAGGGGTGTCAGCATTTCGCGAGTTGGGAACATCTCAACCGCTTTTGCTAGTTTTTCTTGTCGAAAATCTTGGAATGCTCTTCGAGCGTTAAGTGTTATTTGGTTTCTTCGCTCTTCGTCATCAAAAATTTCTTCCATCATTGCAGAGGCCCGATATCGGTTTTGAAAGAACCTCGACGATTCCTCCCATTGTTGCGAGCCTTTTTCTTCACGGGGCCACACGGCCCCTGAAGGCGTAAATTGAACCTCAACCTCACCTTCCCTGTTGTGGCGCAATCTCGTTATTCTGCCGAACACGATTTGAGGGTGGGTGATTTTGGGACTTAGAAACTCCTCGGCGTTCCTTAATTTTAAAAAGACAAAGTGATTGCCCTGCAGATAAGGGGGCATGGGTTGGGGTGTCGCCGAGCGGAAGAGCACGCGGCCTAAAAAGACCATTTTTAGTTGGAAGGTTTTTTTCTTAGTAATTTAAAAAAAAAACACACCCACTCAAAAATTGTGAGGTCCATGTGCCTGCATCGCTGTGTTCTTTGTTTTTTCCCGAAAGCATGGGGAGATTCGGAAGCAGCAAGGCTTTCAGAGCACTTTCAACGCGAGGCTGCGCATCAAGCGGCGACCGTCACCGACGACGGCGCAATGTGACGCTCGAGCGCCTCCAGTTTGACCATGAGCGCTCGGTCCAGCCCGTGCGAGCCTTCCACACTTCGGAGCATCGAGTCGATCACGTGGACCTTTCGGCGCCCGGTCATTTCGTGGCCGAGCGCCGTGGCAACGACTTGGATGCGCTCCGTGATGGCGGACGCCGGCTTCGGCGTGCCTTTTTTGATGGGGTGGGCGGGCGAAAACTCTTTCGTCTGCATCGGCGCATGGACGTCCATCTGCATGTTTGTGACGCGATTGACGAGCTTCTTAGCCCCGACGTCGAAGAACTCGCGATCGCATGCGTCAAGCATGATGGCGTCGATGGCGAGCAGCTCTTTGCGGACATCGTCCGGGGCGCCTGCCAGCAGTGCACCGACGTTCACACCGGCCTTGTACGCCGTGACGATCCGGCGCCTCTCGCGCAGCGCCGTGCGGAGCTCGAGCAAGCAAAACTGCGAGGTGAAGTACGAGGCGGATAGGAGACAGACAAACGTTCGGCAGTTTGTCACTCCTTCCACCATCGCGGCCGTGCTTTTGTCCTCCATGAACCGGTCGAGCCACACCTCCTCGTGCCGCACGGCGAACAGAATGGCCTCGGGGGCCGTCTCCCGCTGCACGTGCGACACGAAGTATGCCCAATGCCCTGGAGTGTTCAGCATGACCATTCTGGAGCTCCGACTTTTTTTTTTTTTTTGTGGAGACGACTCCACTAAGGTCTTTTATCTCCGGCCGACACTACAACAAAAAATCAAACAAATTTTGAATTAAAAAAAGGGGAGGTGAAGGAGAGACACATGGGATCTCGCGCAAACGCCGACTGCCGCGGAAGCCGCATACCACTGAGCCTTCTCATTCTGGCCGATTCCATGGAGGGCGAAGCATGTCGCGCCGCCTTGGCGACCCCGTCATGTGTGTACCTGAACTACTTTCGCACATCAAGGTTTTCGACGAAGATCGATCTCCTGCACACGCTCGCGGCCGGAGGCGCTTCGAATGAGTGGCTGCTCACGCTTGAGCGTACAAACGCGCTGTCGGTGACGTCGGCCATGCCGATCGAGCGCATATTGGACGTCGGAACGCGCATGACTCCTGACGAGCGCGACGCGGCGGTTTTCGCCCGCCGGACCGACGCCGCGGCGCTCGTTTGGTCGCACGTTCGTCTTCTCTTCCTGGCCAAAGGCTCCAAGACCCCTGGACATATTTTCGGGTTGCTTCCGACCGACCTCATTCGCGTGATCGCATCGGCTGTGATTCACCGCATGGTGCTTTCTGAGCTGCCTCGTGCTCTGTGCACGCCCTGCGCGCCGTGGAATGGCCTTTGCGAGATCGCCGTGGACGTTCCTCCGCCGCTGTTTGCCAGTGCACGCATGCGATCCGTTTCGGAGGACGTCATGAACAACCATGACGACGACCTCGATGACGACTTTGAAGTGACGACGACGTCGTCGTCGTCCGGCGGTGACGACTCGGAGGAGGACTCGGGGGACGACCCGGCGGAGGACTCGGACGAGGCCTCAGGCGAGGCAACAGACGACTCGGAGGACGACTCGGAGGACGACCCGGCGGAGGACGACTCGGCGGAGGACGACTCGGAGGACGACTCGGCGGAGGACGACTCGGCGGAGGACGACTCGGAGGACGACTCGGAGGAAAACGACGATGAGGCGACAAACCCGTCGTCCGACGAGTTGGATTAGGAGTCAAAGGAGGACGGGAACGCCGGAGAATTAAATCAAAAAAAAACACACACACACACACACACGGATGACGGAGGTCGACGCAGATTTGGTGTATATGATACGGTTTCTGGAAACGACGGCGCCGGGGTGGGCGGCGGCCGGCTACGGCGTGGCCATCGTTGCGTTTGCGTTTGCAACGACGTGGATTCGTTATCAGTGAGTTGTCTATAAACAAGTTAACAAATTGTCTTTCGCGTCCTTTCTTCACCCCCTGACTCATGTCTCATTCACGCTGGCTGCCGCTGCTGCCGTGCGTGTGTGCACTGCTCACGCGAGCATCGCCGCGATCAGCATCGACACGAACCACGCGCACACGACGACATCGAAGCGCGGAACGCTCGCGGCCGCGATGGCGTGCCGAATGTGCATTGCGGTTTCTGTTTGTGTCGGCACGTTCGAGTCGAACCACGCGAGGTCGTTCGCGCCAACTGGGATTCGTTCAGCCAGTGCGTCGTCGATCACGACGCACGCGGTGCACTGCTCCACCCACGCGAATCGGCTGCTCCGTCGGTCGAGCGGCCTGCGCCCCGCACGGACGATTCTCGCGCTGTTCCGGTGGTAGGCCTGCAGGACGCCGAGCACGTCGGAGTCGTCTGCGTCAAGGCCGACCGCGATGCGGTTCAGCAGCTCGTTCGGGAGCTCATGCGTCGGGTCGTCGACGAAGCCGGCGGGCACGGAGATGATGCCGTCGCTGGCGAGCGCGAGGACGCGCCAGCGATCTCCCGCGCGCCGGAGAAACACCGTCGCCAGGAGATGGTGCGGCCCTCTTCGCACCAAGGCGCGCGTTTGAGGTTCCTCCGGTGCACCGATGAGCTCCGGAACGCCGTTGACGAACGTGACGTGAGCGCACTCCGCCAGGGGGCACAGGGCCCCTCCGGACCAGCTTTTCATTTTTTTTTTTATCGAAATGAGATACAAAAAGGGAGAAAAAAATGGCGCGGACGACGACGACGGCGCTGGTCGTCGGAGCGGTCGTGTTGCTCGTGGCCCGCCTTCGACTGCAGGTCGGGAAGCTCTTGCACTATGCTCGATTCCCGGTCGACTACGACGCTGTGCGGCGCGAGGGTGTGCTGGCGGTCGCGAGGAGGCGCCCCTTGGTACCCTACGGCTTCGACCGCCCGTCGCGCTGGACGGGCGACGCTCCGCGCTGCCCCTATGCCAAGACGGACGCGATGCCGGTCGATGTGATCGAACTGCTGACGCGACACGACCCGATCACCGGAGTTCGCCTCGGTACCTCAGTGTTCATCGAGGGCGGTGAGGCCGAGACGCGATCCGTTCGCAAAAACATGTATCGGCGGGGCGTGGACGACGCCGCAGTAGAGGAGTACCGATCGACCGTAGCGCGCCTCGGGCCGTTGGACGTCTCGTGCCACGACGCGGCGCTCAGGCACGCCGCGTCGATCACGTGGCGGATTCACTTCGGGCGCGCTCCGCGCGCCGAGGAGCTGCGCGACACCGTGGAGATGTGCCACGCGATCACGCGCGCGCTGAACGGTGACGTGTTCGCGTCTGTCGAGGGTGCGAAGGCTCGCGTGCACGCGGCGGTCGTGGGTGCACGGGAGGGAATGCTCGGCCGCTGGCGCAAGGCCGGCCTGTCGACGGAGGATCGGTACGTCGAGCTGGCGCACAACCTGTTTGGCATGACCATACAATGGTGCTTTCTGCTCGTGCGCATGGCGCGCACGGGGACGGCGGGGTTCGCGACGCTGGAGTCGGCGGCGGCCTTCGTGCTCGACGACCCCCCGGCCAAGGTGGCGGCGTCGCGGGTCGACGGAGCGCTGGTGCTCCACGACCTGGAAGCGCGCTGCCGGCGTGCGCGCCGGCCGGTGGTCTTCGACCCCTCGCCGCCGACGGCCGAGACGGTCGGATCGCCCGACGACGAGCACTACGCGCCGTTCGGCGCGGGCGCGCGGCGGTGCCCCGGCGAGTGGCTGACCTACGTGTTTCTCACGGCCGTCACCGTGCGTGCGAGCGCGTCTTCGTGGTCGTTCATCCCTCCGAAGCTGCTCGGCGTGGCGCACGTGTAACCGCGCGTGTCTCCTCACGCCTTTGTCAAGTGTTCGTCCGTGTTTCCTCTCGAGCTGCGGTGACATGATGAAAAAAAAAAGGGGGGAAACCCCAAAAAAAAGTTCGCGGCCAAACCGTTTCCTTTTTTTTTTTTATACCGGTAACAGAGTAACCTACCCACCACCCCTCAATCCGACCAAAAAAAAACTACTCGGCTAACAAACTCGTACCGACCGAACATGGTCTCGTTGCAAGCCGTGAAGTCAGAACTGTTCCTGCCGCCGACGCACCTTCCTCTAAAGAAGAAACCGCAGACGAGCGAGGCCGCCGCAGATGCGGGCGAGTACGTCGATCAGCTGCTCATCTCGCCCGTGGCGCTGCACTGCCAGCTCGAGCTGGCCGTGACGGCCGACGAGTCGGGAGTTCACGAAGCGCGCTACCAGCCCTTCAGCATCCCGCATAGCACGCCCGCGATGAACGAAATGTATGCCGGCCAGAAAATCTCAGAGGAGGAGCGCGCCAAGTACCGCGACGATCCGATCGCACTGGGCCGCGAGCTGAAGAAGCAGGCCCCGTACGATCCCGGCCTGTACTCGCGGCGCGACCCGCGCAAGATGACCGAGACGGTTGTCGTGCGCGACTACGCCTGCAAGTTTGAGCTCGACACGGCCACCTCGTACAAGGTCGCGGAGGCGGTCTTCCAGCACTGGCCGCAGGCGTACCACCGCTACCTCGACGACTTCATGTCGCAGTGCTTCGGCGCCGGCATGATCCAGAGCGTCGACGAAAAGATCACGAAGCTCTCGTCGCTGCTCAAGTCGGATCTTCTGAGCATGACCGAGTGGGGCGCGTACGCGGCGGTGCAGGGCCAGGTGGCCAGCGGCGAGGTGAACACCAACCCCGCTGACATGACGATGCTGTGGAACAAGCAGCTGCAGACGCGCCTCGAGACCGTGTCGCAGTGCTCGATCGATGGAGCGCAGGGCACCTCGCGACTGAGCGCCCGCGACGTGTATGACCTCCGCCCCTGCATCCTGTCGATGGTGGAGACGCTCAAGTGGATCCGCGGCAAGCTGAACGGCTACGGCACCAAGGAGAAGTGGGTGCTCGTCATCCTGTACTGGATTCAGGAGATGGGCCGCAACCTCACTGACGACTTGATGCTCCTCAAGCCGGACGGAGAGACGGACTACGACCGCGTCGGCCTGCACGTACCGTTCAACTTGAAGATGGCGTCGCCGAGCCAAGACGCCGTGGACGAGAATCGGGATCCGCTCCTGAGCACGGGCGTCACCGAAGGGCTCATCGAGCCCGCCGAGCGCGTGTCCAAGGTCATGACCGAGGTGAAGCCCGTCGGTCGGTGGCAGGGCTACAACTCCTCGCTCTTCGTCGACCTCCAGGACGCGTCGCAGTACGCGTGGGGCTGGGGCCACTGCGCCAACGTGCTGATGCTCCGCGAGCAGGGCGTGCAGCTGGCGCCGTTCCTGGAGTACGATCTGAAGCTCGACGCGTCCAAGAAGCTCATGAAGTACGTTCTGAAGAAGAACGACAAGAACGTCTCCTTCACGCACATCATCGCCGATAAGTGGGGCTTCTCCAATAGGAGCCCGATCGAACCGGCTCCGGCGGCGCGCAAGGGCACGCTCCGCGACAGTCTGGAGAGCACGCTCGTGCCCGAGCGCAACTTTGCGGGCGCCGCGGACGACCGCGAGTACGGCATGGTGATGGATAGGGCTCACGCCGATAACATCCAGAAGTACCTCAACGAGAAACACGCCACCAGCTTGAAGACACGGGAGAGTCCCACCGTCAACTTCAACATCGCGACCACCGGTGAAGCGTTCTCCTGTCACAACATCGACTCGAAGCTGTCGTGCTGCGAGACGATCGTGCCGTCGATGAAGAACGGGAGCTTTTACTTCAAGCCCGAAGAGGCCGTGCTCGAGATCGACAAGAAGTGGCTCCCGTGGAACTTTGCGGATGCCGACAAGTCGGGCACGCTCACGAACGAGGTCCTCATGAAGATGCACGCCAGTGGCATCCCCACGCTGGTCGGCCCCACCAAGTACACGCCCGGCGTGCTCTCCAACGGCGCACCGCTACTTCAAAAGCTGGCGGGTTACCTGATGAAGATGGCCCTCGACGGCGGCGTCGTCTCGACGGCCACCACCGAAGCGTTCTTGAGCTTTTATTCGACGTACAGCGGTATGTTGATCGGTCTCAAACATTTTACCGGTTTGAGCGAGATTCCGCTGAAGCAGTACATGATGCGCTGCCTGGACGTGTTTTCCACCGATCTCATCCCCGTCGTTCACCGCCCCGAGAAGGCTTCCCGCTCCATCGCGTACAAGAGTTTTTACACGCTGAGGAACATCATGGGCGCCGCGAAAGCCGAAGAAGCCGCCAGACTCGCGTTTCCGAACAGGTCGGACCGTGAGCGTGCCAAGTTAAACCTGTACGCAATCCCGATCCCCGCGGTCGGCACCAACCCTCCCGAGGTTCGGATCGACGAGGGCGTGCATGGTGTCGCTCGTGCTAACGTGAATTGGGATATAATGCACAAGGACGGTGCTCTCGTGGTGCCCCACGACACAATCGATAGGGCCTATACGGGAATGAGTGCTTTCATGCGGGGAACCAAAGAAAATTACGTAGGTGCGTTGGGCTATTACGAACACGTGATGTGCACGGAGCCCGCCATGAGGCAACTCCTTTTCAGCGACGCGTTTGGTTGGGATAACATGAACGTTGGTGAGAATGCGTACTTGGTTTTAGCAAATGCTAACATCCACCCCACTACTGCTGCTCATCGGGCAGCAGTTTTAATGAACCCTTTCTTCGCCATTGGAGTCCACAATCAGCAGGATAACCTTGCGGGTGCGGCAAGTTACGATCGGCCAGTGGAGTTATCGCCACACACGATGACCAATATGACGAATGCTGGGCCTACAGCATACGGAGGTCCATTGACGATGCTTCATCACGTGTTATCGCAAAACGTTAACGCTGCTACAAACGGTGATTACGAAATGCAGCGAGCTGTTGCAAGTCACTACAGTACATACACTGCAGGCACGACGCATCATCCAGCGTGGTTTCTTGGAAATCACGGTTTGGACACCACTAATGGCATGAAAGTCGCCAGGCTCGACGATGACCCCAAGATGGCTGCTTACCGGCTGCTTGCTGTCGTTCGTGTGTACTTTGGCATCTTCAAGAACAAGCCGCAAACGCCGGACAACCCGGTGCCTGTCATTGTCGAAACAATGCTGAACGATGCGCGGTCGGCGCATGCGCTCATCCGGAAGTTCGTGGACGCATTGACCGACACCAGTGCCAGTGATTGGCCGGAGGTCAAGGTGCCGCATGACGACGACGCAAGCAAGCTAATCACGAGAATGACGGCAAAGCAGCTCGATGCACTCAAGAAACACCAGAACAGCTTTCAAGCTGCGCGTCTTATGGCATTCCCGAACCTGATGATTGTGCCCCCGACGAGCCCGTACAAGATCGTTATGGACAGAATCACTTACGCCTTTCCGGGTCGCAACAGCGTAAACCTGGAACAAGGCATCATGGATCCGGGCGTCTTTGCGAATGCGCTGCTCATGCAGATGATGTCGGTGGCACTTTCATCCAAAAAGCCCAGCTTCGGCCAGGTGTACGTTCAGAGCCTTTCCGGCGTGCAGGCGGTGTTTACCAGTGGTGAGTTCGACACGCAGAACAGAATGTTATTCTTGAACCTAGCGGGTGGACAACATGCCCCCCTTGAGCTGCTCGTGCAGAACGTTCAGCAGATCTTCATGGAGAACGTGAGACAGAACAGAGTGATTCCTTCTAATAACATTAATCAGGGTTTAATTGTCCCGATTATGCAAAATGTGAAGGTCCCGGGCGCATATATTGGTGGCGGCCCGCCGGGCGTCCTCGTCAATGTGCCCTCGATGAACCTGCTGTCGATGGTCGACGACCTCGCCAACATCGTGTTTGGCACGCTGGTCAACGGTCCCCCGCCCAAGAGTGCGGGCGCCAAGTACGTCGCGCTCGCCGAAATATTTGCGAACACACTGGCCAACCCCGATGGAGAATCGTTGCCCTCTTACATTGCCAGCGGAAAGCTCGACCAGCTGATGAACGTTTCGGCGCGCGGCCACGCTCGGCACGTCGTGAAGCCAACGGTCAGCAAGTCCGCCGAACGTGTGCGCCTGACGTTGACGCCGCGTCTCAGCGCGCCGGACAACTGCGACCTCTTTTCGGAACCCCGAAAGGTTCCGTGCAGCCCGGATTTCGAAATCGACATCGCCACGATTCCGAAGCTCCTCGACATGACCAACCCGCGCACGCCGCTCGATTTCCCCGACGCGCTGCCTCCCGACCAGTGCAAGCTGAAGATTTTGGCGCTGCGCGAGACGCTGGCGCACAGCCTTGGTGCGCCTCTGACCATGCTCCTGTGCGAGGTCAGCTTCCTCAACTGCCCCAAGTACGACGAGCTTCGTCTGCTGACCGGTTCCGAGCTGCCTTTTACCGACCAGGACTCCTCGCCGGTGGCGTCGGGGTTCACCAGCACGAAGCTGCTGCTCAAGGACTTCTGCCTCGAGACCGTGACCTCAGCCGATCCCCTGCCGCCCGACTCCGTGACCCTGGAGTTTGACGCACTCGGCAACGGCCGGTGGCACCATGACGGCGTCGCGCACAGCAACCCGCGTCTGCTCGTTCTGGACCGGATCCTCAAGCAGATCCTGAAGAACTACCAGGTCATGATGAAGCAAGGCATCACCGCGGACAAGCTCGAGCTCATGCGGGAAATGAAGGCCCTCCACACCGCGTCCAAGTCGATGGAGGTCGTCAACGGCGCCTACGCGGACACCACGCCGCCCGAGCTGCTCCTGCTGAGCAAGGGCCCGTGCGACGACTTCTACTCGCTGCATTCGGCCACGAAGGAGCTGGCGGTCTCGCAGCACAGTGCGCTCGCAAAGGAGATGGCCACCGGCGACGAGCGGGCGCTCTTGGCGTACCTCCAGAAGGAATTCGACGCGAACAAGAACGCGAAGATCGACACGGTCATCACGTACATCACCTCGAGCATCGGTCGCGCGGAGCCCCGGCTGCGCGGCGCGGCGTTCACGCCCGCGCCCGCGCCGGATACGGCGCCGCGCTTCCGCGCGGCGGTCATGACCACGGACGAGAACGAGTACATGTCCTACTACACGAGGACACTCCCTAATCCTAATGGCCAGCTTGATCCATCCGTTGCCGGGGCTGAAAACCCGGACACACAGCAGAAGCGCCGTGCGCCGTATGGAGAGTTCGCGAAGCAGGTGGTTCGGCTGCAGGGAAGAGATGCGTTCACTGTAACGGCAGCGAACCGCGGTCTTGCACGCGACCGCGTTGTCGATGCTGACTATACCAATAACGGTAACAGCGCTCCCCCCGGTCCGCCTCCAGTCCCGCCTTACGGATATCAGAATGTAGTTGAAACCGGCGTCATGCAGGCCTACAACCCTGGAGGTGTGGGTATGCCCCTAAATATTAATGCCGGCGATATTTTCGAGCTCATCCCGGTTCCTCCCAATCGAGCCGTGCCGAACCTGCAGGACAATCCCGCCCCGGCGTACACCTTCAATCTGGCTCAAGACGACGTCGTACACGTGCTCGCCATGCGCGAACTCAATCGCCCGACCACGGTATTCGTGCGCGGTAAGGAGTTTTACCTTCTCCCGACGCTGTGGAGAGCGATACAGCAAGCCCATAACGTAGCTGTAGGAACTCCTGCAAACACTCCTATTAATGAGGCGTTGATGGGACTGTCGATTGCGAACGTGCATGCGCGGACGATTGATGCGCATTTGGAGAACATCGTGGTTGAACGCGCCGCGGGTATTGCAGCTCAAGACTTCGACATCAGCTCGCCGTGTTACCCAGACTCCAACTTCTTTCACGTGCTGGACATCGACGACCTGCCGAGGGCGCCATGCCATCAGCTCATGTCGGAACGCGGCTCGGACATGGAGCTCAACGTGCATCTGCTTCAGAACGCCGTTCCCGAGCTGGTCAGCAAAGTGCAGAGCGCTCTGGGCAGCTGCAACTGCTGCGTCAACAGCGACGTCCGTCGCGCGCAGCTCTTCCCGATGCTCGACGCGGCGGGCCTGCTCTGGAACGCGCGGCGCTACTTCAATCCCGCGGACGCGCACCGCCCCGAGCGCGCGAGCACCGAGCTCGGCAGCATCGACGAGATGCACTACTGGTGCCTGGTGCTCGTCGAGACCCTGCTGTGCTGCCGCGAGACCACGGCCACCAAGTACCCGGAGGCCGTCTTCGAGACCGCCGTCAAGGAGGACCCCGGCAAGTACGCGGGCACCTCCATGATCGGCAGCATGTGCGAGCGCTCCTTCAGCACGCTCTTCCCGCTGCTCCCGAAGAACAGCGCGATCCGCGACGACATGCGGCGCCTCCGATCGCTCAGCGTCATGTGGGGCGAGCTCGAGGGCTACCGCTGCCGCCCCGGCACGGCGCGGCAGCCGGGGGCGTGGATGCCGCTCGCCCTGCTGCAGACGCACCGGCTCCTCAAGGAGGCCGGCCTCTTCGACGAGAAGTACCGCGTCCCGCGCAACCCGTGGTGCGCGCACACGGGCAGCCGCGGGCTGTCGGGCATCTTCAGCCAGTCGTACCACTCGACCTACTACACGGACAGCTACAAGGCCGACCACTTCGAGGAGTGGCAGAAGCTGGCTCTGCGCTACCAGCGGCCGCGGCAGTCGGGTCGCAAGTGCTACTACCCGTTCTCGCAGTGCCTGGGCACCCCGGTCAGCGCCGACTTCATCCCGCACCGCGTCGAGCGCCCGGCCAAGTCCTGCGAGAATCGCTCCCACCAGCTCGTGTACGGGCGCTTCGGCCAGACGCAGCCGCTCCGCGTCGGCAGCCTGAACTGGGAGGACACGGGCCTGCTGCAGGACCTCTTCAGCTTCGAGTACCGCGCCTTTGCGAAGCTCACACCCGAGCAGCGCAAGATGAATCCGACCAACCACGTCATGATCTCCAACTGGATGGCATACGCGCGCAACCACGCCATCATGGCGCTCTCGGCCGTCAACCAGGGCGACGAATCCGCTTCCACTGCGATGCTGGCGCGCAACAACTTCCGGTTCCTCGTCGACACGTACGAGTCGCTCGCGCTCACGCGCGCGTCGGAGTCGGTGCCCGTCCTGCTCGGGTTCGCGCCATCCGCCGACGTGAGCCGCGACCGCATGGTCACCATGTACGCCGGCGCGCTGCCCTGCGTCAGCTCCATGATGGCCCGCCTCAGCAAGGCCGACTCGCGCCTCATCAAGAACTACCAGATCAGCTACCTCAACGAGGCCACGATGATGTGCCGCACGCTGCAGCGCAAGCAGCGCCAGCGCGCGCTCCGGGACTTCAACTTTGCGCAGGCAAAGCTGCACCGCGGTCTGCAGTACACGCGCGACCAGTTCGACAAGGACGTGCTCGACGTCAAGGACAAGTACATCGACTTCCTTCAGCAGCTGGTCATCGGCATGCTCATCGAGTCCGGGGCCGACATGCGCAACATGCCGCTCGATATGCTCGAGCCGCGGGAGACCTCGGTGTCGCTCAACCCGATGGACCCCAACCTGCTGCCGTCCGAGTTTGTCTCGCCGCGCACGCGCCACATCGTCCGCCGCATGGACTTCAACGGCCACAACCTGACGCCGCAGCAGATCGCGATCCTCTCGCTGATCCCGCCCAACGACGCCATCCTCGGCACGCTCCGCGTGCAGGAGACGGTGACCGTCGAGGACTTCACGGCGCTGAAGAGGATGATCGAGAAGGAGACGCTCAAGTCCAACGAGAACTACCTTCAAAAGTACAAGCAGGCGCTCGTCGAGGGCTCCTTTGCCGAGTCCGTGCTCAACCAGACCGGACCCGATGCCTCCGACGACGGCTTCATCTGGCAGGCGTACGACTCCTCGAACATCAAGGACCCCGAGCTCGCCTCGCAGTCGGTCGCCCGAAAGGTGGTCACCAAGAACGCCGCGGCGCCGTCC
>MDSW01062673.1_pt1 | contig 14629 bp, 12 predicted proteins | sample 811171 | NCBI WGS metagenome assembly MDSW01 (sample SAMN05326641, study PRJNA326480) | marine metagenome | isolation source: seawater | place: Atlantic Ocean: North West | collected 2012 | reverse complement strand
GCAATTTAATGGCCCGTTCGGATGAGTTTGAGGTCGTGGCGGTTAACGACCTGACTGACAACAAGATGTTGGCCACGTTGCTGAAGTACGACAGCACCCATGGTCGCTTTCCCGGCGACGTCGGTTATGACGACAACAATTTGATTGTGAATGGCAAAGCGTTGAAGGCATTGGCAGAACGGAACCCTGCCAGTTTGCCGTGGGGAGATTTAGGAGTCGATGTGGTTATCGAGAGTACGGGGATCTTCACCGCCAGATCCACCGGTGAAAAACCAGGTTACGATACGCACCTGGAAGCAGGTGCCAAGAAGGTCATCCTGAGTGCTCCGGCCAAAGACGGTGCGGATCTGACATGCGTTCTCGGTGTGAATGACGATCAGCTTTCGGCCGACATGAAATGCGTTTCTAACGCCAGTTGTACAACGAACTGTCTGGCACCGGTCGCCAAGGTGTTGCACGAAACGTTTGGCATCGAGAGTGGACTCATGACGACGGTCCACGCTTACACCAACGATCAAGGCTCGCAAGATCAACCGCATAGCGATCCTTACCGAGCACGTGCTGCGGCGCAGAACATCATCCCGACATCAACCGGCGCGGCCAAGGCCGTTGGCTTGGTCATTCCCGAACTGAATGGCAAGCTGACTGGAATTGCGATGCGGGTGCCCGTGCCAACCGGCAGCGTGGTGGATCTGACCGTCAACTTGGGCAAAGAGGTCTCCAAAGCGGACATCAACGGTGCGATGCAAGCGGCAGCGGAAGGCCCACTGAAGGGCATCCTTTGCTACACCGAAGATCCGATTGTTTCGTCCGACATTGTCGGCGATCCTCACAGCTCCGTCTTTGCAGCGGACTTCACCCAAGTGCTTGGTGACAGTGGCAAGCTGGCGAAGGTTGTCAGCTGGTACGACAACGAATGGGGATACAGTAGTCGGACTGCTGACCTGGTCGCCAAGTTTGGAGCCATGTAATCACGAGCGATATCGCAGTGATACTTGCTACGATAGCAGCGGCAGCGGTTTTCCGTTGCCGCTTTTCGTTTCTTGACCCTGTTTGACAACCGCTGCGATGATTTCTCTGAAAAGTGAGTGACTTGGGTTGGATTCATCGATCTGCAAGCCAGTAACATCCGATGGAAAGGGCAACCTACGGGAAAACATTCAGAGGGTAGCGTGAGTATGTGGCAGAGATTGCAGAAAACCGTGTTGGGTACGTTGGCGGCTTGGGTCGTGTGTTGGGGGCTTTCCGGCTGTGCCGTACAGAAGCCGGTGACCTTTGGGCAACAGGCGGCAAGTCAAGTTAGCGGTGCGGCACCAGCAACGGTCATGCCCTCGTCTTACGCTCAGCCAGTTGCAGCTCCGCGCCCCAACATGACGGCATTTACCAAGGCGGATATGGCCAGTTGGTCACGGTCTTCCGCTCCGGACGCTTACGGTAACCCACGGGGCCGAACTCGGGGTAGCAGTTGCTACACGTGACGGTAGCGACCGGGCACATCGTGTATGTGCCGTTCATCTTCCAAGCCAGCGGTCAAGCGGCCACGTCACTGTCTGGTCAGTCAGTTCCCAGTTGCTGACGAGGTGCTGACGAGGCGCTGACGAGGCGCTGACGAGGCGCTGACGATGCGTGGAGGGCAAACAGCGTCTGCGAGTGAAACGTGATGCGTTTGCTATATCGATCGGCGAAGCGTTCCGCGACCCAGTTGGCTTGCTGACGCGGGACGAGCAAGTAGTCGATCTGTTGCTCGGCGACCAGTCGTGCGAGTTCGGGCGCATATTGGGCATCTGAAGTGAGTTTGGCGTAGCGCTCTCGTTTGGCCAGAAAATCGGGAGACAAGAACCAATGCCCAACATACACCTGGTGTGAGGTGTAGGTGGGTACGATGGACCCGAGCTCGTGATCTGCCAGGAGGCGACCCGCCGGTAACGCTTGTAGTTCGCTAATGATTTGTTCGTATTCTGCCGGTCGCAGATTGTTGCGGCGAATGTCTGCTGTGGCTTCGATGGTCACCAATGCAAAGGAGACAAATGTGAGCAGTAACGTGCCGTATGCAACCATGCGTTTCCAGATTCGCGTGCCGGGCGTGGCGCTCCCGCGGACTTCCTGTAATTGCTGCCTCAAGACGGGAGCAGCCAGGATGCAGAGTGGAAGATGGAGATACATGACAAAGTGATAGCCGTTAAGTACCGGCGAGGTATGCATGAAGATCACTGCCGCGATCCAGGCCAGCAGCGAGAACCGATAGGGGTGCTGTGTTTGCGTCCAGCGTTGTGCTCCACGCAGTGCGAGGACTCCGACGAACCCCAGCGTGAAGGGATACCAGAACACGGACAGTTGGAGGGTGCCGAACACATTGCCCGCAGTTTGACGGTAGACGACATCTTGCGATTGCCAGGTACTGATGATGGCGATCACCACAAAGGGCAGGCACAGTGCGCGTAGGATCGGGAGTTGCTTGTCCAACTGCAGTCGTCTCGTAAAGATCCAGTCGGCAACCGCCAGAGCGCCGGCAACGGTCAAGACGACCAGTGCCGAGTAAGGATGGACGTAGAACAACAGCAGAAATCCCATCCCGACCTGTACTTGGTCGCGCACGTTCCGTAGACCATCTGGTTGCAGCAGTGGTTTCAGCACGACCAGCAATAAGGTCAGGCCGGCGATCCACATCGGATTGGCCAGCACTTCAAACGTGTTCCAGCCGTACAGATGCCAGGTTGCCTGTGCGAAATGATTGGAGAAAAACGCCGGCAGTCGATCGGCCACCAGTTTCATGATCCCCTCCACGCCGCCAGACAGACCGACCAGCACGCAGGCCCAGATACGGTCGTTGCGCGCAGGAAGGATCGGCTTGAGGAACCACCACAACGTCAGTAAGAACAGGCAACTCAGAGGCAATCGCGAGAGTTCCCAAAGCCATGTCGCCGACACTCCGCTGGCGGCTGACAAGAAACCGAGTCCGCTGTGCAGGAGCAGGATATATCTACCGTGTTGCGGATCGAGTGTGTACGGATTGGCGAGCAGGATGGAACTGGTTTCGCTGGCTTGCCGGATGAACGCTTGATAGGACAGGACGTCTGGCGGCATATAGCTGGCTTGCAGGACCGTTTGTCCGTCCGGCGGAGTGATGGCGAGCGTCCACAGGAACGGAATCATCCGCAGAACGGCGATTGCGACTGGCAACAGCCAGAGCAGGAGCGGGGGAGAGTCCCAGTTCCGGGCTGCAGCGCGCCAGGAAGCAAGTGCTGATGAGATTGGCTGTCCGGCAAGCGTCGTCGTGGATCGTGCGAGGTCGGCCATGGTGCAGGTCAGAGGCTGAGGCAGGGAAGGTCTAACACTTCAAGGGTACGTCATCATTCACGGTTGCCGAATGCGGTATAATCGATCGTCTTCCTACGACCTGAACTTGGACAAGCGATTGCACTGTGTCTCAACCCGAATTTGACTTGGCCGCGGACTCCCCTCGTTTTCTCGCGGCGTTTCATCCAAAAAACTCGCCACACTACTTTACCGATGTCCTGATCATCGGCGGTGGGTTGGCTGGGTTGCAGGCAGCGAATGCGATCGGGTCCGATCTGTCCGTGCTGGTGGTGACCAAAGACCAGTTGCGGCAATCCAATAGCACGTATGCCCAAGGCGGAATTGCCGGTGTGCTTGATCCGCGAGACGACGTCAAGCACCACATTCAGGACACCTTGGTTGCCGGCGGTGCGTTGTGTGATCCGGAAATTGTCGAGATGGTCGTGCGTGAGGGGCCTCAGTGCATTCAGCAACTGATTCAACGTGGCACCCGGTTTGACCGTGAGGAACAGGGAGAGCTCGTGCTGGGGCTGGAAGGTGGGCACAGTCATCATCGCGTCGTGCATGCGATGGGAGACTCGACGGGCCGTGAAGTCATGCGGGCGATGATGGAGTGGACAAGAAACGCGCGCAATATCCAGATCTGGGAAAACTCGTTCACCATTGATTTGCTGACACACGACGGGGCATGTCGCGGGGCGGTCATCAAGAGTCCGCGTTCCGGTACGACGATGGTCTGGGCCAAGCAAACGATTCTTTGTACCGGTGGTGCGGGACAAGTGTATCGCGAGAGCACCAATCCGGACGTTGCTACCGGTGATGGACACGCACTGGCGTATCGCGCTGGCGCGGAGCTGCGGGATATGGAGTTCATGCAATTCCATCCGACGGTGCTGTACATCGCAGGGAGTAGTCGCAGTTTGATTACCGAAGCGATTCGTGGGGAAGGCGCGCATCTGGTCGATCGTCATGGGTACCGTTTCATGTACAATTACGACGAACGTGGGGAGCTGGCGCCGCGCGATGTGGTTGCCCATTCGATCGTCAGCCAGATGGAAAAGACCCGGCATCCGAGTGTCTATCTGGATCTGTCGCATTTGGATTGTGAGTTGGTCAAGAATCGATTTCCAGGCATTGCGGCGACCTGTCGCAAGTTTGGAATTGATGTGACGACGGATCAAATTCCTGTCCGACCCGGCGCCCACTACATGATTGGCGGAGTGACGGTGGACGAGCAGGGGCGGACGACGGTTCCCGGTCTGTGGGCGGCAGGCGAAGTGACTTCGAGTGGATTGCATGGCGCCAATCGCCTGGCCTCGAATAGCCTGTTGGAAGGGCTCGTATTCGGCATGCACGTCGGACGTGGTGCAGCGGAACAAGCCGCCGGTGTGGTCGATTCCTTCCAAGCTTTGCCGCTGAAAAACGATGGAGTGCCAGATTCAGAAGAGCCGTTTGACCTGTGGGATATCCGGAACTCGCTGAAGAGCCTGATGTGGCGTTCTCTCGGTGTGCGACGGCAAGCGGACCAGATGCTGGAAGCGGCAGAGACGATCGACAACTGGTGCAGTTACGTTTTTCGTGTGCAGTTTCGTGAGCCGGCCGGTTGGGAACTGCAAAATATGCTGACCGTTTCACGCGTGATGGTCGCGGCCGCTATGGCACGCGAAGAATCGCGAGGGGTGCACCTGCGGAATGATTATCCTACGAAGGACGATGACCAGTGGTTGCGTCATTTGACGTATTCCAAGGCGAGTGCGCCGTAGCAGGACGTGGGTGCCAGCGCATGGCGCGCCCGTGGCCGCACGGACGAGCTTTCCTCGAAACGCTGAAAAGATTGCTTCCGGCCAGACGTTGAGTAAGATGGCCGCTGCCCACCAAGTCTTTTGCAGGAGAGGATTCGAGATGCATGCCACGATGACGGGATTGATCTGCACGGTACTTTGTGTCTCCGTTGCCCAAGCGGAATTGCGGGTGGGAGCAGCGGTCACTAATATCACCCCCCAAGAGTTTCCAGTGATCGTCAACGGGGGCATGCTCAGCAATCAGGCGACCGAAGTGAATACCCCGCTGCACGCACGTGCCATCGTCGTGGACGACGGAGGCGAGCGTTTGGCGATCGTCGTCGTCGACAGTTGTATGATTCCTCGACCCTTGTGTGACGAAGCCAAGCAGTTGGCGGCGCAACGTACCAAGATTCGCCCGGATCGGATGTTGATCTCGGCAACCCACACGCATACGGCCCCTTCCTGTATGGGCGCTTTGGGAACCAATGCGGATTTGAAGTATGTGCCTTACCTGCGGGAAAAATTGGCTCAGTCCATTGTTGCGGCGGAAAAGAATCTGGAGCCGGCCCGAGTCGGATGGGTCGTTGCCAAAGCGGCGGAATACACGGCGCTACGACGCTGGATCCGGCGCCCCGACCGAGTCGATTTGGATCCGTTTGGTAACCCTACAGTACGCGCCAACATGCATGCGGCAAGTAACTGGGACAATGTCATTGGGCCGTCCGGACCTGAGGATCCCGATCTATCGATGATCTCGTTTCAAGCCCCGGACGGACGACCGATTGCCGTCCTGGCCAACTTCTCGATGCATTATTTCAGCGACAAGCCGCTGAGCGCCGACTACTTTGGCTTGTTCAGCGAAGGGTTGAAGCAGCGGATTGCGCAGGACAAACAGGGGGCACATCCGCCGTTTGTGGGAATCATGTCGCATGGTTGCAGTGGCGACATCTGGCGACGGGATTACGCTCTGCCAGCCACAGAACGCCCGAATCCGACCATCGCATCGTACACCGAAGGATTGCTTAAAATTGCCGTCGCCGCGTATCAGTCGATCCGCTATGACGAGACCGCTGATATTGCCATGGCCGAGAAACGGTTGCGGTTGGCATACCGTGTTCCCGACAAGCAGAGGTTGACGTGGGCGCAGTCCATTGTTGCTGAGATGGGCGAGCGTTTGCCGAAGACAACCGAGGAAGTGTATGCCCGAGAGCAAGTGATTCTGCACGATCTGCAGTCGACAGAAGTGGTCGTGCAAGCCTTGCGTATCGGTAACATCGGGATCGCGACGACGCCCAGCGAAACCTATGCCTTGACGGGAATCAAGCTGAAGAAGCAAAGTCCCTTGCAGCATACGATGGTGATTGAATTGGCGAATGGAGGCGATGGCTACATCCCTCCCCCCGAACAACATCTTTTGGGTGGATACAACACGTGGGCCGCGCGATCTGCAGGTTTAGAAGTACAAGCGGAGCCGAAGATTACCGCCGCCGCATTGCAGCTGCTCGAACAAGTTTCCGGACAACGCCGCCGGGTGTATCAGGCCTCACGAGGTCCAGCATGCAAAGCCATCTTGGACGCTGATCCCGTTGCCTACTGGCGACTGGATGAGTTTGCCGGCAAGCGAGCGCGGGATGTCACCAGACACGCGCGCGACGCCACGTTCGAAACAGGTGTCGCTTTCTTTCTGGATGGACCTGAAAACGGTTTTTGCCAAGGTTCGGAGGTGAACCGGGCTGTGCATTTCGCTGGCGGTCGTCTGGTGGCACGAGTTCCCAGGGTTACCGATACATATACGGTTTCACTCTGGTTTTGGAACGGGATGCCCAACGAGGGACGTGAGACCACGGGGTGGATGTTCTCGCACGACGACCATTACAGCGTGGGCCCGCGCGGAGTGCATTTGGGTTTGGGTGGCACCGCGACCCAACCCGGGAAACTGCTGCTACAGACCGGGGCCGGTGAAGCAACCCAAGTGGTCGCCTTGGGCACGTCAGACATTGCACGCTGGACGTGGAACCATGTGGTGCTGGTGAGGACACCCGACAAGATCCGAGTCTATTTGAATGGGGCCGAGAAACCGGAAATCCAGGTGGACTGCCAACCGCGTAAGGGCGCGTTCAGCGAGCAGTTCTTCTTTGCCGGTCGCAGTGACCAAGCGGCTGGTTGGGAAGGCCGTCTGGACGAGATCGCCGTTTTCGATCGAGCACTGTCTGCAACGGAAGTGCAATCGCTGCAGCCGGTTGATTAATCGTGCCGGTCCGGCGTCCCGGTGGCGTGCTGAAGAATGTCCGGCATGATGCGCCGGTCGAAGGCCGGTGCCAGCTGCAACTGGAAACGGCACAACGCGTGCAGCAGGTTGCCAGGAGATGTCGTGCCGGACGGGATCATCCGCAGCGATTCGCTGGTAAAGCGTAGTGTGCCTGTGCTGTCGGGGATTTGCAATTCACACCAAGCCAGATCTTTATCGTAGCGCAGGTTGATCTGTGTGAGATCGTGGTCCTCGAGCAGATCGATGAGTGCTGCCAGATCCAGAGGTTGTTCGAAATCAACCTCCAGTTCCCAGTCAGATTGCCCGAGGCACTGATCGAGTTCGGTGTGGTAGGTGAAGTCAGAGATCGTGATGCCCGAGACCGCGCGACGCCAACGCACTCGAGACGGATCGTCGACACACAAATCGACGGTGATTTCGTACAGGAACAACGGGGTTTCAATCGTACCACGTCGCTGCTCCGGGCCGTGGACGACGAAGTCTCGGCGTTTCAGTGGAAATCGTTCGCGGATACGATCAAACATTCGTTGAAGATCTTGATCGAGCGCCGAGCGGGTTAACTGTTCGAGAAAGGTCAATGCACGATGGTCAATGGCCGTGGGGACGCGGTGTTGCGCTGCGAAGCCACGCAGGCGCTTGATCGGCTCGTCGCGAACGGTGAGGATTCGAAAGTGGGAATCGATAGGATGCGGTCGACTCAACGTTGCAGACTCTCTCATGCCCCATCGTCGACCGAAGCAGGCGGGATTTTCGGCTGGCGACTGTGATCAACGAACGCGTGACGCTTGCTTGGCGAGTCTAGCAGTTGTCAGGGAATCTGTTCAAGACTAGCGAGCTGTTTCGCTCGTGTATTTCTGGTCTTTCGGCGGTGAGATCCCCGGCGTCGCATCCTGGACGACGAAGTGCCTGTGCCTGGGGTAATGCTGTTTGCCAGTGGGCATCAAGCGTCCGTGTCGGTGGCCCGATCGGCTGCCTGGAAGCCGGAGCGTTTGTGTGTGCCGTCGCAGAACGGACGATTCTGTGAAGCGCCGCAGCGGCAGAGAGCGATGGCGGCCTTCTTACTCTCGTACGGATAGGGATTGCCTTCGGCATCGACGATGACGACGGGGCCTTCGATCACCAGAGGTCCATCATCTCGCGTTCGAATCCGTACGTCACTCATTGGTCGGCTCCGCGGCGAGATTTTTTTCCGTCTCCGGATCGTCCTCATATTGCACGATGACAATCAGAGGTTGGTGTGCGATCGCCATGGGAGCCTTGCGCAGCGGTTGAGCATCCGTCGAGGTCGGTTTTTCGGGAGCTGGTTCGGGAGCACTTTCGTGCTCGATCAACGTTTTGCTTTTTGCCAGTAACTCTTTGGGAACGACTCGAAATACCTGCTGTGCGGTGCGTTTGCGCATCGCGTTGGCGGCCGGGCGGAGCGATGCCGCATCAAGCTGGGCATCGCTCTGGCTGTCGTCTGCGTCCTTGGCTGCGGCCTCGGTGATTGCCGCCTCGGCATCCTTGTCGTCTGCCAGAGGGCGCGGTGGTGCGGGATTCTGAGGGGATGCTGGAGTCGGTGCCGATGGAGAACGAACACCCGTTCCCGTTCCTTTCGGCTGCCCGGCTTTTGTTTGATGTTCCTTGGGCTGAGCTGACTCAGGACTGCCCGGTTCACTGTTGCTGTTGAACGCGTCTGCCGTGCTTGCAGGGGAGGTTGCCGATTGTTGTTGTTGCGTTGATTTCAATAATTCCGCTTGTTGGAAAATACCTGGGCGCGACGGCAGAACAAAGACTTCATCAGCTTCTGCAAGCTGTTCTGGTGTCAGGGTTGCCAACACCAGCTGTTCGTATTTTTCGCGGAGTCCCCGGGACTTCTCTTTCGACTCGGCAGATGCGCGATCGTCAGATGCATTGTCGTCCTGGTCGCCGGTCGCGCTGGCCACGGACTTCACCATTTTGCGATCGTCGGCACGTAATTGCGATAATTCAGCTGCCGAGAGTTGCAGTAAGCGGGCCAAGGCTGCGCGACTGTCTTCACCTCGACGTAGTACCAGTTTGACCGCTTGGGGGCGGTTGGAGAACGTTGCCTGACTCGATTTGATGCGTGCGTCTGCACCGCGATGGGTGCCTGCGTCGGGTTGTGTTCTACTCGAGGCATTGCTGCGGTTCGCGCGGCTTCCATCGTCAGCCATTGGCTGTTTGTCAGCAAGCTCCTGTCTTTTGTTTGCGGCAGGCGAGGGAATAGCAGGGACTACTTTGTCTAACGACGCAGGCTGATCCGCTGGGGCATTGGTATGAATGGTTGGGCTTTCGGCGTCAGCGGCAAATTCGATGGGCATGGCATCTGCGCCGGCTGCAGAACCATCTCCTTCGGCGCTAGCCTCAAACACGGCGTCATCCGCTGTATTTCCTGCTTCCTGCGCAACGGTTGCCTGGGCGACATCTCGAGTTTGGTCGTCTGATGGTTGCCGGGAGAGATTAACGACAACAAGCACTGTTGCTGCGATGGTTGCCAACGTACCGGCCACCAGTGACCAGGCCCTAAGGTTGCTTCCAGATCGCCGGCTGAGCGTTGGTGCCACCTGCGCCGGGTTGACTGCCGTGGCACGTTGCAAAACTGCTTCCGACCAGTCCGAGGTCGGCTGTGAGGACGGCATGGCTTGTAGCGTGTTACTGAGTGCCCTTAGCTCATCACAGGTCCGACGCAATTCGGGATCCGCCTCCAATGCTTCATCGACGCTGGCGCGCTCCTCTGGCGACAACTCATCGTCAAGGTAGGCACTTAATAATTCGTCGGAGAATTCGTGATTCATGATACGTTGTTGCAGAGTCTTACTCTGCTGGCTGCTCGTGCAGCATTTGGTGTAGTTTTTCTTTTAGTTGTAGTCTTGCGCGATGCAAGCGACTGCGGACTGTGCCAGGGGCGAGTTCGAGTATGTCAGCGATCGTGTCGTAGCAGCAGCCTTCCAGCTCTCGCAAGACCAAGATCGCACGATGTTCCTCGGCCAACTCATCCAGTGCCGCACGCACTTGCTGTACTTGTTCGTCGCGTAGTAATCCTTCGTCAGGTTCGGCCACCTCGCTGACCGGCTCGGTCCCCGAGGTTTCTCGCATCTGATCAATCGAGGCTTCGTTTTTCTTGCGTCGCCGGTAACTCACGGACAAGTTAAAGGCGATGCGATAGAGCCAGGTGTAAAAGGCGCTCTTGCCTTGGTAGGTATCCAATTTCACAAAAGCTTGCACAAACGCATCTTGGCCAATGTCTTCCGCTTCCTCACGGTTGCCCATCACGTGGTGTAACGTGTTGAACAGCCGCGCTTGGTATTTGCGGACAATTTCACCGTAGGCCTCGGAATTCCCGTTGCGTACTTCTGCGATGAGTAGGGCGTCTTCTTTCACAGCCGCTCCGACATAAGTGACGCCAGTTGCCCGGCGAAAGTTCCCACTGCACCGATGTTTTTGTCAGCGAGTCCCAAGATACGGGCGATTTGTACTGGCTTTGACCATCATCGCCATCTGGTCGAAAGTTGTCAAACCCTTCGCTGCATGGAAGTTACGGAGTTGTGATATGTTCGACGATGAGTGGCAGAGGAGGCGCCGGTTCAGCTGAAATTGAAAAGGCGGCCTGCAGGGAATCCTGAGTACGTTGGTATGCATTTGGGTGGGCAAAGACCCTCGCCAGGAGGGCACCTTGCTCTACCTGGTCCCCAATTCGGGCGCGCATCTCCAGTCCGACGGAGTGATCGACGGCGTCGGACATCACTTTCCGGCCTCCACCATATTCAATCAATACCTGTCCGATCGCTTCGGCGTCCACGGCTTGCAGCCAGCCGGTTTGGGAGGCCCTCAGTTCGTGGCATTCGGCCACGGGGCGAGGGGCATTTAAATCACCTCCCTGAGCGGCCACCATCGCTTGGAATTTTTCAAATGCGCGTCCCGAATCGAGATGGCCCTGCAATCGTTGACGCGCTTGCTGGACGGTCGATTCGGTTCCCGCCGAGGTCAGCAGTTCTGCTCCGAGTTCCAGCGTGACTTCGATCAGATCGGCAGGGCCATTGCCTTGCAAAGCGGCGATGGTTTCGTCCACTTCGACCGCATTTCCGACCATGCGACCGAGCGGTTGATTCATATCGGTGAGCAAAGCGGTGGTTCGAACCCCCATCCGCTCACCGGTGGAGACGAGCGACTGTGCCAGAGCATGCGCGCTGGACAATTCTTTCATGAAGGAACCACTGCCGAATTTCACGTCCAACACCAGGGCATCTAATCCCTCGGCCAGCTTCTTGCTCATGATGCTGGCAGTGATCAAAGGGATCGAAGGGACCGTGGCGGTGACGTCCCGCAGCGCATACAGTTTTTTGTCGGCCGGAGCGATTCGAGCTGAGGCACCAGTGATGACGCAGCCGATCTGGCCAGTGACCTGAGTGATTTCATCGACATCCAAGTTGGTACGAAAGCCCGGAATGGACTCCAGCTTGTCGAGTGTGCCGCCGGTGGCACCCAGTCCGCGACCGGAGATCATTGGGTTGCGGCAGTGACTGCAGGCCAGTAGCGGAGCCAGTAACAACGAGACTTTGTCACCGATGCCGCCGGTTGAATGTTTATCCACCACCGCGCGGCCGTCGTCGGGCCAGTCCAGCACAATGCCCGATTCCAGCATGGCTTCGGTCAGCGCCGCCGTTTCGTCGGTGGACATGCTCCGCCAATAGATGGCCATCGCCAACGCAGACATCTGGTAATCGGGGATATTTCCCAGCGTGTAGGCCTGGATGAAAGTATGAATTTCATCGGCCGTGAGGGACTCGCCATCCCTCTTCTTGGCAATCACAACGGCGGGGGAAAAGCTCATGTCACCGGGGTATGTTTCAGGGAGAAGAAACCGTTTTTATGGTAGTGTACGCGGGCCAAACCGACTACTGCGAGCGCTGTTTTATGTCGAAGATACGGTTGCCGGCGAGCAACTTTTGACGGTAGTTCAGACTGTTTTTCGTCGTCCCGTAGCTCGGTTGTCGTTGGGCTCTGGTTTGACAAGTCGCGTTCCGGACCTGATTATGGAAGCGGCATGATCATGAGGCGTGTGGGTGCATTCGCAGGAGGGTTGCCAGGTTCGCTGGCACAGGCCTCTCGTTTTCGGTTCGTCGGTCAGACAAAGTGAAACATGAAACGGAACTGCTTGAAGCTGCGGCACGAGGCGACGCGGACGCGTTTGGCCGCTTGGTTAGTTCGTATCAAGACCGGCTGTTTACCAGCATTACGCATCTTTTGAACGACGCCCATGAGGCAGAAGACGTTGTCCAGGAAGCGCTGGTGCAAGCGTACTTTCGTCTCGACCAATTCCGCGGTGACAGCTCGTTCTATACGTGGCTTTATCGGATTGCCTTCAATTTGGCGATCAGTAGCCGTCGGTCGCGAAAATCGCAGGTTTCCGTGGAGGCGAGTCGTGAAAACGCTGGTCAAGAAATGCCCGATCCCAGCGGTGCTCCCGATACGAATTTGTTGCACCAAGAGCAGGTGCGTGAGGTGCATGCGGCGCTGGCAACGCTCAGCGAAGAGCATCGCGCGGTGATCGTCCTCCGCGATCTGGAAGACTGTGATTACGAACAGATCGCCACGATCCTGGAGATCAGCAAAGGCACGGTTCGCAGTCGACTTCATCGTGCCCGCAGCTTGATGCGCGAGCACTTAGAGCGGGTTCGCCGCCGCGAGCCAAAGAGTTGAACTCGTAAGTCCGCAGTTGCGTTCGCTCAGAGTTCGATCCAGGTTACCGTCAGTTGGGGTAGATCGACAATTGCCACGGTATGCGGGTCGGCGCGGTAGACCGCTCCGGGGTTGAGCACGAGGGTATCGCCAACGCGCTCCTGTTTGGCGCAGTGAGTGTGACCGTAGCAGACTAGATCGAACTGGCATCCGTGAATGACTTCGTCGAATCGCCGTTGGTCGTCACTGTGGAGCATGGCAATCTTGCGGCCGTCCCGCTTGATCTGGCCGTACCTGCCATGGCATGTGTGATGCGGCGTTTCGGCGATTGCGGCTTCGAGCAGGTGGGTGCGGTGATCCACGTTTCCAAAGACAAAATGAGCTGGCCAGTGCGCAAATAGCGGGGGGATTTCGGCCGAGCCAATATCGCCGCAATGAATGACTTCATCCACTTCCTGTTCGGAGAACGCAATCACTGCTTGACGGGTGAAGGCGACGTGCGCGTGTGTGTCACTGACGATACCGAGTCGTGTCATGGGGAGAACCGTACCATGGCGGTTGGGGGGAGCATGCTCAAACAGTCTAAGGCGGGTGCGAAACGTTGAGGAGGCCCTGTGGTCGGGCAGGCTGACAAGGAGACGGATCTGGAGGGTGAGCGCTTGCTTGCTCAAGCAACGGGCGGAGAGTTATCGACATCCGTGTCCGCTGTACCCTCGGCGTCGGACGGTGTGATCGGATTTTCGTTTTCGCTGGACATGCCCTCTCCTGGTCAGTTGAGAGGCATAATAGTCTTTCCCGCATCATCCTGCAGCCGTATTGGTATACCGCGGCAGGTTTGCGTGGTTCAACGATCGTCCCGATAGACGCGCGTGCTCTCTTCTTTCATCACCAATGCGCGTTGGACTTCGTCGCTTTGCAAAGTGACTCGCAGCTTCTGGTCACCCTCACTGACCCCTTGTACTTGGATTCGATATTCGACACGTTCCTGTGCACCGAGGCTGGCCAGAGGCGCAAAGGTGATGGTTTGACCAGCTGCAGGCTGTTGGCCTTGAGCTTGTGTCGGTCCCGAACTGCTGACGTAGGCCAATCCAGGAGGCAAGGTTGCGACCACGCGGACGTTGGAGTCAGGTTTGTCACCGTGATTTTTAACCGAGATCACGTACGTTGTCTCCGTGCCGGTTTCGATAGGATCTGCCGTATCGGAGACCGAGAAGATCAATTCCGCCAAGCTTTCGACTTGCAGCTGGTGCTTGACCTCCGCTTGCGTATTCAGATCCGCTTCGGCCGAGACGTCGACGGTTTGCAATCCGGTTTCGACCGGCAGCGTACGTAATTGGACCGCACCACGTTGATTGATGGGGAGTTGATCAAGGAACCAGTACACGGCATGTTCCCGGGCGTCGTATTCACCCTTCTTATCCGCTTCGATGAACTCCAGGCCCTGCGGCAAGCGTGCTACCAGTTCGACGTTGGTGGCAGGTGCCGTTCCCGCATTGCCAAGTTGGATGGTGAAGGTCGCGTTGCGTTCCAGATAGCGTCGCACCGGACCCTGCATTGCGAGTTGCATCTGGGGAGCGACGACTTCGACCTGATGTTGTTT
>MDSW01012325.1_pt1 | contig 14629 bp, 12 predicted proteins | sample 811171 | NCBI WGS metagenome assembly MDSW01 (sample SAMN05326641, study PRJNA326480) | marine metagenome | isolation source: seawater | place: Atlantic Ocean: North West | collected 2012 | reverse complement strand
TTGATCCGTGGGTGAGAGAACCTCGCCATCCTCCTCAGACCAGGGGTCGAAGCCGAGCCCGAGCTGGCTCCCCATCGCCTGGGTCAGACCGGGATGGCCTGCCGAGGGGGATCGCGCAATGGCCATCAGCAGCTCACGTTCCAGCGAAGGGGCGGGCCGCTCGCCAAGGCGATGCAGGCCGATGCGGATCTGGGATTCCTTCAGCTCACAGAGATAGGTCTCGGCAGCATCCAGGCAGCTCAGCAGGTCCCCCGAGGCTGGATCCTGCTCATCAGAATCCCCCAGCCCAAGCTCAGCTAGTCCTGGCCATTGCATCGATCGAAGCAAGTCCACGATCGCTCGCTCCAGGAGAGCCACTCGCTCCGCGCCAAGCTGGCGGGCCTCCACCAACTCATCCAGCAGGCCTTCGAGTTGTTGAAGCGGTCCGTACAGACCTGCACGGCCAAGCGGTGGGGTGAGGTGGTCGAGGATCACGGCCTGACCCCGCCGTTTGGCTTGGGACCCCTCACCAGGGTCATTGACGATGAAGGGATAGACGTGGGGAACGGCACCAAGGGCGAGATGGGGCCCGCAGGCATCGCTCAGCCCCACGGCCTTGCCAGGAAGCCACTCCGCACTGCCGTGCTTGCCCACATGCACCATCAGCTGGCTGCCATGGCTCTGCTTCAGCCAGAGGTACTGCGCCAGGTAGCGATGGGGAGGAGGTAGGTCTGGAGAGTGGAGATCTGCGATCTCATCGGGGTCGTAGCCGCGATCCGGTTGGATCAGCACCACGGTGCGACCAAAACGCAAGCCATGAATCGGGAAGCCCTCAGCCTCCCGATCGCAGGCATCCAGAGGATCGCCCCAACGCCCAGCAATGGCTTGGCTTGCCGCTGCAGGAAGCTGGTTCCACCAACGGAGGTAATCGCTGAGTGGCAGGTGGGCCAAAGGCGCACGAACACCGCTCTCCGGGGCATTGGTGCGCCCGCTCAGCAACATCCGCATCAAGGCATCACCATCGGCAGGGAATGGGTCGTCACCGAGGTCGTAGCCCGACGCCGCCAGCCAGCGAAGAATCGACACGCAGCTTGCTGGAGTATCCAGGCCGACGCCATTGGCCAGGCGTCCATCCCGTACGGGATAGTTGGCGAGGACAAGGGCAAGGCAACGCTGTTGAACCGGCGTCCGCCGCAGGTTGATCCAGCCGGTGGAATGCTCAACCAGCCAGCGAAGCCCAGCGGCATCGGGAATCAACCGCGGCAGGGCGGTCGCCAGTTGCCCCTGATCCATGGTCAGCTGACGGAAGCCACAGGGGCGTGTCGTCACACGACCATCCAGCTCTGGCATCACCACCTGCAAGGACAGATCGAGCGGGTCCAGACCGCGGCTGCTGGCTGCCCAGGCCGCTCTGGAACGGGATCCCGTGAGCATCTGCAGCACCGGGCAATCCAGCTGATCCCAGATCGGGCTGCCCAAGCCAGCCTGCTCAGAGCGAACGGAGGCGAAGGCGGTTCCGGTGATCACCAGCTCCACCGCTTCCGAGGCGAGCAGGTCCACCACGCCCGCCTGCACGGCAGCATCCCGGAGACTGCTGACCCAGAGCAGTCGTGGGCAGAGACCGGCCTGGCGGAGAGCCGCGTTCAGCGCCCTGGCCAGGTCTAGATCATCGGCCTGCAACAGGGAGCGGTAGAGAACCACACCAACCCTGGCTCCGCTCTCCTCTCCCCAGTCCCAGGGCAGGGGATCGGGCAACGGCTCAACGCTGACCGCGTCCGGCTCCGGTTCATCACCCTGAAGAAGCTGATCGAGCACCTGCAGGAGCTGCGCCATGTTGCGGCTGCCGCCCTCACGCAACAGGCTGGCCAAGCGATCAGCAAGTTCGGTATGAATCGATCCAAGGGGATGCAGAGCGCTTTGCTGGTCCTCTGTTCCGGAGAGCACAAGCAGATGCCGTCCTTGCCCGGAGTGCTGCCAGAGCTGCAATTGCTCAAGGCCGTAACTCCAGTGCCCCCTGCCACCGAGCAAGCGAACCACCACCACCCTGGCCTTTGCCGCGGTGCTGCGTAGATAGTGATCCACCTGGGCGGGATGCTGAAGCTGGCTCAGGTCGAGGGCTCGGATCCGCTCCCTCCACAGCAACCGTTGTGGATCATCGAGACAGGCGGCCAGAGTGCTGAGGTCTGTCCCCGCACTGCTGAGCAGCAGAACATCGGCCGGCGGCTGCTCCACCAGCACCACGTCCTCTGGAGGGTCGAGCCCCGGACAGCTGGCCAGGCGATGCATCCCGCCATTCTCCAGCCCGGTCGGTCATGAACGGGTGAGAAGATTCTGCGATCGGGCTTCGTCTGCGATGCATCAGTTCCTGCCCTACGCCTGGTTCCAGGGGAAGTGCGTTCCCTTCGAGGAGGCCAAGATCTCCATCGCCACCCACGCTCTCCATTACGGCACGGGGGCCTTCGGAGGCATGCGGGCGATCCCGGACCCCGACACCAGCAACACGATGCTGCTGTTCCGGGCCGATCGCCATGCCCGTCGGCTCAGTCAGAGCGCACGGCTGCTGCTGACAGAGCTCAGCGAGGAGCTGATTCTCGCGGCCCTGACGGCCGTGTTGCAGGCCAACAAACCGCAGCAGCCGATCTATCTGCGCCCCTTCGTGTACACCAGCGATCTCGGGATTGCGCCTCGACTCCATGAGATCGAAACCGACTTCTTGATCTATGGCCTGCCATTGGGTGACTACCTCTCACCCGAGGGGGTGAGTTGTCGCATCAGCAGCTGGACCCGTCAGGAAGATCGTTCCCTGCCCTTACGGGGCAAGATCAGCGGTGCCTACATCACCAGTTCGCTGGCGAAAACCGAGGCGGTGAAAAGCGGTTTTGACGAAGCTCTGCTGCTGAACAGCCGCGGCAAAGTGAGTGAAGCGAGCGGAATGAATCTGTTTCTGGTGCGGGATGGCGCCCTGATCACCCCCGGCGTGGATCAGGACATCCTTGAAGGCATCACACGGGCCAGCGTGATCGAACTGGCAACAGCCATGGGATTGCGGGTGATCGAACGCCCCGTGGATAAAACCGAGTTGTTCATCGCCGATGAAGTGTTCCTGACTGGAACGGCCGCCAAGATCACCCCCATCCGTCAGATCGAGTCCACAACCCTGAACACCCACCGTCCTGTGATGGATGCGTTGAAGCGCCGTCTCGTGGCGATCACGGAGGGGAGAGATGCCGAGTTTGACCACTGGGTCACACGGGTTTCGCTCTAATCCCTGTCGGGGGAGGCCTCCAGACTTTCCTTAGGATCCAGCCATCAAGGACAGGGCCATGGCTGCCAGCACGACATCCAAAGCTGCCGTGGAATCTCGCTTCCTCCGTCGTCTGCACAGTCCTGAACGACCGGTCCTGGTGTTTGACGGCGCCACCGGCACCAGCCTTCAGCAGATGGAGCTATCGGCTGCTGATTTCGGTGGTGCAGACCTCGAAGGTTGCAATGAGAATCTGGTGGTGACGAGGCCGGACGCCGTCCAGGCCGTTCACCAGCAGTTCCTTGAAGCCGGCTGCGACGTGATCGAAACCGACACCTTTGGTGCCGCCTCGATCGTTCTGGCCGAGTACGGACTGGAAGATCAGGCCTTCGCGCTCAACAAAAAAGCAGCTGAATTGGCCCGCGAGATGGCTGATCGATACAGCACTGATGACAAGCCACGATTCGTCGCCGGATCGATGGGACCCACCACAAAACTCCCCACACTCGGGCACATCGACTTCGATTCAATGTGTCAGTCGTTCCGCGAGCAGGCCGAAGGGCTCATCGCTGGAGACGTTGACCTGTTCATCGTCGAAACCTGCCAGGACGTGCTGCAGATCAAGGCGGCTCTGCAGGGGATTGAACAGGCCTTCCGCAGCACGGGTCAACGGCGACCACTGATGGTGTCGGTGACCATGGAGACCACAGGGACGATGTTGGTGGGCTCCGATATCGCAGCGGTGGTTTCGATCCTGGAACCCTTCCCGATCGACATCCTCGGCCTCAACTGTGCGACGGGCCCGGAGCAGATGAAGGAACACATCCGCTACCTCTCCGAACACTCACCCTTTGCCGTGAGCTGCATTCCCAATGCCGGATTGCCGGAGAACGTCGGCGGCGTTGCCCATTACCGCCTCACCCCGACGGAATTGAAGATGCAGCTGATGCACTTCGTGGAAGATCTCGGTGTGCAGGTGATCGGAGGCTGCTGCGGCACCACACCCGCCCACATCGGCGCCTTGTCCGAGCTGTCCGCTCAGCTGAAGCCAGCCCAGCGCTCGCTGGCGAAGGTCGAGCCTTCCGCATCGTCGATCTATGGCATCACGCCTTATCACCAGGACAATTCCTTCCTGATCATTGGCGAACGGCTCAACGCCAGTGGCAGCCGCAAGGTTCGCGAGCTGCTTGCCGAGGAGGACTGGGATGGGTTGGTTTCGGTTGCCCGTGGGCAGGTGAAGGAGAACGCCCACGTTCTCGACGTGAACGTGGACTACGTCGGACGCGATGGAGAGCGGGATATGCACGAGTTGGTGAGTCGTCTTGTCACAAACGTCAACCTGCCGCTCATGCTCGATTCCACCGAGTGGCAAAAAATGGAAGCGGGCCTCAAGGTGGCAGGCGGTAAGTGCATCCTGAACTCCACGAACTATGAAGACGGCGATGAACGCTTCTTCAAAGTGCTGGAGCTAGCGCGTCGCTATGGGGCTGGAGTCGTCGTTGGCACGATCGACGAAGAAGGGATGGCCCGGACGGCAGAGAAGAAATTCAGCATCGCCCAGCGGGCTTATCGGGATGCCCTCGAATTCGGCCTGCCAGCCCATGAAATCTTCTACGACCCCCTTGCTCTGCCGATTTCAACCGGCATTGAAGAAGATCGCCTCAATGGCAAGGCCACGGTCGATGCGATTCGACTCATTCGCGACCATCTCCCAGGTGTTCACGTCGTTCTCGGCGTGAGCAATGTGAGTTTCGGGCTCTCGCCGGCGGCACGCATCACCCTCAACTCCGTGTTCCTGCATGACTGCTGCGAAGCCGGCATGGACGCAGCCATCGTCAGCCCGGCCAAAATTCTGCCGCTGATCAAGATCAGCCCGGAGCATCAGCAAATCTGCCGCGACCTGATCAACGACAAACGGCGCTTCGAGAACGACATCTGCACCTATGACCCCTTAACGGAACTCACCAAACTGTTCGAAGGGGTCAGCACCAAGGACGCCAGGGCCACCGGTCCGTCCCTGGCTGATCTACCAGTCGAAGAACGCCTGAAGCAACACATCATCGATGGGGAACGGATTGGACTTGAGCCAGCGCTTGATGAAGGCCTCAAGACCTACAAGCCCCTCGAAATCGTGAACACCTACCTGCTGGATGGCATGAAGGTGGTGGGCGAGTTGTTCGGAAGCGGTCAGATGCAGTTGCCCTTTGTGCTCCAGAGCGCAGAGACGATGAAATCAGCGGTGGCCTATCTCGAACCGCACATGGAGAAATCGGAGGGTGAAAGCAGCAGCAAGGGCAAGTTCCTGATCGCCACCGTGAAAGGGGACGTGCATGACATCGGCAAGAACCTGGTCGACATCATCCTCACCAACAACGGCTACGAGGTCGTCAACCTCGGGATCAAGCAAAGCTGTGAAGCGATTATCGAGGCCCAGAAGAAGCATCACGCCGACTGCATTGCCATGAGCGGCCTGCTGGTGAAATCCACCGCCTTCATGAAAGACAACCTCAGCGCTTTCAACGCGGCAGGCATTGATGTTCCAGTGATTCTTGGCGGTGCAGCCCTCACGCCGCGTTTCGTTCAAAAGGATTGCCGTGAGGTGTACGACGGCAAGGTGATTTATGGCCGCGACGCCTTTGCCGACCTTCGCTTCATGGATGCGCTGATGGAGGCCAAGAGCCAGGAAACGTGGAGCAATCGCCAAGGCTTTCTCAATGGCGCACCGGACGGCGTGGGACTCGACGATGCCGTTGAGACGGAGTCATCAGCGGTCAGCCAAAGCCAGGACAACCCTCAGCAAGCGGCTGCGGCAGCGATGCCCGTCAGCACCGAACGGTCCGACGCCGTTCCCGCTGAACCCGCCGTCACACCACCGTTTCTCGGTGCTGCAGTTCTCATGGAAGAGGAGATCGCGATCGAGCAGGTCTTTGACTACCTGGATCGCAACGCCCTGTTCGCCGGCCAGTGGCAGATTCGCAAAACCCAGCAGCAGTCGCGTGAGGACTACGACCAGATGCTGGCCGAGAAGGCCGAACCGGTCCTGCAGCAATGGATTGAACGCTGCCTGAATGATCGCTTGCTGACGCCCCGCGTCGCCTACGGCTACTTCCCTGCCGGCAGGGATGGCAACAGCCTCAGGGTGTTTGATGCCCAAAGCAATCAGCAGTTGGGATGCTTCGCATTGCCTCGACAACGTTCAGGCAATCGCTACTGCATTGCTGATTTCTTCCAAGACCTCGATGCTGAAGGCCGTCCATCGGATGTTCTGCCGATGCAGGCCGTCACGATGGGAGAGAGGGCCAGTGAAGTCGCCAAGGAGCTCTTCCAGGGAGATCACTACAGCGACTATCTCTACTTCCATGGTTTGGCCGTACAGATGGCGGAAGCCCTGGCCGAGTGGGTTCATGCCCGCATTCGCGGCGAACTCGGTTTTGCCGATCCAGCCACCATGCCGCTTCGGGACGTGCTGGCGCAGCGATACCGAGGCAGCCGTTACTCCTTCGGCTACCCGGCATGTCCGAACGTGGCGGATTCGAGGCAACAGCTCGACTGGCTGAAAGCCGACCGCATTGGCCTCAGCATGGATTCAAGCGATCAATTGGAACCAGAACAGAGCACCACGGCTCTGGTGGCCATTCACAGCAAGGCTCGCTACTTCAGTGCTTAACCTGGCTCGCTCCTAATCCGTTCTGAACCATGGCGATTGCTGGCCCCGACGGCGTCGATACAGCCATCAAGGCAGGCGTCGATCTCGATGGCTCACCAATTCCCGAGGCGATGCTGTCGCTGTACAACGAGGTGATGGACCTGGAGAGCAAGCGAGCTCGCAGCGGCGTCCTCAAATCGATGCGCAACCGTGTGGTGAAAACAGGAGCAAAACACTTCGATCAGGACTCTCTGAACACGCGCCTGATCGAGGCCGGCTGGGATGGTCTCAAGGACAAGGAAATCGCTTTCTATTTCAACTGATCAGATTCGCTCCTCCGGGCTGGGGCACCCACTGGGTTCGTCTCAGCCTGGCGCTCAGTCCTGGCAGAGCTTTTCCATGGTCTCGATCACGTCCTGTTGAAAGGCATCGAGGGCGTTGGACTCGCTCAGATCAAGCCCTTCACCGGCAGCGTTCTGCGCCAGATCTTGAAAGTGAAAGGCTCCTTCTCCATTGGCCAGAAATTCGATGGCCGAACTTTCACCGCTCTCGCGGAAGGCATCGCAGAGGGCGAGAAAAGCAGCGTCTTCGGTGAACTCCCAATCCATCGAGGGGACATAACTGACTGACCTTTAACGCGTTCCCCCAGGGGTCCGTCAACCATCTGACGTCAAAATGTGCCACTCCTTCGTCAGACTCCCCTCATCAAGAGCCCCAGGATGACCACCAGCACTCCGGCCAGATCCACCTCCCGCAACGTGCTCGGGGCCCCTCTGAAAGTCTGTGGCTGTCAGCCGATGACGGGCTGGTACCGCAATGGATTCTGCGAAACAGACCCGACGGATCAGGGGCAACACAGCATCTGCTGTGTGATGACCGAATCGTTTCTGCGTTACAGCAAGGCCCAGGGCAATGATCTGTCGACGCCCGTTCCGGCCTTTCAGTTTCCGGGTCTGAAGCCTGGAGATCACTGGTGCGTTTGCGCTCCGCGCTGGAAACAGGCCTATGAGGACGGCATGGCTCCGAAGGTTTGCCTGGAGTCCACCGAGGACACCGCACTCGAGGTGGTGTCCCTGGACCAGCTCCAGCAACATGCTCACCAAACAATGTCCTGACCATCCCAGGCCAGAAATCGCCCGGTCGTCTCGGGGGTCTGCTGAAGCAGCACATCGATCAGATGACCGGCGGCCCGCTGAGGCGAAAACAATTTGTCGGCAGGAACGAACGACTGAAACGGTCGTGATAAATCGGTGTCCGTGGTTCCTGGATGCAACAGCGTCACGCAAGCCTGAGGCCAACGACGAGCCCACTCGACGCTGAGGCTGCGCAGCAGCTGATTCTGCGCCGCTTTGGCGGCGCGATAGCCATACCAGCCACCGCTCCTGTTGTCGCCGATGCTGCCGACCCGAGCGCTCAGACTGGCGAAATGGAAGGGTTGATCCCTCATGAGGATCGGCTCCACCGCCTTGGCGAGAAGGATGGGCGCAATCGCATTGATGGCGAACTGCTGCTCCAGCTGATGGCGCGTGACCTGCTTCAGGCGCTTCTCCGGCTGAAGGTTCTGCCCATGCAGTCGTCCGCTGCAGTTGAACAGGAGCCGCAAAGGCTGATCGCGGTCCTGAAGGGCTGCAGAGAAGCGATCCAGGGAAGCGTCATCCTCAAGGTCGATCTGAAGATCCTGATGGGGTGGTCCCTGACGACCACAGCTCAGAACCGTCAGGTTGCTGCAGCGCTGGCGCAGCTCCTGCGCGACGGCAGAACCAATACCACCGGTCCCGACGACAAGAGCCATGCCACGCCATGACTCGGCAACAAGCTCGGATGAACGCACAACGGGTGGCCTGGTTTTCACCATGCTCTCGCTGAAGTCGGCCATGATTCCGCCTGTCCTGAACGGAATCGTGCGTGGCCACGCTCTCTCGTGCGGCTGTTGTGGTGCTTCCGACCTTGTTGATCACAGCGATTGTGTTGGGATCGAGTCGCGTCCGCACTGGCCAATCCCAGCACTCCCAGGCCAGCACCAAGCCAGCGCCAACATCGTTGCTGGAGCTTCTGGACGACGCCCAAGCCACTGCATCGACGAACCAAACGCCAGCAAGGTCCTCAGCGGCAGCCACGACCACAGAGGTTCCATCCCAGGTGCCTGCCGTCCCACCGGCAGCGGAGACGGTCAGCCTGGCGATCCGTGTGGCCTTGGTCAGCCGCTCACCCATCACCAGTCTTCAGACCAGTCCGGGGATGGTCTGTCGCTCCGTCGCCGGTGGCCCCCGGCTCGATGATCGAACGCTGATGGCCTTGGTTCAATCCGATCAGCGCGGTCATGTCCGCTGCAGCGGAGGCACGATCCTGATCAATCAGGTGCCCTATCGCCATGCTGTGGAGCTGTTGCGGCGCGATCAACAGTGGATCGCCATCAACGAGCTGGATCTCGAGCCCTATGTCGCCTCCGTCGTGGGTGCGGAAATGCCCAGTCACTGGAATTTGGAAGCGCTGAAGGCCCAGGCTGTCGCAGCACGCTCCTACGCCCTAGCCCACCTGGCACGGCCCGCATCAGGCGATTACCACCTTGGCGATACAACCCGTTGGCAGGTCTTCGGCGGTGAACGGTCAAGAAGTCAGCGGACCCAGGCCGCCACCGCCAGCACCCGAGGCATCATCCTCAGCTACAAGGGAGGGATCGTGGAGAGTCTCTATGCCGCGAACAGCTCCATCAGCGCAGAAGCTCATGGCCATTTGGGGGCCAGCATGAGCCAGGAAGGGGCCCAGCAACTGGCCCAGACAGGGCTTGAATTCAATGAAATTCTCGGCAGCTACTACCGCGGTGCTTCGTTGGCTCGGCTGAGTCGTGATGACGGCTGAGACCTACTGGCATCAAGCCTTGGAATGCAGCCAGTCAGCCCTGACGAGCGCTGCTCTGGTCCCTTTGGCGACCGAACTCGACCAGCTTGTTGGCGAGGCGGGGATCACCTATGAGCTGCGCCATCTCACAGGGGTGCCGCCCCGACACCTGCGTTCAGCAGGTCCCAAACCCAATCCCTTCCAGCCCTGGAACCGAGCTCTCGAGGTCTGCGAAGTCGCAGACCAGCACGTTCTGATCTTGAACAAATACCCGGTTCAGATCGGCCACATGCTCTTGATCACGCGTCAGTGGGCACCACAAAGCGGATGGCTGAACCTCAGGGACTGGCAGGCCTTGGTCACCGTCGACAGCGACACAACGGGGCTGTGGTTCTTCAATAGCGGTCCCGAAGCTGGCGCCAGCCAACCGCACCGCCATCTTCAGTTGCTGCCACGCCATCCAGGTGAGCCTGTTTGTCCGCGCGGGCCTTGGTTCGACGAGCTAGGTGCGTCTCAGGGGACACCATCAAACGTCGATCAAGAGGATCCACTGCGCCAGACCTGCTTTGTTCATCCCTTGAACGGCGATCAACTGGATCCGCTGCAGCTGTGCCGTCATTACGAGGACCTCTGCGAACGCGCCGGTCTGGGCTCACCGGACCACAGCGAGAAACCAAGCCAGCCCTACAACCTGCTGCTCAGCAGACACTGGCTGGTCTTGGTGCGACGCCGTTGCGACGGCGTGCGGGGATTCAGTGTTAACGCCCTTGGATTTGCTGGCTATCTGCTCAGCACAGAGGCATCGGATCGGAGCTGGTTGCAGCACATCGGACCTGAAGCCCTGTTGAGGAACGTCGTGGCCTGAATGCCGTGATCTCACGGATGCGCCGAACCAAACAGTCGTGCATCGCTTGGAACAGACCCATCACCCATTGATGGCCCATCCACGCCATGACACAACGACCACTCCATCGCCACAACGCCATCGTCGAAGACCATCTTCAGCTCGTTCCACCGATCGCGCACCGGTATGCCAGCCGAACTGGCGAAAATCTCGATGACCTCATCCAGGTCGGGAGACTGGGACTGATCCGGGCGTCACGACAGTTCAAGTCCCATCGCGCCACACCGTTCATTGCCTTTGCTCGGCCCCACATCCGTGGCGCCATCCTTCACTATCTGCGCGACTCCGCTGGACTCATCCGCCTGCCACGTGGGGTTGAAGAGAGGGCACAGCGGCTGACCCGATGCCCCGAAACAGATCTCACGCCCCTGGATCACCAGATCCTGTCGCTCTATCGAAGCAAGGGGCGCTGGACATGCCTGCATGAGGACAGCCTGGCCGCCACAACCAATGATCTGCAGGCCATGGAGCAACAGGGAGATCGACGCCGATTGAGGGATGCCATGAACAAGCTTCCCAAGCAGGAAAAGGTCGCCATCAAGGTCGTGATCCTGGAGGGGTTGAGCCTGCGCCAGGCAGGTGGGCAACTCAAGGTGTCGGCGATGACCGTGCAACGCCGCGTCAAAAGCGGACTGACAAGACTCGCTGGCTGGCTGGAGCCCGATCAGCTCGCACGTTGAGCGTCACGTTCGATTTGCTGCTCCAGGGTGCTGATCGAGGCATTAATGGCGGACAGCTGACGCTCCAATCCATCACGCCAGAAGGTGAGCATGGCCATTTTGCGCTGCTGATGATGGCGTCGACGGGAGTCGAAATCGCTCGAACTGGAACAGCAGAAGGGAGGGAGCATGTTGAAGCGAATCGATCACATGATCCTGGCGGAATCAGGCCGTCAATGGCGGATTTGTGCTTGGCGCAGAACGTTCCTCGGATTAGGTTGTGGCCTCGCCAAGGCACCCCGTCGCGCATCGCCTGGCAGCGGAACAACAGCCCCTCATGATGCTCAGACGAGTCCCAATACTGGTCGTGAGCATGGTCTCAATTGCGACCCTTGAAGTTGGACTCCCCTCGATGGCCTCCGCTTACGTGGCGTTGATGGCAGGGCAGAGAGCCCGTGGCCTCAATGGCACCTTCAACAACGTTCCTGTGCTGCACTCCAATCAGCCGGAGATCGTGACGGGCCCTGGGATTCTTGTGAATACGGCAAAAGGATCTGCGATCGCGGCCGAAACCAACCGCCCGCTTCGCAACCCCGCGTACACCTTCAACGGTGAGTTCGGGGTGCATATGCACCACAAGTACTACCCGGACGACAAGAGCAAGATGGGTGGTCGCCGCAGCCGAGGCCTGCTGACCCTGGCGTTGATTGCGAGCAACCCCGGCAGGCAACCAGTCACCCTTCGATTCAGCAGGGGATCCGTCAAAAACAGTTTTGAAGCCCCCTATTTGCCCAACAACCTGATGGGGGTGAAACCCCTCGGGAAGCGGCCCTGGAACACCGGCCCCGGCGACGCAACAGCTGTTCAGATGCTCCGTCAGGAGCTGGACCGCAAGCTGAAGCCCTCGGTCACCATTCCAGCGGGCGGCAGAGTCGTCGTGGTGAGCACGGTGTTGCCGGCGCGTGGCATTGCCAATGGACTGCTTCAGGGCCGCAGTGATGGACCGTTCACGATGGCCGTGGTGGCTGCCGAGGAAACGAATGATCCGGGGCGCTTGATCTCCGTCTTGAACGCCGGCAGGCTCGCTCCCGGTCGGATTTACCTCAATCGCATCCGCGAGATTCAGCTGGGGCGCGTCTTCTCCCGTGTGGCTGGTGTCGCTCTGGGAGACACCTACAACGCCTCCCTCCAGCACGATCTTCGTCAGGGTGCTTTGCACGTCCCTCTCACCAGTACGGCTCGTCACAATTTCGGCACACGGGACATCCAGGTGAACCCGCTTTCGACCCGCATGGTCGATTCAGCTCTGAACAACGTGGGCACCTATGGCGTCCGCTACGACGTGACGCTCAATCTCACTGGTTCAGGCCCACACCAACTGGTCATGAGTCATCCCGTGGTCTCGGGCAAGAAACAGTTCACAGCCTTCCGTGGATCGCTGCGGATCGAGACGGCCGAAGGGTATCGAGAAGTGCACGTGGGACTTCGCTCCGGCGAAAGCCTGGCCCTGGCTGATCTCAATCTGATTCCTGGACAGGTCAATCCCGTCAAGCTGAGCCTCGTGTATCCAGCTGATGCCACGCCGGGGCACCTGCTGAGCGTCGTGCCTGTTCAGCAGTTGGCCATGCTCCAACGCCGCCAGGAGCAACTGAAGGAAGCGCAAAAACGTCTGGACGACAAAAAGGGACGAACCATCAATCCCAAAGCGCCTCCACCAGTGACGAAAGCACGCCCCGTCAATCCACCTGCCTTGCCAAAGATCGTGCCGTCCATGCAGATGGCTCCCTTGACGAGCCCCCAGGTGGCACCTGTGACGTCACCCCGCTACCAGGAGGCAATCCAATCGCAACAGGAGTGGTTGCGTGAGATGCAACGTCGATAACCTGCGCGAAACGAGGCCGAGCGTTTGTCAGGCGAGGGAGCCAGAAAACGGACCACGTCCTTCGCCCTGTCCGATGCGCTGATCAGCGCACTCGACAAACTCAAACCCGTATACGGGGTGAGATCCCGTGGCGCTGTGGTCGAACAGCTGCTCGAATATCTGCTGCAGGAAGGAGAGGAAGAACCCAGCGCTCCGGAAACGCTGCATCTGGAACAGCCAATCCAGGAAGCCAGCAGCCTGGTGCTGATCCGCCGTCAGGACCAGAACGATGCGGATCCTGCGGAGCAGGGGTTAGGGCCCCGTCCAGGCGCTGAGACCGGTGGCATTGATCTACCCGGCTTCGTGAGCAAACGCAGCCGCCAGTTGAAGCAGACCTTGACGGCAAGCGCCACCAACACAGAACGGTCCGAGTCCGATCCCGTGGTGGCTGCGGTGTGCCATGGTGATCTGCAGGATGCCCTGAAGGCCGCCGACGATCACTGGATCTCCTTGTACGGCCAGCCACCGGGAGGAACCGTCGTTGAAGCGGCCATCACCTGGCTGTCCAGGGACCTCTGGAACAGTGTTGATGCCAGCGAAGGACGTCCTTTCACCTGGACCGGCGCCAACGCCGCCGTCCACGAACTGTGCCGTGAATGGACCACTGAAGCGCCGACGTTGGGGCGGGTGATGGTGGTGGCCGGAACGCTGGAAGATCCCTTTGCCACAGCCAATTTGGCTGAACGGATGCCGACCATGATCCGCCGTTTTGTGAATCGCTTCCGCCGCAGTCAGAAAGTGACCTCGTTCGAGACCCTTGAATCAACCATGACCGTTCTTGGTGCTCTCAAGCTGCTGGGCCTCTCGACCCAACCGGGAGCCGAAGTGACGCTGAGCTCGATCAAGGAGGCTTATCGAACCAGTGCAAGGAACGCCCACCCAGACACCGGAGGATCTCCTGAATCGATGCGACGCGTTTCCGAGGCGTACCAACTTCTCAGCGGCGTCTATCGCCGTTAATTGAGCATCTCAACCAAGACTCTTAATGGGTCTTATCTCTTGCCTCAAACGAGACAATTGATCAAATTTTTCGCTTGCAAAGCCAACACGGCGAGGAGCCGATCGAACTGGATCGATCCAACAGCAAGTCAAAAGCCGATGCCAAGGCCAACAGGCGATGCCAAGGCAAAACCGATGCATTGCCGAAACCACCGGCCACCTAGGCCAAAACTAAACCTCATGCTTCGCAAATTAGTCCTAGATCTGGACCCAAATCAAATCTCAAATAAGACAACCACTAAATATCAACAAGTCTTTTTTCCACCATTTTGATTGCATGCAGCTCTATTGCTGCGAATGCGTTTCGGCGCAAAAAGGTCAAGACCATGCTTCAGCGGTATCAAGCGTCAATGGACGTCAAGACCAGACCCAACAAGTCCATGTCCAGTCCAGATACCAAACCATCCTGTTTGATTCACTGCAGTGCAATGACTTTGAG
>MDSW01142419.1_pt1 | contig 14631 bp, 10 predicted proteins | sample 811171 | NCBI WGS metagenome assembly MDSW01 (sample SAMN05326641, study PRJNA326480) | marine metagenome | isolation source: seawater | place: Atlantic Ocean: North West | collected 2012 | reverse complement strand
TCTCTTTTTTCTTTATCTTTTTGTTCATTCTTTTTGGAATCATTAATCATTTTTTCTATTTCAGATTCAGAAATACCACTAGATGCTTCAATCTTGATACTTTGTTCTTTTCCTGTTGCCTTGTCTTGCGCGCTTACGTTTAGGATACCATTCGCATCAATATCAAATTTGACCTCAATCTGTGGTACGCCCCTTGGAGAAGGTGGAATATCAGCCAAATGAAACCTTCCAATAGTTTTATTATCAGATGCCATCTCCCTTTCACCCTGGAGGACATGAATCTCTACGGTAGTTTGATTGTCTGCTGCAGTACTAAATATTTGTGATTTCTTTGTGGGTATAGTTGTATTTCTTTCTATAAGTTTTGTAGAAACCGAACCAAGTGTTTCTATACCAAGTGATAAAGGTGTAACGTCTAAAAGCAATACATCATCAACATCACCAGCTAGGACTCCTCCTTGAATAGCTGCTCCTAAAGCAACCACCTCATCGGGATTTACGCTCTTATTAGGTTCTTTGCCAAAAATTTCTTTTACTTTTTCTTGTATTTTTGGTATTCTAGTTGAACCTCCGACTAAAATCACTTCATCAATTTCAGATGAGTTCATCCCGGCATCTGATAGAGCTTTTTTACATGGCTCAACTGTTCTTTCAACTAAGTCAGAGACTAATTCATCAAATTTTGCTCTAGATAAAGTTAAATTTAGATGCTTTGGGCCAGAAGCATCTGCAGTTACAAAAGGTAGATTAATGTCTGTCTGCTTTGATGAAGATAATTCCTTTTTTGCTGATTCAGCAGCCTCTTTCAATCTCTGAAGAGCCATTGGGTCTTCACGTAAGTCGATAGCATCACTTTTTTTAAACTCATCAGCTATCCAATTAATTACTTTCTGATCAAAATCATCACCACCTAAATGACCGTCACCATTTGACGATTTGACCTCAAAAACACCATCACCTAGTTCTAAAACTGATACGTCAAAGGTACCGCCACCTAAATCAAATACTGCAATTTTTTCGTCTTTCTTTTTATCTAAGCCATATGCTAATGATGCAGCTGTTGGCTCATTGATGATTCTGCGAACATTTAGACCTGCTATTTTTCCAGCATCTTTTGTAGCTTGTCTTTGAGAATCATTAAAATATGCAGGGACAGTAATTACTGCGTCGGTTACTTTACTACCTAAGTATTCTTCTGCATCCTGCTTTAATTTTTGCAAAACCATTGCACTAATTTCTGGTGGAGTATAATCTTTATCGTTTGCTTTCACAATTACTGCACCATTCGAATTTTTTTCAACTTTATATGGAACTTCAGATATTTCATTATCAACTTCTTTAAATAAACGACCCATAAACCTCTTTATTGAAAAAATAGTATTTTCTGGATTAGTTACCGCTTGACGCTTGGCCGCTTGACCGACCAGACGATCACCATCTTTAACAAAAGCAACAACAGATGGTGTTGTCCTACCACCCTCTGGGTTCGTTATGACGGTTGGCTCACCGCCTTCTAAAACGGAAACACAAGAATTTGTAGTACCTAAATCAATTCCAATAATCTTAGACATTATTTGACCTCTATTAATTTGACACTGTTCTGCAAGCAATATTCCAAGTATATTAATAGTACTATTTGGCAGAAACTACATTTCAATAGTACTATTTGTCAGGCAAAGTTTATGTATTAATATTATTTAACGGATTTATTTTTTCTAGAGTTAGTTGTATTTTTTTCTATGAAAGAAAATTGAAAATCAGATTTGTTTGTATCTACTTTTATGGTTGTGCCATCAGAAAACTCCCGCTGCAAAAAAACCTCTGATAGGTGGTCCTCCAAAGAAATTTGTATTTCTCTTCTAAGAGGCCTTGCTCCAAATTTCGGATCATATCCTCTTTCAGCTAACAATCTTTTTGCAGAAATAGAAAGTTTTATCTTAAAACCCATTTTTGAAAGATTATCAGATAAATCTTTTAACTGCAAATCAATAATTTTGAATACATCTTTTTCACTAAGTGAGTGAAATACTATTGTATCATCAATACGATTTAAAAGTTCAGGAGAAAATGTTTCATTAACGGATTTAATGATTTTGGAGCTCAAGTTATTATGATTATCTGTATTAGCATTATCACCGAATCCTAAATCAGTTACTTGAATATTTTTTGTACCTAGGTTCGATGTCATGATTATAATGGTATTACTAAAATCAATTTTTCTACCTAAACCATCCGTGAGAACTCCATCATCAAACACTTGAAGCATAATATTATATAGATCTGGATGAGCTTTTTCGATTTCATCAAGCAATACCACAGAATATGGATTTCTGCGAATTTTTTCTGTCAATTCACCGCCCTCGTCATGCCCAACATAGCCAGGGGGTGCGCCAATCAATCTTGATAAAGAAAACCTCTCTGTGAACTCTGACATGTCTACCTTAACTAAAGAATTAGAGTGGTTAAATAAATAGTTTGCTAAAACTTTTGCTAATTCAGTTTTCCCTACTCCAGTAGGCCCAAGAAATAAAAAAACACCTATTGGTTTAGATGGATTTTTCAAGCCTGTCCTTGCTCTACGGATAGCTTTTGAAATGCTATTTATGGCTTTTTTCTGGCCAATTATAAACTGACTTAGACTTTTAGGAAGGTTGAGTAATTTTTGACTTTCAGATTCAGCAACTTTATTTACAGGAATTCCTGTAATTAAAGAGACGACATCAGCAACATTTTCAGATGAAATAATCAACTCTTTTGATTTTGATTTTTCATTCCAAGTTTGCTGAGCTTTACTAAGATTTTCCAGTAGTTTACGTTCCTTATCTCTGATAATTGCTGCTTCCTCAAAAAGCTGCTTTTCTACTTTCATCTCTTTTTCAGATCTAAGCCTATCTATTTTCTTTTCAATATTTATAATATCTTTTGGGACTTTATCATTAAACATATGAGCCCTGGCACCTGCCTCATCTAGGACATCAATCGCCTTATCTGGCAAAAACCTATCAGTAATGTATCTATCAGATAGAATAACACAAGCCTCAATTGCGTTATTTGTATATTTTACATTATGATGTTCTTCATACTTTTCTTTTAATCCCAATAATATTTCGATAGATTCATTCATTGAGGGAGAATTAATTAAGATTTTTTGGAATCTTCTATCGAGAGCACCATCTTTTTCAATATGCTGTCTATGCTCTTTTAAAGTAGTTGCCCCTATACAATGTATGTCTCCACGAGCTAATGATGGTTTAAACATATTTGATGCATCCAAAGAGCCTGAAGCTCCTCCTGCGCCAACTAGAGTATGTAGTTCATCTATAAAAATAATTAGATTTTTCCGAGATTCAAGTTCGTTCATAATACTTTTTAGTCTCTCTTCAAATTGACCTCTATATTTTGTACCTGAGACAATCGCCGCAAGGTCCAATGATAGAATTCTTTTATTGTGAAGAAGTCTTGGTACAGTCTTTCTCACAATCCTTTGAGCTAACCCTTCAATAATAGCTGTTTTGCCAACACCTGGTTCTCCAATAAGCACTGGATTATTCTTCTTTCTGCGCGCTAATACTTGTGCAACTCTTTCTATCTCCTGCTCTCTTCCAATTACTGGATCTAATTTTCCTTTTAGTGCTAAGTTTGTGATATCTCTTGCAAAATGGTCAAGAGTAGGAGTTTTTTCTTCAGCTTCATACTGATCATTATCATATGAATCATTTTCATTTGCATTTTCACCATCAACCAATTCAGAAACAGTATCAAAATCAAAATTAAGAGAATTTAGTACTTCAAAAACTACACCATCCTTTTCACGTAACATAGCAAGCAGTAGATGCTCATTATCCGCGACACTCTGTTTTCTTGATGAAGCCTCAAGATAAGCATTTTTCAATACTCTCTCAGCCCTAATAGTTAGAGGTAGATGACCTAAAGTCATTGTACTCTCTGAATTATTAATAATATCTTCGATCATTTTAATTACTGATTCGATATCTATATCATATAACTCAAAAATTTTGGAAGAAATTCCAGATTCAACTTTTAACAAACCAATCAATAAATGCTCTGATCCTACGTAAGAATGACCTAAACGTATTGCATCCTCTTTTGCATGTTTTAGAATTGATTGTAACCTTTTTGAAAAATTTTTTTTCATACTTATTAATCTTTTTTTCTTTTTAAAAACCCTGATTTAAGTTCATATTTTTTATCACCAATTAAAGCGATATCTAGATTATGCGTTGTTAATAGAATTGAAACATTGTAATCTCTATTTATTTCCCTTAATAGGTCAACCAATAATAATGCATTTTTTTCATCTAAATTACCAGTTGGTTCATCTGCAAATAAAATTTTGGGATCATTTATTAATGCCCTTAAAACTGCCACACGCTGTTTCTCACCTCCTGATAATTCCATAGGATATTTATCCTTAATTTCTATTAATTGTAATACCTCTAATAATTTCAAAGCTTTATTTAGTTTAGAGTTCTTATTATTTATCCATTCAGGCATCAAAATATTTTCTAAAACAGTAAAATCAGGCAATAAATGATGAAACTGGAATACAAAACCCAGATATACATTTCTAAGTTTTGATATTTGATTATCTGAATATCCTTGAATATTATTACCATCAATTGTTAGTTCACCTTCATCTGCATAATCTAAAGTACTTAAAATATTTAAAAGAGTTGATTTTCCAGACCCAGATTTGCCAACAATGGTAATTATCTCACCCTGTTCTAAAGAAAAATTAATACCATTAAGAACATTTAATGTGTCTTCGCCATTTACATAGGATTTAAATAGTCCTTTAGCATCTAAGATTATTTTCCCCAACTTATAGCCTCTATAGGTTTAAGATTTGAAACCTTCTTTGCTGAATACCATCCTGGTATAATGATCAAGATAAAACTAATTGATAAAATTATTAACGTATCAAATATCGTTAGACTCATTGGCAAAACATCCATTGCATATATATCACCTGGGAGTTTAATAAAACCTGATAAATTCTGAAAGATTACCAAACCAATACCGAATAATATGCCAAAAAGAGTCCCCTTAACTCCAATAATTATTGCCTGAGCAAATAATACTTTTTGCATATCATTTATTGTAGAACCTAATACCCTCATAATTCCAATATCTTTCATTTTTTTTATTGTAAGTAGGGATAAAGTAGCCATCATATTAAAAGAAGCGACAAGAATGATGAGGCTTAAAACTATCATGGCCCCTATCTTCTCCATATTCATTGCTTTTACTAAGGTTAAATGTCTATCCTCCCAAGATTCTATTTTAATATTTTCTCCTAACGATTGAATAAGGTTTTTTTTAACTGCTATTATTTTTGCTGGGTCTTTTAACTTTATATCAAAAGCACCTATTTGATTTTTATTTGTAAAAAGTTTTGTTCCAATATTTTTTGGTATAAATACAAACTTGTTATCATAATCGAGAATCTTTGATGAAAAAAGACCACTAACCTGTAATTTTTTTGAAGGTAAAAAACCTAGAATCATTTTTTGATCTAGCGGTGATGAAATTATTATCTCATCACCAACCTTTATACCTAATCTAGAAGCTATATCGTAACCAATTAGCGCCTGTCTGTTATTAGGATAATTACCAATAATTGGAACTTTATAAAACTGATTAACTATTTTTGTATTTATTTCCTTGAGTGTGACGACCATTTGTTTAGAACCATTTATTACAACACCTCTTCTTTCTCTGTTCGGAGAAACTAATTTTATTTCATCAACTTCATCGAAAATTGATAAATCATCACTTAATCCGATCCCAGACATTTTTAAATCACCTTCAAAATCTCTGATTGTATTGTTTACCTTTGACTTAAAACCATTAAGTACAGCAACAGAGATTATTAGTGCAAAACAACCAATCGTTATACCAAGAATAGATACTATACCAGTTAGTTTTCCTGTCCCTTTATTAGATTTGAGAAATCTATTTGCAATAAAAAAGGAACGCATCATTCTTGAACGAGTAATTCACATGGCTGTTGCTTAACTAGCGATTTAGAGGGAATGATTGTTGATAAAATTGAAATAATTAATGTTGATATAGAAATACTTAAAAAGACAAATAAATCAAAATCTGCAGGAATATAATCCATAAAATAAATATCCTCTGGCAAAGTGATGATTTTATATTTATTTTGGATTAAAATGCATATAAATGAAACTGTAGAACCAAGAACACATCCAAAAAAGCCAATAATACCCCCATAATAATAAAATATTTTTCTTATGCTATTTGATTCCATCCCCAATGACATCAAAATACCTATTTGACTATTTTTTTCCTTAATAATCATTGATACTACAGCCATAATATTTGTTATAGCAACTAAAGCAATTAAACCAAATATTATTACTATCGGCAACCGCTGTATTTTTATCCATTCAAATATAATCCGATGCCTATCTCTCCAAGACTCATGATAATAAGGATACATAATATGTTCGTTTAATATTTTCGTTATATTTTCAACTTGGTCGCTAGTATTAATGATGTATCCACTAATCGCATTATCCATTTCAAATATTTCTCTTGCCCTATTAATGGAAATAAATGCAATTGCTTTATCATATTCTTGCAAGCCTGAATCAATAAACCCAATAACTTTCATCAAGTTAAATTTTTGATTAAAAGCATGGTTTATTGGATTTGCAAGCGGCATTATTATTATATCATCTCCAATGACAACACCCATTTCATCAGCCAAGGCTTTCCCTATTATAATATCATCTTTATTAATCAAATGATTTTTTAAATCAAAATATGTTTGATCTGGAATTTCATCTACCCCTTCGATAATTACTCCATTGGTGTGATCGCCTAAACGAATCATAGCAGTCCCACGAATGTATGGAGTAATTTTTAATGGCAAATCTATATCAGCTAATAGTGAATCGAGTTTTTTTGGCTTGGTAATTGGCTTACCTAAAATATTTTTTACCCTGACCTGACCATCAATCCCAGATAATTTCTCATCTAATGTATTTTCAAAACCTTTAATGATACTCAAGGTCAGAATTAGTGAAAACAAGCCAATTGAAAGACCAATAATTGCTAGAATGCTCGCGCTCGATGAAAAATTATTTCCGAATTTAGGATACAAATAGCGCAGAACAATCTGCAGGTGTAGATTCATTCTTAACGTTTTTCTAATCTCATTGTAGGGAAAAATATTACATCTCTTATCCAACGATTGTTTGTAAGAAGCATTATGAGCCTATCAATACCAATTCCCACTCCACCTGTTGGAGGCATACCCACCTCCATTGCTCTTATAAAATCCTCATCTATCGGTTGCGCCTCTTCATCGCCATTTTCTCTTAATATTGCTTGAGCTTCAAGTCTTTCTCTTTGATCAATCGGATCATTTAGCTCTGTAAATGAATTAGCAAATTCTGAACCACCGATAAATAATTCAAATCTTTCAACAATATCATGACTACCATCTCGTTTTAATTTTGCGAGCGGAGATATAGACTTTGGATAATCTATAACAAATGTTGGGTTAATTAGTTTAGGTTCAATCAAATTACTCATCAAACTATCTAACATTTGCCCAGTATTTGAATTTTTATCTATTTCTAAATTTTGATTTTTACATATATCAAAGAGATCATTATCATTCAATAAAGAGATATCCGAACCTATTTCTTCATTTAATAATCCATAAAATGTTTTGCGTTCGAATTTTTTTGATAGATCTATATCAATTTCTCCCCATTTGATTGATAAATTTCCAACTTTTCTTGCAGCATTTCTTATAATCTCTTCAACCAAAATCATACAATCATTATAATCGGCATATGCCCAATAAAATTCAAGCATTGTGAATTCCGGATTATGGCTTCTATCCATACCTTCATTTCTAAAGTCTTTTGCAATTTCATATACTTTTTCATATCCACCAATTATTAATCTTTTTAGATAAAGTTCATCGGCAATTCTAAGAAATAACTTTTGCCCTAATGCATTGTGATGTGTCGTGAAAGGCCTAGCATTTGCTCCACCATAAATTGGCTGCAAAACAGGTGTCTCTACCTCCATGAACTGTTTTGTATCAAGAGTTAATCTGATATCAGTTATGATTTCTGTCCTTTTCCTAAATATATCTCGAGTTTCTGGATTGACAATTAAATCTAAATGACGATTACGATACCTTAATTCCTTGTCCTTAAAGGCATCAAATACCTCCCCTTCTTTTTCTTTTACTATTGGAAGCGGCCTAATGCTTTTTGATAAAAGAGTGAATTGCCTTGTATTAATTGAAATCTCTTTTGTTTTTGTTTTAAAAACGATTCCATTGATACCTATAAAATCGCCAATATCTATTAATTTAAAAGCCTCATAATCTTTTTCACCAACGGTATCTTTTTTTATGAAAATCTGAATTTGCCCGAACGCATCCATAACATGTATAAATGATGCTTTCCCCATTTTTCTTAAAGCCATAACCCTACCAGATATGGCAACATCTTTATTTTCTAAATCCTCAAAATTATTTAATATATCTTTACTGCTATGAGTGCGCTCATATTTATGGGGATAAGGATTAACACCCAATTCTTTTAACTTGGATAGCTTTTCTATTCTGAAATTAATTATTTGACTTAAACTATTATTCTCTTCAGACATTTTTCACCTTTTATCTATTTAATGATTTTTCTGGTATTTCTGATAATAAAAACGATCGTATAAATATATCTAAGTCACCATCCATTACACTTTGTATATTTCCGGTCTCATACTTTGTACGATGATCTTTCACGAGATTATAAGGATGAAAAACATATGATCGAATCTGACTTCCCCATGCTATATCTTTTTTTTGACCATCCAAATCTTTTTGTTTTTCTTTTTCCTTTTCAATTTCAAGCTGATAAAGACGAGCTTTTAATAATTTCATTGCCTGATTTTTATTTTTATGCTGAGATCTTTCGTTTTGACACTGCGCTACTATTCCTGTTGGGATGTGTGTTATTCTCACAGCTGAATCAGTTTTATTTACGTGCTGACCTCCAGCTCCACTTGCTCTATAGGTATCAATTCTAATTTCACTCGGGTTTACCTCAATTTCAATTGTCTCATCAATAGAGGGATAAACATAAACTGACGCAAATGAAGTATGCCTTCTGCTGTTAGAATCAAAAGGTGAAATACGTACCATCCTATGAACACCAAATTCTGCTTTTGATAGACCATACGCGTAGTCTCCTTTAATTTCAAACGTAACTTCTTTAATCCCAGCTTCATCTCCAGCATGAAAATCAATTAAAGAAATATTATACCCCTTTTTTTCTGCCCAGCGACCATACATCCTGTAAAGCATTTGGACCCAATCTTGACTTTCAATTCCACCCGCACCAGGATGAATTGTTAATATTGCATCCTGTCTATCCTCTTGCCTACCAAGAATCATTTTAAGTTCTAATTCTTCTATTACTTCATTATATGTTTTAACCTCTGCAATTAAATCACTTAGTGAAATTTCACCTTCTTCATGAAATTCAAAAAGCACATTTACGTCATTATGCTTTTGCTCAATATCACTCCAGATATTAATCTCTTTTTCTATTCTGGAAGCACTTCTTAAGATTGTTGAGGCTTTTTTATTGTCGTTCCAAAAATCGGGATGGGTTGACTTTTTCTTGAGTTCATTTAATTGCTCATTTAATGAAACGATATCAAAGATACCCCCTTAGAACAGAAAATTTTTTACTAGATCTAGTGAAAAGTTCTTTTAGTTCGGATAATTCCATATTCTAATTTAATAAATTAGAATACCTTAATTCGTTACATTATTTTAATCTCCTGAAGATATAAATAGTCTTTCATTAAGAAAGCGCCTCAAATCCATTTCATCCATGTCTAATCTTACAAATCTTCCATTTTCGGCGGTAGCAATTGCTCCGCGCTCCTCTGAGATCACAATGACAATAGCATCTGATTCTTCGGTAAGTCCCAATGCAGCTCTATGCCTTGTCCCCATATCAGGTGTTATCATATCACTTTCTGTAAGGGGCAGTATACAGCCTGCTGACTCAACTAGTGTATTTTGCAAAATAACTGCACCATCATGCAATGGACTCTCTGGATGAAAAATTGATAATAATAATGCAGAAGTCACTTCTCCCTTAATCGCAGTACCAGACTCTTTGTAAATACGCAGTCCAGTTTCTCTTTGCAAAACAATAAGTGCTCCATATTTCTTTTTACTTAGCTGGAGTGAGGCCTCAACAATTGCCTCAAGCGAACGACTAGTTCCAACTCTAAAAATAGTACGAAAAAATCTTGTTTGTCCAACATAAATCAGAAGCCTTCTAATTTCTGGTTGGAATAAGATTACGAATGCAACCACCCAAACTGTTTGAAATTGATTAATTAACCATGAAGTTGCACTAATACCAAATGCATTAAATAAAAATGAAGCAATCAATAGTATAATTAAACCTATTAACATCTGCCCTGCACGCGTTTCTTTAAAATACTGATAGACTTTATAAAAAATCCAAGTAACTAGAAGTATATCAATTATGTCAATTAGCGATACTTTTATGAACCCAATTTTGAAAAGTTCAATCATGCTGCGGCTATAATCTTTTCAGTGATTTTTACTACTCTATTTACCTCTTTTACATCATGCACTCTCACAATTTTAGCTCCATTCATAATACCAGCAACAACAGTCGCAAGAGTCCCTTCTATTCTATCGTCAGAGGGTAAATCAAGCGCATCACCAATAAATGCTTTCCGACTTGGCCCGATCATTACTGGATACCCGAGATTACAAATCTCATCTAACCTTCTTAATAATGTAAAATTATGGTCAAAAGTTTTTCCAAAACCAATACCAGGGTCTAAGATAATATGGTTATTCTTTATTCCATTTTCTTTAGCAAAATTCGATTGGTTTAGTAAAAAACTTTTAACATCTTTAACTAAATCATAATATGTGGGATTTTTTTGCATTGTTTTTGGTTTCCCATTAATATGCATAATAATTACAGGAATATCCTTCCCAGATAATAAAGATAACATATTTGGGTCAAACGTAAGCCCGCTTATATCATTAACCATATCTGCACCTGCTTCAATTGCCTTTTTTGCCACGCTTGCTTTGTAAGTATCAACAGATATAGTGATTTTACTACTTCTTTTCTTGATTGATTCTATAACCGGTAAAATTCTTTCACACTCCTCTTCTTCAGAGACAGGTACCGATCCTGGCCTTGTAGACTCACCTCCTATATCAATAATATGAGCGCCATCATCTATCATTTTAAAAGCGTGGTCTATTGCAATATTGGCTTTAATAAATCTGCCGCCATCACTGAATGAGTCTGGCGTCACATTTAATATTCCCATGATTAAAACTTTTAGATCATGGTTTAATCTATCAATGATATGAGCGATATTTAAGAATACCTATTCTATTTATTTCTGTTTTTTAGAAAAAATTCTATGCTAAAGTTTACCATTTGACTTAATTGGCTCTGATTTTTTTTTACCGACATTACTTCTTTTTGTAATTAGCTTACCATTGTTTGATTTATTGGTCTTAGGTTTTCTTCTAATTATTTTTTTACCATTTAAAAGTTTGTCAATATCCTTTGCATCTATTGTTTCGTGCACTAGCAAAGAATTCGCCATACTGTGCAAGAGATCCTGATTATCATTTAGAATAGTTTCCGATACACGCTGTGCATTCCGTATGATTTTTGATATTTCTTCATCAATCATCCGAGCAGTTACCTCACTGTAATCTCTTTGCGATTGAATTTCTCTTCCAAGAAATATTTCTTCATTTTTCTTTCCAAATGTCATAGGCCCAAGCAAATCACTCATACCCCATTCGGTTACCATTTTTCTTGCTATTTGAGTAGCTTGCTCTATGTCATTCCCTGCACCTGTAGTCATTTTATTGAAAATAAGCATTTCGGCAGCTCTACCACCCATAAGAATAGCCAACCTTCCATCGACATACGGCTTTGAATATCCATGCTTCTCATCCATAGGTAATTGCATCGTTACACCTAGAGCTCTACCTCTTGGGATAATTGTAACTTTATGTACTGGATCCGCACCTTTTGTTTTAATTGCAACGATAGCGTGACCTGCTTCATGGTAAGCAGTCGTCTCTTTTTCTTCATCAGTCAGAACCATACTTTTCCTTTGGACTCCCATCATTACCTTATCTTTTGCTTCTTCAAAATCATCCATATCTATGGATCGTTTTTTTTCTCTAGCAGCAAGAAGGGCAGCTTCATTTACAATATTGGCTAAATCTGCCCCGACCATACCTGGTGTTCCTTTGGCCAGAGATTTTAAATCAACCTTTCTCTTATTTAAAACTACCTTTTTTGTATGAACTTGTAGAATACCCAATCTTCCTTTATAATCTGGAACATCAACAATTATCTGACGATCAAATCTTCCTGGTCTCAACAGCGCAGCATCTAATACATCTGGCCTATTTGTTGCTGCGATAACAATGATATTTTGACTATTATCAAAACCGTCCATCTCTACTAAAAGTGCATTTAGAGTCTGCTCTCTTTCATCATGACCTCCCCCTATACCAGCTCCGCGCTGTCTTCCGACAGCATCTAATTCATCAATAAATATAATACATGGTGTACTTTTTTTTGCTTGATCGAACAAATCACGTACTCTAGATGCACCAACGCCCACAAACATTTCTACAAAATCAGCTCCACTCAAACTATAAAATGGCACTCCAGCCTCACCAGCGATTGCTCTGGCCATGAGTGTTTTCCCAGTACCTGGCTGCCCAACTAGCAATGCACCTCTTGGAACTTTTGCACCAAGTTTTTGGAACCGTTTGGGACTTTTTAAAAAGTCAATGACCTCGCTTAGTTCCTCTTTGGCTTCCTCACATCCTGCTACATCCTTAAATGTGACTCTTGGTTGATCAGAAGTCCATAAGGAAGCTTTACTTTTTCCAAATTTGAAAATACCACCCATTCCGCCTGCACCACCCTGCATTCTCCTTAACATAAAAAACCAAAAACCTATCAAGAGAATCCATGGCAGCATATTCAATAAGTACCCTGTCCAATCTATGGATTTTTCTTGGAAACTGTAGTCAATTCCAGCAGAGTCCCATTTCTCTGTTATTTCTCTATCTACAAATGGAATAGTCAATCTAAACTTTAGAACGTCTTTCCTAATACCAAGTGGGGTATCTAAGGTTTGAGCAGTTTTAAATTCGCCATGAAATGTTTTGTCTATTATGACAGCTTTGGAAATCAGACCATCATCTAGGTAATGCTTATACTCGGTATATTCAATTTCAATTTCGTTATTTTTATTTCCGGAGAGGATACTAGAAAAATAAATGGTAAATAAAATAATGGCTATCCATATAAAACTAGTTTTTCCAGCTTCCTTCCACTGAAAATCTTTCTTTTTCTTATTGTCTTCAGATTGCTTTTTGTTACTCATATTGTATGCCTAACTCATTTTTTTGGCTTTAATCTGTATAATGAATCTAGATTTCTATATCTATGGTCCAAGTCCAATCCGTATCCAACTACAAAATCTGAACTAATTTCAAAGCCTATAATATCTATGTTAAAATTAAAATTATAATTATTTTTTTTCGATAATAGTGTCACAATAGTGATGTCTTTAGGACAGAAAGATAAAATACGTTCGTATAAATAATCTATAGTTATTCCAGAATCAATGATATCCTCAACTAGAATCACTCTTCTATTATTTATATCTATACTTATATCTTTATCTAATTTTACTTTGCCTGAAGATTCTTTGCCAATATAACTATTAGCTTTTATAAAATCAATCTCACAATCAAAATCCAATAATCTGACAAGGTCTGCTAGAAATATAAAACTACCATTTAAAACACCAATAATAACGGGATACTCATTAGAAAACTGATTTGATAATTGGGTTGCTATTTCTTTAATCCTAGTATTTATTCTATCTCTTGATAGGTAAACAGATAAATTTTTATTTAAATTTGTATTCATTGCACTGTGTTTAATTTTCTTCTAATTCTCATTATGTTTTTTGTATCGCTATTAACCTTTGCTGAATCATCTATTCTTTGGCCGCAAACCCATATAATTTGATCATCAGCCGTGAGGACTGTTTGGTCATCTTTTTCAAATGAATTAATTTTATTATTTATTAAATAATCACTTATTTTTTGAGTACCATTCATACCAAGTGGTTTAAACCTATCACCTGAAGACCAATATCTTAGAATTAATTTTTTATTTTTTATCGCTACTAAATCAATTAATTCATCATCACTACTGCTAGAAAATCTTACTTTTTTACTATATTTTCTAACTTTGTAAACGTAATTATCAAAATCATAATTATTCCCGATTTTCAATTCTAGTGGAACTGATTTTTTAAGTTTTTTTCTATTAATAATAACACTATCTCTATCATTAAGTATAACAAATCCATTTATTGCAAAACACTTATTGCCTATAACTTCCTTGTTTAAAAAATCTTTTATATTTTCAATTTGAGGCCTTCTCAAACTACCAATTGAATTTGTTAGGACTTGCAAAACACAGACTCTGC
>MDSW01218569.1_pt1 | contig 14632 bp, 9 predicted proteins | sample 811171 | NCBI WGS metagenome assembly MDSW01 (sample SAMN05326641, study PRJNA326480) | marine metagenome | isolation source: seawater | place: Atlantic Ocean: North West | collected 2012 | reverse complement strand
TCCTCGTAGCAGCAATTGGCGTCATGTTTAGTACATTTCTTGCAGGTCCCGTTGCCTTGCTGGCAACACTGTCTGTTGTTTTAATTGGCCAGTTTCGCAATTTCATCGAAGGCCTTTTTGATGCTCAGTTGACTGGCGATAACTTTGAAGTGCCAGGTGGTGGCCCGATCGAATCTCTGTATAGAATTGTTACTCAGGCGAGTATCGTTGTGGAGCTGGATCAAACGCCTTTTGTAACGGCTATGAAAACAGTGGACACATTCTTGCTGGCTCCGATGCGGCTGGCAGCATCGTTGTTTCCTTCTTTGTCAGATTTAGGAACAAGTAATTTTGTCGCAAGCGGTTTTGATATTCCAATGAATTTGATTGGTCAACACGCGTTTGAGACAATCGGTTATCTTTTGGCATTTTTTATTGCCGGGGCATTCATCCTTAAAGCCCGTGAGGTGGCATCATGACTGAAGGGCGTAGTAAGCAGCCTGTGCAAGCCAAGCACCAAGACAGAGGTGCTTGGCTTGGTTTGCGGCCAGAGACACTTGTCACACTCGTGCTGATCGCGGTTCTCCTTGTTCCGCTTTCTGCCTTGAGTCAGCCTCGCGATTCCTCTTCTTCTGGTGGTTACTTGGCTCGGCTTAGGACAGAAGCACAATTGTCTCAGGCCGACTTAGGAGAAATTGATCCAACTAGTGAAACAATGCGTTTAGCGACACTAGGACTGAAAAACATCGCGGTGACACTGCTTTGGGATCGAGCAAACTTTTATAAAAAAGTTGAAGATTGGACGAATTTGTCAGCTGTTTTGGAGCAAATGACAAAACTGCAACCAAACTTTTATTCGGTATGGGATTTTCAGGCTCATAATCTTTCATACAACATTTCCGTCCAATTTGATGATTATCATGATCGTTATGCGTGGGTTATGAAAGGTATTGAGTTTCTTAGGCAAGGAGTTTTCTTTAACACGCGTGAGCCGCGATTACTTGGACGCATGGGGTGGTTTATTGGGCAGAAGATCGGGCGTGCCGACGAGAAAGTCCAGTACCGTCGCCTTTTCAAGGCAGACGATGATTTTCATGAGAGAGATCGCCCTGGTAGAACACTTGTTGAAAGAGATAACTGGTTAGTTGGTCGTGAGAAATATCTTGCAGCACAAAAACTAGTTGACTCAGGTGCACCATTAAAAACGACACCGTTAATTTTTCATTCTGAGCCAATGATGACAGCGATCAATTATGCTCGCGCATTGGAATCAGATGGTGTTTTTGATGATAAAGCTAGAGACGGCTGGGAACTGGCAACCGAGGAGATGCGTCGGTTTGCTGTGAGACAGATTCCAACAAGTTGGGATGTGCCGATTCGCTTGGGGCTGCGAGAGGCAGAGTTGGCCCGAGCAGAGCGTTTAGCAAAACAACTTGAGGAGTTACTCCCTGGAAAATTTTCTGAAATGGAGTCTGATCGAGAGAATGCCTTGAGTAAGGAGCAAAAGTCTGCATTACAGGTGCCTCCTTTGGATCGTACGGAACAAGAGCAACAGTTGGTGGCAGCGGCGCAAAGGGAAATGAAGGTGACCTGGCGGCTAGTTGCGCAAAATGCTGATCCCGAGGTGCGTGCGAAAGCAAAGCGTCTTGCGGAAGAGTATGTAGAGGCAACAGAAACGGCTGATATCATAGATCGGTACAGGGATATCGTGAATTTTGATTACTGGCGAGCAACCTGTGAAATGAGTGTCACCGACTTAGCTTTGCAGGCTAGAGAAGCGACTTGGCGAGCAGAGAAAGACTACGAGGAAGCTCGTTTGCAACCAGCCAAACAAGCATTCGAGGAGGCGTTTAAGGCGTGGCGTAAAGTACTTGATGACTCGGATGTGCTTCGTAAGGATGCAATGACTCAGGAAGATATAATTGAGGTTATTGATACGTATCGTGAGTTGCTTGAGCAACTCGATGAGCCGTTTCCGCAGCCCTTCATTCTTGATGATGTTCTTAATGGGAAGTGAGCATTTTCGATCTTTTATAAGGCGACGTCCCATGCAGAGCTATTTTTTGTTTTCATGTTCTGGCCAACTGGAGCGTCAATTGGGTGTTTGACAAAGTCCATGCGAACTGTAGGAGTGATTCAGGGTAACAGCCCGCGGGCGTGAAGGAGCTTCATGGTTAGAATGGATTAAAAAGCCCTTCAGTCTGAAAAGTTTTTCAGTTTCTCGAAATGCTGGTAAGCTACGGATTCGAGTTGAGGGCTAAGCTGAGTTTATGGCAAGGGCGCGGAAATTTCTGAGAAATCGATACAGTTCAATTGATTGCGGTTGAGAAAGATCTAGTTCACAGTGCGAGAAACACATGTGTGGTATTGTTGGGATAGTTGCTCATGAAGACGTGAATCAAAATCTTTATGATGCCTTAACAGTGCTTCAGCATCGAGGGCAAGATGCCGCTGGCATTATGACCTGCGCAGAAGATAAGGTGTCATTGCGAAAATCAAATGGGATGGTTTACGACGTTTTTCGTCAAGACCACATGCGTCGGCTAGTTGGCCCTATGGGTATTGGTCATGTGAGATATCCGACCGCTGGCTGTAACAGTTCCGCAGAGTCTCAGCCGTTTTATGTTAATTCGCCTTATGGAATTGCTCTTGCCCATAATGGTAATCTCACAAATTCAGACGAATTGGAAGAGGAGCTATACAAGTCCGACCTGAGACACATCAATACATCAAGCGATAGTGAAGTAATCCTGAATGTGTTTGCGCACGAACTGCATAAGGTGGGCCAGCAGAAGTTGACGGCAGAGGGTGTGTTTGAGGCCGTTCGTAGTGTCCACAGTCGTTGTCGTGGAGCCTATGCTGTAGTCGCAATGATTACTGGGTATGGCATAGTTGGCTTTCGGGACCCCTTCGGAATCAGACCGTTGATTTTCGGTTCGAAAAAAAATGAAGGTGTTGGTCGAGACTTTATGGTTGCATCAGAGTCAGTCGCTCTGGTTTCTCAGGGGTATGAAGTCGAACGAGATGTAGCGCCAGGAGAGGCAGTGTTTTTTGATACACACAACACTTGCCATGTTCAGCAATGCTCTGATAATGCGACGCTTACACCATGTATTTTTGAACATGTGTATCTTGCGAGGCCAGACTCAATTGTTGATGAAGTATCGGTTTACAAAACGAGACTTCGCATGGGAACAAAACTAGCGGAAAAAATTAGGCGTAAACGACCTGATCATGATATTGACGTCGTTATGCCCATCCCGGATTCTGGCAGAACATCTGCAATGTCACTGGCAGAAAGCCTGGGAGTTCCCTATCGAGAAGGTTTTATTAAGAATCGTTACATAGGGCGCACTTTTATAATGCCGGGTCAAGCTGTTAGGAAAAAAAGTGTCCGACAAAAACTCAGTCCGGTATCACTGGAATTTAAAGATAAGGTAGTCTGCCTCGTTGATGACTCAATTGTCCGGGGAACTACGTGTTCCCAAATTATTGCAATGGCACGCGATGCCGGTGCGCGGAAAGTGTATTTCTGTTCTGCAGCTCCAGCCGTGCGTTTTCCAAATGTTTACGGGATAGATATGCCGACCTCCGAAGAACTTGTGGCTTTTAATCGAACGGATGATGAAGTTGCCGAAGTTATTAATGCAGATTGGCTGGTATATCAAGATCTAGATGACTTGGTAGAGTGTTCGCAGGCTGGGAATCAAAAGATCGAGGCCTTTGAATGTTCAGTTTTTGATGGTAGCTATGTGACGGGTGATATTGATTCAGCTTACATGGAGAAGGTAGCTGCTAGCCGAAACGATGCTTCTCGGTTCGGTTCTGATTCAACAGCTCGAAGTGAGTCTTCTCTCATTAATGTGCATAACGACGTGTGAATGAGTGGTACGGTATGTCGCCCGCCAGCCTTAATAAATTCCACGATTCGTGGCAAGGAAAGGGTTGCGAGGAAAGCAACTTGTGGCCAGTAACCTGAGTCCCTTTTTAGGATCTGTAATTACGATTTTTATACTTGTGTAGTTATTGCTTTCTTATCAGTACACACACTTTTTAAATAAATTATGATCGATCGACAAAGACAGGAGGCTCTGCGGTCCGCCCAACTTGTGGTGGTGAAGATCGGCTCACGCGTTCTAACAACTGAAGAAGGACTTCTTAATGTTGAACGTGTCGAAAAGATTGGGCAGCAATGTCACGAAATCCTTAAAAGTGGAAAAAAAATAGTTGTTGTAAGCTCTGGGGCGGTTGGGGCAGGGATGGGCCGTCTCGGCCTGACCAGTCGTCCGAGTGCGCTTCCTGACTTGCAGGCGGTTGCGGCGGTTGGTCAAAGTTGTCTTACCGAAGCCTATGAGCGATCACTAGGAAGTTTTGGCCGCCATGTAGCACAGTTACTGCTCGTTGCTGATGATATACACGACAGGGGGCGGTACTTAAATATTCGAAATACGCTTCGATCTCTTCTCAAATATGGTGCTATTCCAATTATTAATGAGAATGATTCGGTAAGCACAGCTGAGCTTCAGACAACTTTCGGTGATAACGATCACTTAGCTGCATTAGTTGCAACCCTTTTGGGGGCAGATGCTCTCGTGTTGCTTTCCGATGTAGAGGGGCTGTTTGACCAAGATCCAAAATGTCCGGAGGCGAGTCGGATATCGACCGTACGTCAAATAGATTCGTCCATTGAGGCAATGGTACATGATTGTTCAGGAGGTATTTCCAAGGGTGGCATGGCCAGCAAATTAAAAGCAGCGAAGACGGTCAATGAAGTCGGAATTCACTGCTTTATAGGCTCTGGCAGACAAGAATCGATTCTTGAGCAGCTTGTGCAGGGCCATGATGTAGGAACTTTTTTTCTGGGTAGGAATGATCTGGTGCCCGCGAAGAAACGCTGGTTAGGGTGGTCTGCGTCAGTATCAGGTAAAATCGTTGTCGATAATGGTGCGAGACAGGCCATCCTTGAACGAGGTAGTAGCCTATTGCCGGCTGGCGTTCTAGCTGTATCTGGAAAGTTTGTTGTTGGTGATGTTGTGACGCTTGAAGCAAGTGATGGCAGCTGTTTTGCACGTGGACTTGTCAACTATAGTTCAATTGATCTTGAGCGAATACGAGGTCTTAAAACTGATAGAATTTTAGAGATTCTCGGTGTTTGTGCGTATGACGAAGTGATACACCGAGATGATTTGGTAGTAATATGTCGAGAAGAATTAACTTCACAAAACCAACCATTTACCCAAGAATCGTGAAACTAGCCTGACGATGGTCGAACAACTGCTAATCGTTTTTATTCTGATTCTGGCCAATGGTTTTTTCTCGGGCGCAGAAATGGCAATTGTTGCGAGTCGAAAGGGGCGATTGCGTCGACTTGCTGGGGATGGAGACCAAGCAGCACAGAAAGCTCTCGATCTTGCGAGCAGCCCCGATAAATTCTTACCTACTGTACAGATCGGCATCACACTCGTCGGGACTCTTGCTGCTGCTTACGGTGGCAGTCAGGTGGTGAGTAATCTAGCTAATTGGTTAGCTTCTAACGGGCCGCAAGCACTTCAGCCCATCGCAGAGTCTATTGCTCTGACAACATTTGTGGCACTTCTTTCTTTTTGTACTTTGCTTTTAGGGGAGCTTGTTCCAAAACGGTTGGCCCTACGTCGTGCTGAAGATGTTGCCCGCTTTGCTGCTCCAGTTATGCAGGTGTTTGCTTCTTTAACGCGTCCCCTTGTGTGGCTCATGGGAGTTTCAACATCTGCTGTTCTGTTCATGCTTCGGGCCCACAAGCAAGACGAGCCGAGTGTCTCCGTCGATGATATTGAGCATCTTTTAGAGGCTGGCAGAGCAGAGGGTGTTCTTGAAGCTGTGGAGCAAGCGGTTGCAGCAGAAGCATTGCGATTGGGCGAGCGAACGGTGCGAGATATCATGCGACCACGTATTGACCTTGATGCTATTGATGTTGATACACCCGGCGATCAAGTCTTAGGAGCCATTGCGATGGCAGGCTACTCAAGGTTACCTGTCTATGAAGGATCTCTCGATCAAATTCTTGGTTATGTTTCAATTCGGGATGTCCTCCGACAGAATTGGATGGGGTGGCCAATCGAGTTGAGAAAGATGATGCACAAAGCTCTTTTTGTTCCTGAGACGATGCCGCTTGATCGTCTCCTTGAACTCTTTCAGAAAGAACGAAACCAGCTCGCGATAGTCTTGGATGAATATGGTGGAACAGAGGGATTGGTCACCTTGGAAGATGTCATGGAAGAACTTGTTGGGGAAATTCGAGACGAGCATGATCATGACCGCGACAGTGACTTTGTTCAGAGAGAAGATGGGTCGTGGCTTGTCGACGGAAGCATCGCGGTTGATGACCTTTTTGGTCGAATGGAACTTCCCGATCCTGGGGGAGCTCGGGATTATTCGACTGTGTCTGGCCTTGTTCTCGATGAACTCGAAAAAATCCCGTCAGTCGGCGATGCCTTTCGATGGAATGGTTTGTTAATCGAGGTGGTCGATATGGATGGTCGGCGGATTGATCGCCTTCTTATTCAACGAGCATCATCGAACGGTAAATAAGCTGTTTGCAACCTTGATCCGATTTGGTTTTGCCGACACATAGAATCAATCAGCTAAGACGCTTTGTTACAAGTCGATGTTTTTGAGGTGGTGTTTCATTTCGCTCAAAAACCGCCCTCCAAATGGGCGCACCTGCAAGTCGCGTGCGTCGCTCAAAATGAGTACGGTACGTTGCGTTCGGACCGCCTGGAGCCTCATCGCACTGCTCGTTGAATAATCGAGTATTGTTGACAGCTCCAGTGGCCTCATAAAAATACTCTTCAACATCAGTCCAGATGTGCAGGTGTGACCCAGATTGCATGATCCTACCCGCATGTTCAAGAAATTCAGGATTTAAAATCCTGCGTTTTCGATGCCGTGCTTTCCACCATGGATCAGGGAAATAAACATGGAGTCCAGATAGCGATTTGTTCGGGAGGGAGTGTCGTACCAGATGCATGGCATCACCATGAATGACAAGACCATTTGCGGTATTTGATGAGGCTAATCGAGAAGCAGCCATCCGTGCATAGCCAGCACTAACCTCAATGCCTACGAAATTGCGATCTGGGCATGCTAAGGTAACGGATGTTAAAAACATCCCTTTTCCCGTGCCAACTTCCAATTCAACAGGACCTGGGCGACAAAAGAGTGCTGTCGGATCTAGCGGAGATTCCAACTCAGTCAAAAGCCTCAAGTTCCCAGAAATATCGAGATCTTTTGGTGGTTTTTTGGGATGACGCCGCGGCATGGCAATGAGTCAGAGTGAGCCCGAAAGGTCAGGACGTTGATGTGGTCTGGTTGGCGGCAAGGAAATCAACCGGAAGAGGGACACCTTTGATCACACCGTCCACAACAATATTCGAATCGACAAGTCCCTGGAAACGGCAAACAATCATTGCTTTGGGGCGTACCCGCACTCGCTCCACAGCAATAACGAGCCGTTCTCCTGGCCGCACGGGCTCTCGAAACCGGACATCTTCCAATCCACCAAAGCCAATCATTTCCGCTTCGAGTAATTGGTGCTTCTGAGAGAAGTAGCTAGAGAGTTGCGCCGCTGCCTCACACATGATGACGCCTGGCATCAACGGAACATTCGGGAAATGTCCCCGTGCCCAGAATTCATCCGCTGTTGTGTCTTTGTACCCAACACAGAGCCCGCGATCCTCGTCCTCGTGAACAATTGCTGTTAACTGCTCCATTTCAAAACGCTGCTGGTTGTAGCGACGAATTTCGTCAATGTCAGCAATGACAGTACCGAGGTCGTATTCGTTAGGATGAATGATATAGTCGCGAGGGGCCACGGAAGGCTACTCCATGAGTGGTCGTTGTAAAAGTATCACGTTGCATGAAACAACGGTCAGCATTGCAATCGAGGATTGTACTCGGTTGTTACGTCTTGATGTGCTTTCGTTTTGCTTTTCTTGCCTTACTATTCGCTGGCCTTGAACCATGATTCGCTTTTTTGATTGTTCTGTGAGGTTTCGACATAACTGATGGCTTCCTTTATTCATTTCCAAAAAGTACTATTTTTAATTTACCACGGTATTCGTGTCGTTTCCACGGTGTTCATGGACTTCCCCGGTGAGATGTACCGAATGTTCTAAAGCCGGCCTGATAAAGCCGGAAACGACTTGTTAAGTGCTATTTTCTTGCTCTTCTTGCCCTTCTGCACTTCGTCGTTCTGCATCAAGAGATTCACGTATAGATGTCCTCAAGATGTCAATAAAGCTGGCACTCAGGAAGCCAAAGATACCGCCGAGTACGGCTGAAGAGAAGCCTCCCAGAAGTGTTCCTGCAAAAGATGAGGATGTCATTGAAAACAGGGCGAGTGCGCCTGATATTCCTCCAATCAATCCGCCGATACTCACCGATATTGGTAAAAGCCAGCCTGTCCGTGAGTGTTGTTCAAGATGAGAAGGAGAGGGAGCCGGAACATTGACGATAGATTTTCGTTGATGAGTGCGTGATAGATCACGATCCGTTGCCTCTCGCATACGGGTGCCAATTGCATTTCCCGCGATGTGCATGGCAAGGCTGCCGAATATGACCAGCGAAGCCAACCAGCCAGCAAGTCCTAGCCAGTTAATGGCAGAAAATGCGACTGCTAGAGCTGCGGCGAGCCAAAAAAATGTTTGTAATCGCATGAAGTTTTTGGCGTTGTGATTGATTATTCAATAGCTACCGGTTTGTATATCGGCAGTAATCGGTAATAGACCTCGAGTGTAAGGATGGCAAGTGCCGTATGTGCGAGCCTACCAGCGGGCGCAAGGTGGCGGTCGCGAATCACATTTTTTGTATTGCCATTAGGGTTGGTTAGATACCAACTTCCGATTTCACAGGGAGGGCTGCCAAAAGCTGGACTACGTTTATTCATTCGTGTTGTTTCAGTGACCTGCATTTGCACAAGATAGTCTCGATTTCGCCTATTCCATTGCTTCCATGCGGGATGATCAATATGAAGCAAAATTTGTGCGAGGTAAAAGTTTCTGTAGAGAAGTAGTGCGGGATGTGTCTTCGAATTGAGGAGTTGGTTGACACCTTGGAGAAGTCTTGGGTCATTGCTATTCCATCCTGTGTAAAGTCGGCAGAGCAGACCTACCGCGGACGTGCATTCTCCAGGTTCTCGGGTCGTGGAATTTGCAAACGACGCAAGGTAGTGATAGCGGGTTGGATCACGTTTTGTATTGCCAACTTGGTTTGCAACAACTTGAGCACGCCCCGGACGACTCTGGGGGGCAGGTGGCGTAAGGCTGTCAAGAAATTTATCTGCTTGACGAAAAATATCAGAGTGGACTGCCGCTCCGGCGATTTGGCTACTCTTGAGTGCTACGACCTGCCATCCGGTAACCGTGATATCCCCCGGCTGACCGAGTTCGTAGCGCCACCCTCCAAGTGGGTGCTGGTGTCGTGTTAAAAACGCAGCCAATGCATTTACGTAGCGCTCGAGGTCGGGGTCGCCAGTCATGCCAAAGGCTTCAGCCATGACAAGTGTTGCAAGGCCATATCCATAAAGATCGCCAGAGAAAGTCGAGACAAAATCGGGATCTTCAGGATGAAGCTCTTTTAGCTCGATGTCGAGTATTGTCTTGAGTTGCTCAAGACCTCGATACACGACTTCTTTATATTGTCCGTCCAGATGAGTATGTCCAGCCCCAAGGAATGGCAAGAGAGCGATTGATGTGCTCGCTTTGATATGGCCCTCAATATATCCCTTAGCTCGACACAAGCACTGTTGCGAAGGACGTCCGAAGGGTCCAACACAATAGGGATGTTCAAAAGACCAGGTGCCATTGGCCGCTTGATGTCGTGCAAGCCACAAGAGTCCACGTTCAATTGCGGCCTCACTCGCCGGTGAGCCACCACGAGCACGTGCTGTTTCTCCTTTTGCTGTCCCAGAACGTTTTGATAGAGCAACCTTTGCATCCTTATTTGAAGCGCGTGCCGTGGTGCCACCGCCCATCTGCTTGTCATTCTTGTCTACATCCTGTTTTTTTTGGGGATTCTCCAGTCTGGGGATGGGCGGTGATTCTGTAGCGGTTGTGGTGGAAACAGTGCTGTCTGGAATCATCGCGTCTTCAGGTATTGCTGCTTGCATCTGTCTATCTATTTGATTTTCAGCAAAAGTTACGACTTCTTCGCTTAAATCAGGTCGGTCCACTGGCACTTCATTGGGATCATTTTTTTTGTCAGCCTCAGTGAGTACAGTCGCAGCTTTATTGTCGCCGTTGGTCTCTCCCCATTCTTTTTCTACCTCTGTGCCAAAATCGATGATCACAGGGGCGAGACGATTCGATTGGTTTTCTGGTGATATGGCCCAAAGCGTCAGGATAATGGCGATGATGAGATGTGTGGTAAGGCTGAGATAGACAGATCGAACACCCGTGCTCCCAGTGATTTTTTCTGCCCACCCAGTTTCTTCACGATGAGTGCCGGCAGTTGTAGAATCCGTAGGATGCTTTTTTGAAGGAACATCTTCGTAAGGTGGTTTTGTAATCGCCATTACGTTCGCTATTGCCAGACCTATGGCTTGAAAGATTCCCGAACCCTTAATGGTACGCCTCAAGGAAGAGAACCACCATGTTTTTCGTAAGAAACTGCCTTTTTATCATCGACCGTAACACAGTAGAGGCTCCATTGGATTAGTCAGTTCTGACCGTTTTCAGCCTAGGTACTCATGCCACCGCTTGCGAAGGCGTTAAGAAGCCTCTATTTTATGTGACTTGGACGAGGTTTTGTTGCGACGTGATGCTATCATTTGCCCTTTTTGAGATCTGATTGAATGGCCAAGAATAAAAAAAAGCTGGAAGTGATTCACCTTGTGTGTGAAGAGACCGGTGACGTGAACTATACGTTGCGCCGTAAGTCCGGCGGAGAGAAACTTCATTTAAAGAAGTATTCCTCACGGCTTCGTCGCCATACAGTTCATAATGAGAAAAAGAAAAAGTAAGGCTTATCCAGAAGAGATTGCTTTACTTTATCAAGGAGCTAGTTCGGAATCTTCTGCAGAATTTTTTCTAGGTCTTCAAGTCCCGATCGAAATTGTATTCCGATTTCAAGTGCGCAGACCGGTCTGGTGTATGTATGTGCTAAAGGGAGTTTGACAAGGTCCTTTAAGGTTGTCACGACGATTTCGGCACCCGCTGATTCAGCTTTTTCTGAAATGTGATGAATATCGTTCGTGGTGTACGAGTGATGATCAGGAAACGTAAGGGCTGCAACTGGTTCATGTCCGAGCGTTGCTAGTGTTGCATGGAATGCAGCCGGATTGCCGATAGCTGACACCAATAGTAGGCGTTTGTTTTGCAGCGTTTGAAGAGCCTGTATTGTTCCGTCAAGGAAACGCAGATTCAATGGTTTGTGTTCTGTTTCAATCCATGGTTTGTCACGGGACTCGACGAACTGAAAGCATCGTTCTCGAATCTCGTTCTTGGTCTTTAAGGAAACCTGGTTTGTTCGTGTCAAAATCAACGCGTCTGCTCGGTTTAATCCTTGAAGTGGTTCACGAAGAAGCCCACGGGGGAAAAGGTGGTTACAGCCGAATGGATCAGTTGCATCAATCGTGACTACATTCACATCACGTTTGATTTGTCGATGTTGGAATCCGTCATCAAGCACTAAGACACCAGCACCGTTTGCAACAGCATTCTCTGCGGCAATGATTCTTCGCTTATTTGCAAAGTGAGGAACAGTCGGAACACGGATTCTTAGTTCTGCCGCTTCGTCACTGAGTTGTCCATTCTGGGCCTTATACCCACGGCTTATGATAGCCGGGTTTTTTCCTCTTTGAGCCAACCATTGGGCTAGCCATGCAACAAGTGGTGTTTTACCAGTTCCGCCAAGGGTGAGATTTCCAACAGAAATAACAGAGACAGATGCCCGTTTCGAGGCGAATATGCTTTGGTCATAGCCATAGTTACGCAAGCGCACGATAGCCTCATACGGAATTTCAATCGCAGATAGACCAGCCCGACTGAGGGTGGCTAGGAAACCCGTGGTTCTTCCATCAACCAGTCGCCGGAAACTCTCTGCGTTGGGAAGCATCATGAAATTAGGCCTAATTCTACAATAAGGGATTTTTTTAACTGTGAGTCGTACAATAGGAGAGTTATTCTGTTGGCGTCAACGGGTTCCATGCGAGTGGTGATAAAATGTCGAGTTAAAAGGCAGGTTGTTGTGAGTGCAGGATGTACCTGCTCCCTTCAGAGTTGGCGGTCGTTGAAGTAAAGCGAGGAAACTCATGGCAACAATAGACAGCCAAACTGACTCTGAGCTAGTACTGAGCGATTGGGAGGGGTCGAATCGCTCGCGGGCGTCAAGATATCTTGATAAGCGGCTCGCTGAAACAAGTTCAAATTACAAAAGTGTCGCAGTAGCTACATTTCTTCTAAAGGTGGCAATTGCAGGATTTGGTTGGTTGCTCTTTGGTATTTTTTTTGAGCACTGGTGGATAACCGGTGGAATGCCTGCCTGGCTCCGCTGGGCCTGGCTGCTCGTTGGTCTTCTCGGGGCAATTGTACTTGCATTGAAATCACTTTTGCCAGTTCTTCGGTATCGAGTGAATGTTCTCTATGCCGCGAGATCTATCGAGCGAGAGTTTCCCGAGTTGCATAATGACCTTGTCAATGCGGTTCTTGTGAACCCAGATGGCACTGACCCACACAAAGATCTCATAACGCGATCGCTCGATAAACGTGCGGCGCGTCAGATGACAACCATTCCGGTGGATGCAGTCATTGATCAACAGCATCTCGTTTCTCTGGCAACCATACTCGCGTGTCTTGTTTTCGTAGGCACGCTCTACGCGTTGTTGTCACCGAAGAATTCATTTGTCACGGCGGCAAGACTCTTTGCTCCGTGGTCTGCCTGGGCGGCACCCTCGCGCGTCTCTGTTCAGGACATCGAGTGTTATTGGGCGACAGTTTCTGGTGAGGATCGCGTCCTGAACACCTCGCATTCTGGCAATTCTATGTTCGATGACAGGCAGCACCTTCAGTGGTTGGAAAATCGCAAAGTTGTCGAGCTTATTCGTGGGCAGCAAGTGGTTGTATCAGCAGAGATAAACAATTTGCGAGAAGGAGAATTCCCCTTTGTAGTCGTATCATCATTGCTTGAGGACGGAAAACGCGATCAGCAGGCTAAGCCATGGAAAGCAAATCTCCGGAAGCAGGCTGACAGTAATATGTACTGGGTGAAACTCCCTTCAAGCGAGATTGGACTCGCCAGGTCAGTACGAGTGACACTGGAAGCGGGTGATGCCAGGGTGGATCCTTTTGATGTAAACGTAGTTGATGCCCCGTCATTGTTAGTGAAAAAAGTGCGGTATGTTTTTCCGGAATATACCGCTCAGCCTGACCAGGTTGTTGAGTGGCAGGGTGATCTTCGAGCAATCGAGGGTACTGAAGCCCAGCTCGAAGTTGAGTCGAATCAGGCGCTCGATGCAGCCTGGATTAACTTCCTCGACACCAATCGTTCTGATGATTTGCGTTTAATTGTAACAGGCGTTAATCAGCACGTCGCAACAGGGGTTATTCAATTACGGTTGGCGGCAGATCGCTTGTCGGCAGAACATCCCTCGTACCAACTGCGTTTTCGACCTCGCTCTGAGAATAGTACACAACGTGCTCCTATCCTTGATGAATTACTTACCCATCGCATCGAGGTTTTTCCAGACCTTGCACCCGAAGTTGCGATTGAACTTCCTGTAGCAGATTCCGAGCGAATGCCTTCACGTGCTGCAATGAGAATTCGAGTACGGGCAGTTGATCCGGACTATGCACTTTCTAAGGTTGTTGTTGAGACTCGCCCGGAAGGGTCTGGTGTCACTCGAGACAGAGTGTTGTGGCAGCCTGGTGCCGTAGGCAGTCAGATGGACGGAGGTGGTGAAGTTCGGGTGAGCACCCGCATTGTACCTGTTGAAGAAGCTCCCGGTGCGCAGGTAATTGAGTACAGAGCGGTCGTGTATGACAATCGAAAGCCAGAGCCGAACAGTACAGCGACAACGTGGCGTCGACTCATCGTTGATGAACAAAGTCCATCGCCAAAAGAACCAGATGAACTATGGCCAGCTAAAAAGCCAGGACCAACAGCGGAGAGGGGCCCGTCTGAAGTGGTGAATGGCTCAAATGGTAAGAATTTTTCAGAAGAGAAACCAGTCCAACCCAAAGATGTTACGGGAAAGCAAAACTCAGACAGCGAAAGCCATCCTCAGCAGCAGACAAGCGAAACAATGAGTGAGGATAACGCAGAAGAGAAGGATCAGAGCGCGAGCGGGAGTGCTGGTGACCAAGAGGGGCAGGGTCGACAATCTGGCATGTCTACTGAGGGAAATGGTGGCGTAAATGGTGAAGCACACACTGCGGCTAACGAAGGTGAGTCGAGTGCGAATCGGTCTGATAAAAATCAGGAAACACAGCCAACACAAGATGGATCTGGTCAGAGTAAATCAGGAACTCAGCAACGAGATATGGGCAGTGAGTCGTTAAGTCAAAAGGATGAAGGTGGGCAAGCTCAGGGCCAGCCACGGAGCGATGCCAAGGGTAATCGAGATGCAATGGAGTCTAATCCTCTGTCTGCCGATGGAGTGGACGACGGAGAAGCAATTGAG
>MDSW01050779.1_pt1 | contig 14632 bp, 15 predicted proteins | sample 811171 | NCBI WGS metagenome assembly MDSW01 (sample SAMN05326641, study PRJNA326480) | marine metagenome | isolation source: seawater | place: Atlantic Ocean: North West | collected 2012 | reverse complement strand
GTTAGGTAAGAGTGCTTTCACGACAAATATTAGCAGGAGCGAACACAAGTTTGCGCAAAGTATATTCGATCAGGTTGAAAAAATAACGGGTCTTACGTTTGAGAAGGAAAAGAAGTTTGACCGTTCCGATATTGCGCTTATGTGTGTATTAGATTCAACGCGTTCTTCACATTCTCAAATGGACAAGGATTGGGAACAATTTGATTCTTATTGGGACGATGATGGCACCAACTCTTTGACTGAAAGTGATAAGATTGGTCTTGCTCAGGCGATCTATATGACATTGGGCTTGAATCTGATTAACAAATCAGGAATCGATACGTTGGATACTGTGATGAGTACGAGGGGGGATACTTATCATGGCTTAAGTGTGGATGATATTGCGGTGTTGCAAGATAATTGGAATTTCACAGCTTGCCTTTAGTATGTGTAGCTAATTCTTAGTTTAATGCTGATATTTAGTCTGTCATGTTTTTTTAATCTTGATTGGCCAGGTGTAAATACAGATGGAATGGAACCATCAACACCATTAAGCAGACACTTAGAATATACACTCACAAAAATATTATTTGCAAAAAAATTAATTTTATCCCTCGTTGTTTAAGAGCAGACCATCTGAACGCCCAATGCAACAATAACGAATCAATCTAGTTCGCTACATTGTGTCGTCACCCATGATATAAGCAAGGAATGATTTATTTGCTTGCAATGAAAAGGCATCTCGCATTAATTCCTGCTGCCTTCCTGTTTCTTGGTGCCCCAGCAGTTGCTTCACCTCATATCGGAACCTTTTCAAGCGCAGAGTATGGCTTCAGAGGTTGTCAAGCACACGCAAATATTGAAGGGAATTTAGGCTGGGATGGTGCCAAATATGCGCTTTGGGATCTTAAAGGAGAAGGTTCAGGTGGATCAATGACAATGAAGATTGATGGGTCTGTTGTTACATTCCCTTTTCACAAGAGATCTCGCACTGTTCCTGACCATCGAGAACGATTGACTGGCGCAGCGCAAGGTTACTTTATTGCTGTTATCTTTAAGCACAATGAGAAAACAGGATTAGAAACCTGGCGTGGCACTGGTGCCATCAGAATCTCCTCAGAATTATCTGGTGAAACAGGCAACTTTCAAGGTAAATATCAATATGTTCCGATTACAGTTGTAGGAGGATGCTAGATGATTTGGCAGGAGCGAATCACTTGCACTGCTTCAAAACGGCATCGAAGAAGACAATAACCTCTTGAAGAGACTTCTCAGCCAAGAAATAACCATTAAAGCTGAAGAATATAGATCAATAACGCCAAAAACAAATAATAAGCAAAACTTTCGAGGTCATAACTCATGAAAATGTGAAGTAGCTTTCCCCAGTCAAGCAATTATTGAGCATGCTTAATGATCAGCAAGGTCTTGACGTCTTTTTAATGTCCAGTGCCTATCCTCAATGATGAGATCACAGACGATACTTTAATCTGTCGCAATCGCCATGACCTCGCAAAGAGTCGCTTTCATCCGTCTGCGAAAACCTTCCACATCGAGCTGATTCATCAACAAGCCAGCCGTTAGAAAACAAATAATTTGCAATCCAAAAACACCCACATAAGCACCGAATACATTGCCACCATTGATCGTCTCAATGAGCGTCAGCAATCCGCCGCCGCTCACAGTTGCCAATCCTCGGGAGTAGGCATAACCCACACCCCAAAGGCCTAATAACACCGCCGTGAGACCGGGTTGAACAAAGGTAAACATCAAATTCAGGCAGGCATGAATGCAAACCCCCAATGACAAGCCAAACAAACCAACAGACAAACGCAACACATCTTGCATCTGTCCTGGTGCCGCCACCAGCATCAGAGCAAGAGCAATCGACGCCGCCGCGGCCCCACCCTGCGATGTCCGAATCATCCCCAATCTCGGCACCAAACGAAAACCACTGATCAGAAGACCAGCGAGAAATCCAAATGCAATCACCGCATTCAATGAGGTCGTCGCACAGACATTCATGCCGAACGCTGCGGCGCCGTAGGGCTCCAGAACAGCGTCATTCAAAAACATGCTGAAGGTGAACAAGCAGAGAACCGCCATGAATTCCGCCGCTTGAGGGATCGATCGAACCGTGCTCAGCATTTCAGAAAGCGACAGCTTCGATGATGCAACAGACAGCCTTGATGCAACGTCGGGATCACTGGATGGAACAGGTTCTCTCGACAAGCGTTCCACTCCGATCACCGAGCCAAGTCCAAGAGATAACAAAATTGGAGGAGCCGCCAACATCAGCCTCTCAAGGCCTTGCAAGACCGCATCAGGGCTGGAGCCCACACTGCACGCCGAACCAAAAACTCGATTGACCAGCACTGTTCCAAGCATGACGCCCATGAGGCGCATCGACCAAACCACCGCTAACAAACGCGTGCGTTCCCGTTCAGAGGTGAGATCAACAATCAACGCTGAAAAAGCTGTCCCTCCTGCGGAGACCGCCGTACCAATGCCAACAAACACCAACACCAGGAGAGCGATCCACTGACCGGCAGCACTGGAATCACTGCCCTGCATAGCCACAGCGAGTTGTAACACCAGCCAAACGGCAATGCCGAACAGCAGTGACAACATCAAGACACTAAAGATGAGAAAAGGTGTGCGCCGCAAGCGGCCGGCGGGGATGCGATCGGATTGATACCCAAACCAGGCTCGTGTAAAACCCATCAGTTCTTGAGCACCGATGGCAAGCGCTGCAAGGGCTGCAGGAACCTGGATATCCTGAATTAACAGGCGGTTGAGTAAGCCCAAGGTCAGAACACCCAAAATGCCTAAACTCAGCTGAAACAGACCAAGACGCAGACCGAGTCGAAGCGGACGCATTCGAAAATCACCTAAATCCCAGACAATGCAAGGCATTATCCCCTTAGGGCTCAAAAAAAAGCGTGTTAGCCAGCGGCAATTTTGATATCACGAAGGCGCTCGTCCACAGATGCCAACAATTCAATCGCGAACATGGGAGATTCCTGCATGGCAAACAAAAACTTTTCTCGGTTCATTTCAATTAAACGACAATGTTCTATCGCTCTGGCAGTACCCAGACGCTGGTGATCACGCATCACTAATGCTCCAGCACCGAACACATGCCCAGTTTGAATCACCTCATGAGCTTCGCCACCATTTTGTCCTTCCCAAGTGAGTCTTATAGAGCCTTCTAGAATTCCATACATCGAGCTACCTGTTTCTCCAGCTCGAAACAAAACATCACTGGGTTCGAGAGTGAGCACCTCACCTTGACTGGCGAGAGCGCGCATGGTGTCGAGTGCATTCACAAGGGCAAAGTGATGACATATGGCTTTGAATCAAAGCAGGAAGGAGTCAAACCAAATGATTTGACGCTCCTTCCTGCTGATCGTCAACTTAAACAGCCGTCAGAGCCAGAGCTGCTCCAAATCCCTGGCGAACGTCTTCCTGAGAGATCAAACCATCATGATCTTTATCGAGAGCGTCGAATACGGCATCACTACCGAGCCATTCATCGCGAGTGATGCTGCCGTCACCATTCATGTCATTCAACATGAAAATTTCTTGAACGGCATGACCAAAAGCCGAACCTCCCTCCAATTCCGCTAAACGGTGGGCCAGCTGATGTTCTAAGGTTTCGATTGCCTTGCTAAACCCTTTAATCCCTTCGCCAAGCTTGTCAGTTGCCATCCTGTCTTCTGACATCATCACATCAAAGCTTTGGCGATCGACATGGATCTGATCCTCATCTGAATTGGGATTACTGCCATCTAATTTCCTACTAAGAACAGCATCACCATCACGGAGCTGATCCAACAACTTGGGAGAAATGGTCAGCAAATCACATCCAGCAAGCTCAGTGATTTCATCAAGATTGCGGAAACTGGCTCCCATCACTTCAGTCTTATAACCATAAGTTTTAAAATAATTAAAAATACGAGTCACAGAAATAACACCTGGATCTTCTGGCCCTGGATAGGAGTCGCGACCAGTTTCTGCCTTATACCAATCAAGAATGCGACCCACGAAAGGTGAGATCAAGGTGACACCAGCTTCAGCACAAGCCACTGCCTGACCAAAGCCAAACAACAACGTGAGATTGCAGTGAATACCCTCTTTCTCCAGAACTTCTGCCGCTTTGATGCCCTCCCAAGTTGAGGCAATCTTGATCAATACACGTTCATTACTGATGCCAGCATCGTTGTATAAACGAATGAGCTTGCGTCCTTTCTCAATCGTTGCATCGGTGTCGAAGCTGAGACGAGCATCCACTTCCGTGGAAACGCGCCCTGGAACAATCTTAAGAATTTCCTTACCAAAGATTACGCTGATCTCATCAAGGGCCTCATGAACAACATCCTCAACAGGTGCGTTCTCGCCAATCAACTTGCGGGACGAACGCAGTGCCTCGTCGATCAGATTTTGGTAAGCAGGGATTTGTGCTGCCGCCAGAATCAAAGAGGGATTCGTTGTGGCATCGCGGGGGGTGAACTTGCGAATCGCTTCAAGATCACCGGTATCCGCCACGACAACGGTCATGGTGGAAAGTTGGTCGAGCAAGCTGGCCATATAGCTGGGGATACAAACCTTCGTTCTTCAAAGTAGCGACGTTTTTCTAAGCGTCAGCTCTTCAAGGCCTTATTCACTTCTGCAGGTTTTGAAGGCGGAACTTTTTCCACAACCAATAAGGCATCAATGATTTGTTTGGCGACTGGAACAGCCACGGTAGATCCGTAGGCATTTTCACCCTGCGGCTCATCCACCACGACCAGAACCACATATCGCGGTTTCTCAACCGGTAAAGCAGCAACAAAACTGCAAATCTTCGCGCCAGGAAGGTAGATGCCGTTCAGTGCCTTCTGGGCTGTGCCGGTCTTACCACCAATGCGATAGCCCGGAGTCTTAACGCCCTTCCCACTCCCCTCATCCACGACAGATTCCATCCAGCTCAACACTGTCTTGGTCACATCGGGCTTGAGCAATTGCTGTCCACTCGGAGACGCCGCCGGTGCGAGGGAATGACCAGAGCGGAATCCACGGGTGATGTGGGGACTCACCAATCGCCCACCATTTGCAATCATCGCGTGCAGTTGAACAAGTTTGAGAGGTGTGAGTGAAAAACCCTGGCCAAAAGCAGTAGTGGCCGGTTCAATCGGCTGGGTTGTGAACTGTTCTTTTGTCTTGAGTTGACCTGCAACGGCACCGGGGAGATCCGTATCTGGTTTTGCATCGATGCCGAGGCGTTTCATCCAATTCCAATACACGTCATCTTCGAGATGACGCATGGCCTGAACCATGCCGACATTGCTGGAAACCTGAAGGACCGTGGCGAAATCAATCAGACCATTTGCACGTTTGTCGTGGTTATTGATCGGCCATCCGCCAATCTGTAATCGTCCAACATCATGAACTCGATCTCCTGGCTTGATTGCACCTTCCTGCAAAGCAAGCGCTAAATTTATTGGCTTAAATGTAGATCCTGGCTCATAAAGATCTTGAACCGACCATTCTCGAAAACGACCAGGATTGAACTTCCAAAAAAGATTGGGATCATAGGTCGGTGTTGACGCAAGCACCAACAACTCGCCATTGGTCACATCCATCACAATCGCTGCCCCTTTCAAGGCGTTCCACTTCTTCACCTGTGCAGCTAACGCTTGAACCGTGAGTTCTTGGAGACGAGAATCCAGAGTTAACTGCAGACGCAGGTCATCCCCAAAAAACACTCCGGGAGCAAGATCATCAGGCAATGGAGTGCCATCCGCCCCTCGTCGCAACTTGCGCGCTTGTTCATATCGCAACAACTCCCGATCCCGGCTCTGCTCAAGACCGGCTTGGGGAACCCGCGCATCGTTGAGGAAGCCGACCACATTCGCGAACAGCGATCCCTGCGGATAAACCCGCTGCGGGTAGGGCTCAAGATCGAGACCACTAATTCCAAAACCACCAATCGTTGCAGCCGTTTCAGGATCAACGCCCTCAGCCAATTTGACTCCTGATTGCCGATTATCCATCTGCTTCAACAAATGCTCCGCAGGCTTAGCCATCGCCTCAGACAACCTTTCCGCCACATCTCCGGCTGGTCTGATGTGATTCGGATCATCACCAGGAAAATTGAAATATCGCGGATGCGCCCAAAGGCGAAAGCGCTTTTCATCCATCGCCACCAACCTGCCGTTGCGATCAACGATGGGGCGGCGCTGTCCTAAAGGCTGACTCTGCTGAGTTTGCAGTTGTCGTGCTCGGGCCTCCAATTGATTGGCCTGAACCAGTTGCAACCAAGCCATTCGACCGATCAGGCCGACCAAACCAGAGCAAAGGATGAGAAAAACAATCCAAAGCCGCTGGGATGGAACCTTCGCAAGCGGGATCACTCTGGGGCGGGCACGACGACGCGGTGCAGTGTTCGCGTGCAACGACAAGCCCTTCATCAGTACCCAGAACGGATGCGCTGATCAATCAGTTCATCCAAGGAAGGAAGCAAATTGGGATCTTGCGGCTCTGACACCGTGGGCGATGGACGCTGCAGATAGACCAAATTTGCAACCTTGGTCGGAACCAATGTTGATGGCTTGCTTGTGCGATTAAGTAAGTGTCGTTCCAAAACCGCAGTGGACTCGGTTAATCGATGCGCCAGGGTGCGGGTGCTTTCCAAACGGTTAAACGAAAGCGTCCAACGGTGTTGCCAATGCAGTGTCAGGCCGGCCAAAACGGCAACGGCTGCCACAACACCCAGCATGGTGCCGTCCATCACGCGATGCAGACCTCCCAAAAGCGGAGACCGACGTGCCACCCGGCCAGCCGACATCGAACCCTGGATTAATTCCAGAGTCGACGTAGACGGGCGTCGGTCAGGGGCGGCAACCACCTTCTGCAAGCCAATTCGCTAGTGAACCATTCGCCATGCCCCTCGGCAAGGCTCACTCGCCCTGCTTCACAGCAACAGCAGATTCGTAAACGTGATGGCATTCCAGAGTGCATGCATCAAAAAACATGGGAACAAGCGCCCACTCCCCAAACGCACGACCGCAAGGCCGATGCCAAGCACGGTTAACGGCCCCAATTCACCAATGCTGTTGTGCGCCAAACCGAACAACAGCGCACTGACCAGAACGCCCCAAAACGACCCAAACGATTTAGCTAATACCGGCAGCAGAGCACCTCTAAAGATCAACTCCTCAAAAAAAGGCGCCAACACCGTGGCCGTCATGCCAAACAGCAAGAGTGCTAAGGGATCACGGCTCTGAAGCACCATCTCCAGCAGTGGATTGCTACCCCCTGGATCCCCCACAGTCTTCACAAGCAACCAGCCGGTCAGCATCACCACCGGCGTCACCATGAGCCAGCCCGCTACGGCACTACCCACGGCAGACGACAGCGGACGCAACCGCCACTGCAACCAACCCCCTCGAGGCTCGCAACTGGAATCAAGTGCCTTCAGTTGACGCCAAAGGATCAAAAGCGCCGGTAAGGCCATCACGCTGTATTCGATCACGACACCCACCGCGTCCCGACGTGGGCTTTCAAGAACGGTGTTGAGGACAGTCACTATGGGCAGCGCAATCAAAGGCACACTCAGGGCACTAAGCACGACGAAACCACCAGCAACCAAAAGAGTGAGATCCGTCAAGGTCAGCGCCGGACCGCAGACCTGCGGCCATGGCCCCTTGCTGTGGCGAACCAAACCCCAACCTTGTCGCAAAAGCAATCCAAGACCGAGGAGGACGCTGATCAATGGCACCCCAAAGCTGAATCCAAGACGAAAAGCAGCAGCACGAGCCACCTGGACATCCGGGCAAGACTCTGCTGTTCCACCCTGGGCTTCACAAGACAACTGCTGAACAAGGGGGTCATCCACCAACACCAATGGAACGTCAACCGCCTCACCTGATTCGTGCTCCAACAACGCCAACAACGTCTCCTGACGTTGATTCCGTTGTTCGGCCGAACTGCTCCGAAGGGCCTGAAGCAGTACATCCCGTGGGTCACTGCCCACCAACACAGGGCGGATCCCAGCAGGAACAGCAGGCTCGGCAAGCAGCACCAATTCCTGTTGCTGAAGTGAAAGCGATGGATTAACTGACGGACGCTGAAGGCTATTCATCAAACCGCTGCCCCAAATCAACGCAGCCACCAGCAGGGACGCGATGGCAAGCAGCGTTTTCCATAACGGCACTGCCTGACGGGAAGGACTCGGCGACACCGCTGCATACCAAACTGTTTCCGATTGTCCTCGGTAGGGGATGTCCCACACCCCCATACGATGGCCGCGCCTTACAGCCGAACGGTGCCCCTTCGCCTTCTTTTGGTCCGCCACGGTCTGAGCAGCTTCAATCAAGAACGCCGCATTCAGGGTCGAGATGACCTGTCAGCCCTGAGCGATGAAGGACGTGAGCAGGCCCGCAAACTGGGGCATTCCCTGGCAGACGTACCGCTCAATGCGGTCTACAGCTCACGCTTGCGACGCGCAGCAACCACGACAGAAGAACTGATCGCCGCCCGGGGCGGTAGCGCTCCGGAGACGATTTTTGATGATGGCCTTTTAGAAGTGGATCTGGAGCCCTGGAGCGGTCTCCAGATCGATGAGCTGATCAACCGATTCCCTGAGGCCTACACAACCTGGAAGCGCAAGCCAATGGAGCTTGAGCTCCAGCATCAAAACGGTCAGACGTACAAGCCACTAGCCGAACTGTTGGATCAGGCGCGTCATTTCATTGATGATCTTCTGCAGCGACACCCCGTCGGCAACAACGACACCGTGCTTGTTGTCGCTCATAACGCCATCCTGCGATGTCTGATGTTGGTGCTACTCGGCGAACCAGATCATGGCTTCAGGCGATTACGCGTGGACAACACGTCCCTATCCGTCTTCAACCTGAGTCCCGGCGAGACACAACCGCAGGTTCAGATTGAATGCCTCAACAGCACCACCCATCTGGCGCCACTACCGAGCAAGGGCAAGGCAGCTCGGTTGATCCTTGTGCGTCATGGCGAAACCAATTGGAATAAAGAGGGTCGATTCCAGGGGCAGATCGATATCCCCTTAAATGACCATGGTCGCCAACAGGCAGCTGCGGCGCGAGATGTCCTGCGTGATGTTCAGATCGACCGGGCTTGGAGCAGCACCCTTTCACGCCCCACTGAAACAGCCAAAATCATCTTGGAAGCCCATCAGGGGGTCCCTTTGAAGCAAACCGACGGCCTTGTTGAGATCGGCCACGGACTATGGGAAGGAAAACTCGAATCTGAAATTCGTGACGGCTGGCCTGCACTCCTCGACAGCTGGAAGCGAACCCCTGAAACGGTTCAAATGCCAGAGGGAGAGACAATCCAAGATGTTTGGGCCAGATCAGTGCAGAGCTGGAGGGACATTGCAGAACAACTCAACTCTGAAGAAACAGCCCTGGTTGTTGCCCATGACGCAGTGAACAAGACCATTCTTTGCGACCTGCTCGGCCTCAGCCCTGCCGACATCTGGGCTGTCAAGCAAGGCAACGGAGGGGTCACAGTGATCGACCTGTCCCCTGACCAAGGTCAACCGGCCATGGTCACCTGCCTCAATCTCACCTCCCATTTTGGCAGCGTGATCGATCGAACAGCCGCAGGGGCCCTCTGATCCGATGGGCAACACGCTGCTGTTGGATCCGGTCCAGGTGTTGAAGGGGCCTGAACAGGAGGTTGAGCAGGGAGCCGTCTTCATCGATCACGGCGTTCTGAGCGGATTCAATCAAGCAGCGAGGACACAAGCTGAACGCTGCGGGGTGACTCGGACAGAGGCCTCCAGGATGCTCATCGCACCGTGTCTGGTCGATCCCCATTCCGTTTTGGAATCTCCCTTCAGCGGACCGACTGAAACCCTGCAGAGCTTGAAGCGATGCGCTGCCTCGGGGGGGTATGGCCAAATTGCTTTGCTGCCCAGGAGTTCGACCTGGCGTGATCGGCCGGACCGTTTATCAGCATTCATCCAAACCGATCCGGATTCGGTGTTCGTTCATGTCTGGGGAAGTTTCAGCCGTGACGGCCTGGGACACGATCTCGCTCCCCATGGCGACCAGTTGGAGCACGGCGCCATTGGTCTGGCAGAAGACGATGCGATGCTTCAGCTACCGCTGCTGGATCGAGGTCTGTTACTCGCCGAAATGGGAGAGGCCCCTGTCCTTTTGGCCCCCCGCGATACAGCTTTGCAAGATGCCGGAATGGTGCGAGAGGGCGTGGAAACACTCCGGGCCGGATGGACACCCGATCCTCTGAGCAGTGAATCCCTCCCGGTCTCGCAGCTCTTGGCCTTGCAGCGCCGACATCCCCAGCGCAACCTGCGTTTGATGAATCTCTCCACCGCTGATGCGGTGGAACAACTTGGTCGGGAGGCGAAACCACCACTGGCTAGCGTCTGCTGGTGGCATCTGATTTCCGATAGCCACGCCATGGGCAGCAGTGATCCGGGCTGGCGCGTACGGCCATCGATTGGCGCAGCGTCGGATCGCCAATCTCTTCAATCCGCCGTCATCCAGGGACTGATTGCCGCAATCTCTGTTCATGCCGTCCCCCGAGATTCAGAGGACATGCTGCTTCCTCCCGATCAGCGACCGCCTGGGCTTAGTGGACATCATCTGGTGCTACCAGCTCTATGGGATGCCTTCGTGCGCAGAGGGGCCTGCAATATTGCTGAACTGTGGAAGGCACTCAGCTTCGGTCCATCCAAGCTGTTGAATCAGCCTGCGGAACAATTGCACCTCGGAAGCAGGCGTTGGCTGTTATTCGATCCTGACCAAACCTGGACCGTAGACCGAGCTGACCCGGCCTCCCCAGCCTCAGCGAATCTGCCCTGGTTGGGACAAACGATTCGCGGCCGTGTCACAGCATGCGGCCTCAACCACTGAGACCGCCCATCCTGCTCGTGGGCCAGAACCGCCATACGGCACGTCCGAGGATCTCATCAACAGGCAAGAAAGGGCTACTAGGCCAAAACCGTCCATCCCAACTATTGCGGCGGTTGTCTCCTAAGACCAACACAGAGCCCTTCGGCACCGTGCCATTCAAGGTGCGACAAGGGCTCATCCCCTGCTCATCCACACTGCAGTAATTGGTGACATAGGGCTCGTTAAGTTTGTCGCCATTCAAGATGACTTCGCCGCGTGGATTCACAGATACGCGATCACCCTCAACAGCGATGACTCTTTTGATATAAGCATCACAAGCCGGGTTCGCTAAACCCGAAATCCATCCAATCAAGGGGAGATTGACCACCACGCAATGTAATGGGGATGGCCGGGTCGAGGCTCTCAAGGCTGGATCAAAAGCGTATGGAGAATTAAACACAACAATCTCACCACGTTTTGGCCCTTTAAAAAACGAAGTGAGCTTTTCAACCAACAGTCGATCCTGAACCTGCAAACCAGGCTTCATGGAACCTGAGGGGATGTAGCGCGCTTCAACAACAAACTGACGGATTCCGAAATACAACGCGAACGTGAACAGCACTGGGCCCCAAAAATCCCAAAAGGGATGAATGCGGGAGTGTCCTTTTCGATGCTGAGCTGTTTGAGCATCGACCGGCCCTGGCTGCTGGTCGTTCTTCTTCTCGACTGCCAAAGGGCCGGATTCGCAAAAAGATGCTTCACCATAGAGGCAGGCTGAAGCCTTTACACGGGCCGCTTACGCCAATGATTCGCCCCCGCTGGCAAGGATTCCGCCGCTCCGGTCGCGACCGCGCCTGGCGACGCTGGGATCAAGGTATCGCCATTCTCGCCGCCATCAACCTCACCTGGGTGATTTTCGATGTCACCTATGTCCCGCTGCGCAAGTTCTGGCTGCAACGCAATCTTTACCCACTTCCTTCGTTACCACTGGTCGTGCCATTGCCATGGCTTCCAGACATCACGCCGTACTACGACCCGATTAAAGGGATCGAACCCCATCGCGATACCCAGGCTTATCTCAATCACTTCGAACAACTGGATCAAGCGATGCTGAGCCAGGGTCTTGCCAGCCCGACGGTGAAACAGCTGCTCGAGCAACAACTCACGCTCACCGAGCGAATGATCCAAAGCAACCCATTCCTGAGCTCGAGTAACAGCGGTGCTTTAGAGAAATTAAAAACTAGGTTTCGGGCCAGAGCTGATCTGGATTCTTCCACTCAGGCGGCTGGTCTCCTTTTAAGTGCGCCTTATTTGAGCGAGCAGCCTTGGCACAAAGAACGGCTGTTTTGGAAGGATCAAATTCTGCCGCTCGTGGCAATCAACACCTGGAGGAGTAGTGATGAAAACGGCCAGCCCACCGATCTGAGTTGGCGTGTCGACACGCCCTTTCAACTGCTTTTCCTGCTGGATATTCTGCTGCGCGCATTACGCGTCAAACGTCGATATCCTGCCATCCGATGGCGCGATGCACTGTTACGTCGATGGATTGATCTTCCCTTACTGCTTCCCTTTGCAAGGCTGTTGCGTGTCGTCCCTGTCACAGAACGCCTATCCAACGCTGGTTTAATTCAGTTGGAGCCCCTCCGGGCCGCGATCAGTCGTGGGGTCGTTGCTCTGCTGGCGGTTGAGCTATTCGAGGTCATCACGATCCGGGTTGTTGATGCCCTTCAACAAATGATCCGCTCACCCCAACTCCCACAACGCATTCGAGGACTTTGCACATACCAAGGCACGGAACTGAACGAACAGCGCGAACTGGTGGAACTCGTGCGCCTCTGGTTGCCACTGCTCCTCAGTCAAGTCGGCCCAAACATGAAACCTCAGTTGGTGGCTCTACTGGGGCACCTCTTACAGCAAAACTTGAACAAAAGCATGATCCCTGAGCCTCTGCGTGGACTGCCAACAATTGTTCGTGCTGAATCAGAATTAAGCCGTCAGCTTGCAGAAAATCTGGTTGACTCCGTTCTCGGTCTTTCGCGTGGAGCGAGCTCTCGCCTCGAACGACGAGACACTGTTCTTGAAGCCCTCAGCAGCGACACCATCGATCGCTTCTGGGAAGAGTTAGCGCGAGCACTGGAACAAGGACCGGTACTTGAACGCAGCCAAGAACTGCTTGCTTCCTTGCTCGAAGATCTGAAGAGGTCAAGTTTCCGTCAAATCCGCGATCAAGGTGGTGTTGATGATCTCATTCGCGAATTAGACGGGTTGAACTTCAGTTCATCAGAGATTCCGCCCAGATCTCAGGCTTGAATCCAACCAAAACTTGTCCATCAATCGCAACAACAAAAGGCCTCTTAATTAACTTGCCATCACCAGCAAGTGCATCCAGCGCCTCGTCGTCGGACATGGCTTTGACAGCAGCAGCTCCAAGAGACCGATAGCTCTGACCACTTGTATTGAACAACGGTTTTCGATCACCGAACTGGTTGCGAGCTTCTGAAAGAAGCTCTCTTGAAGGAGGCGTTTGCACGATGTCAAGGACATCATGATCAAGCCCATGATCACGCAACCAAGCCAGAGCCTTGCGACAGGTGCTGCAGCGGTTGTAGCTGAACACCTTGAGTCGCTGCAAATCGGACAAGATCAGGCGCCAAATAGAGAGCGCACGGCGCCAACAAGGCTGTTGGAACCTTTACCGGCTCCATCATCGGGCCTGGTGCGAACCGTCACGTCTCCGTTGACGGTTGTGCGGCAGCTCAGCCTGTAGTTGGCTGGGCGGTCTGCCAGATAAACCTCTTCCACGTCGCTGCGTGGTGAAAGGTTCTGCTGTCCCTCGATCACTTCGACAACACACGTGCCGCACTGACCAACACCACCGCAGTTGTTGAGGTTGTTGAGGCCTTTATAGGGGTTGATGCCGGCATCCAAGGCAGCCCGGCGCATATTGGCCCCTTCCATGCAACCCACCTGCTGGCCTTCCTGTTCAAATCGGATGGTTGGCACGGGTCGTACTGAATCTCAAGTGCGCACCAACCTACAAGCAATTAGGCGCGCTTAAAGCTGCTCCGCAAAAGATCGTGGTTACCTTTCAACGCGCAGCTGCAATGCAGGTGTCCAGCAAAGGCTGTACAGCATCGACGTCTCGCCAACCATCAATTGTGATCAGACGACCGTCAAGGTTCTTATAAGTCCGGAAAAATTCAGCCACCTCTTCCAGCTGACTCGAGGCAATCTGACGAATGCTGTGGATGGATCGCTGCAGCGGATCGGCGACTGGAATGCAGAGAAGCTTTCCGTCGTAAGCGCCCTCATCGTGAAGATCGAGCAGACCAATCGGCCGAGCCTTAATCAGGCATCCGGCAAATGTTGGCTCACCCATGATGACCATGGCATCCAAAGGAGAGCCGTCCTCAGCGAGGGTGTTGGGGACAAATCCGTAATCAAAGGGATAACGAACAGACGAATGCAGAACCCGATCCAGGGTCATCACTCCCGCTTCAGCGCAATATTCATACTTATTGCGACTTCCAGCGGGGATCTCGACCAATAGGTTGATCTGCCCTGGAGAAGGAGAGGGCTGCAGCGGGCGAAGATCCATGGCTCTCGAGAGCTGTCGGAATCGGAACGGATGAACCGCTGATGCGTTCTGTCACCACAGCAGCTAAAGGAACCACCAGGCTGAACAGGGCTATGAGAAATCCGGACAGAGCCGTCGACGGCGTGCTGAAACTGAAGGGTTCATCGGCTTCTTGACTCTGAGAGTCGCCGTCGGAAAG
>MDSW01104769.1_pt1 | contig 14633 bp, 13 predicted proteins | sample 811171 | NCBI WGS metagenome assembly MDSW01 (sample SAMN05326641, study PRJNA326480) | marine metagenome | isolation source: seawater | place: Atlantic Ocean: North West | collected 2012 | reverse complement strand
TTTACGTAAACGTAAACATGTATTTTGACTATTTAATAAAATATAAGAAAGATCTTTTATGACTTTTTTAAAAACATCATTAGATACGAGTTCGAAAAGTTTTATTGAAAACACTAAGTCAATGAAAACTTTGGTTGAAGACCTAAAATCAAAAGTCAGTAAATTCGAAGAGGGTGGGGGAACTCGTTCAAGAGAACGCCACTTGTCTCGAGGTAAGTTACTGCCAAGAGAAAGAGTGCGTTTGTTAATTGATGAAGGATCACCTTTCTTAGAGTTTTCACAATTTGCTGGTTATGAATTGTATGAAGAAGAGGTACCTTCTGGAGGTTTGATTACTGGTATTGGTAGGGTTTCAGGGCGTGAATGTCTTATTGTAGTGAATGATGCTACAGTAAAAGGAGGCACTTATTATCCAATAACTGTTAAAAAACATCTACGTGCACAAGAAATAGCTAAAGAAAACAATCTACCTTGTATCTATCTAGTAGATTCAGGTGGTGCAAATTTACCCCAGCAGGCAGGTATATTTCCGGATAAAGACCATTTTGGTCGTATCTTTTATAACCAAGCCAATATGTCTTCTGAAGGTATTCCTCAAATAGCAGCTGTTATGGGCTCATGTACTGCTGGTGGTGCTTATGTACCAGCTATGTCAGATGAAAGTATTATTGTTAAAAACCAAGGCACAATTTTTTTAGCTGGCCCTCCACTCGTAAAAGCAGCAATAGGCGAAATAGTAAGTGCAGAAGAGTTGGGTGGTTCTGATGTCCATACCAGAATTAGTGGTGTAGCGGACCATTTAGCTAACAATGATACTCATGCTCTCTCCATAATTAGAAGAATAGTAAGCAATCTTAATAGACATAAAGAAATAAGTGTTGAAACTCGCTCTGTAATTGATCCTCTGTATCAAAGTGAAGAGATTTATGGAGTGGTACCATCGGACTCTAGAAAAATTTATGATGTTCGTGAAGTGATTTCAAGAATTATTGATGGAAGTGATTTTGATGAGTTTAAGGCATCGTATGGTGATACGCTAGTAACTGGATTTGCTCATATCTATGGTTATCCTGTGGGTATAATTGCTAATAATGGTATCTTATTCTCAGAATCTTCTCTTAAGGGAGCACACTTTATTGAACTTTGTTGCCAAAGGGGTATACCTCTAGTCTTTTTACAAAATATTTCGGGATTTATGGTTGGAAAAAAATATGAATCTAAAGGTATTGCTAAAGATGGTGCTAAACTAGTGACTGCTGTGTCTTGTGCAAATGTTCCAAAATTTACAGTTATAATTGGCGGAAGTTTTGGCGCCGGTAATTATGGAATGTGCGGCAGAGCATATAGCCCGAGATTTCTATGGATGTGGCCTAATGCTAGAATTTCTGTTATGGGCGGAGAACAGGCTGCTAATGTTCTTTCAACAGTGCGTAGAGATGGTATGGAATCCCGAGGAGAAACTTGGAGTAAAAAATCTGAGGAACAGTTTAAGCAACCTATAGTTCAACAGTATGAAAAAGAAGGCCATCCGTATTATGCCAGCGCTCGTCTCTGGGATGATGGAATAATTGATCCGGCTGAAACTCGTCGTGTTTTAGGTCTCAGTATTTCAGCTTCATTAAATAAACCCATAAAACCAACCTCCTTTGGAATATTTAGAATGTAAGTACAAATGGCCACTGATAAAATAAGAATAAATATTGATAATCACATAGCGCACGTAATTCTCACTCAACCTGAGAAACATAATGCCTTTGATGATTCAGTTATAATGGATTTAACTAATGCCTTTGATTTGGTAACAAAAGACCCCAATATTAGAGTTTTAGTCCTAGGCGGTGAAGGTAAAAGTTTTTCTGCTGGCGCTGATTTGGAGTGGATGAGGCGTATGTCAGATTATAACGAAATTGAGAATTTAACTGACGCTAAGTCTATGGCAAACATGCTAAAGACTTTAAACGATTGCCCTAAACCGACGATCGCAAGAGTTCATGGGGCAGCTTATGGGGGGGGCGTTGGGTTAGTCGCTTGCTGTGATATTGCAATAGCGACAGAAAATGCTAAATTTTGTCTTTCAGAAACGAAACTAGGATTAGCACCCTCTACCATAAGTCCTTATGTAATCAATGCTATATCAGAAAAATATGCCAGAAGGTTTTTCTTAACTGCAGAGGTATTTGATTCTTATACAGCCAAAGAAATTGGCTTAATTAGTATGGTAACAAACAATAATAAAATTGATGAAGAAATTGATCTGTTAATTAATAATTTACTTGAAAATGGACCAATGGCAATTGCCGCATGTAAAGAACTTATTAATGTAGTAGGCAAAGGTAATCCCAAACATAATATAATAGACTATACAGCAAACCATATTGCAAAATTGCGTGCTTCAGATGAAGGAAAAGAAGGGATAAATGCCTTTCTGGAAAAACGTAAACCGATTTGGAAAAATAAAAAATAGATTTATTCTTCATATATATTTTTAACAGAATATTATTAAGTTTTTTAAAGTATTTTATTACTTAATAAATATTATTGGATGTCAAATTTAAGTTTGAGAGATAATTAGTGATTAAAAGTTTACTCATAGCTAACCGGGGTGAGATTGCTGTTCGTATTATACGAACAGCAAAACATATGGGGATCCATACGGTATCAGTTTATTCAAGTGCAGATATTAATGCTAAACACGTACAGGATGCCGATGAATCAATTTATATAGGATCCTCAGCACCAAGTGAAAGTTATCTAAATATTAAATCTATTATAGAAGCTGCTTCTGGGGCAGGTGTTGAGGCCATTCATCCTGGTTACGGTTTTTTATCTGAAAATGCAGAATTTTCAGAAGCATGTCATAAAGCTGGTATTATATTTGTGGGCCCATCTACAGAATCTATTAAGAAAATGGGTAATAAGGCATCTGCTAAAAAGCTCATGAATGATGCAAAAGTGCCGCTTTTACCAGGTTATCATGGTAAAGATCAAAGTCTTGATAAACTAGCTGCAGAAGCTGAGACTATAGGGTTTCCATTGCTTATTAAGGCAGAATCTGGTGGCGGTGGAAGAGGTATGCGCATTGTATCCAATATCAATGAATTCAATGAATCTCTGATCTCCGCCAAACGAGAAGCACAAGGTTCTTTTGGAGATGATGCAGTTATTTTAGAAAAATACTTAGAATCATCCCGTCATATTGAAGTACAAATATTCGGAGATTCCCATGGGAATATTGTACATCTATTCGAACGTGATTGCTCTATACAAAGACGTTATCAAAAAGTGATAGAAGAAGCACCGGCACCAGGAATGAGTGAAGCTCGACGTTTTGATATTACCTCAGCTGCAATTTCAGCTGCCCAATCTATAAATTATGTTGGAGCAGGAACAGTCGAATTTATTGTTGACTCACACAATGATGGAGCTAATGGACCTTTCTTTTTTATGGAGATGAATACACGTTTACAAGTAGAACATCCAGTTACTGAGATGATAACAGGATTTGATTTAGTAAAGTGGCAATTACAAGTTGCTTCAGGTGAACCATTACCAGTTATGCAGGAAGACATTAAAAATACTGGACACGCTGTTGAAGCACGTCTTTATTCCGAAGATCCGACTAATGAGTTTTTACCCTCAACTGGCAGAATACTAGAATATTTTGTTCCTAAAGGTAAAAATATAAGAATAGATGATGGCATAAAAAAAGGTGATGTCATAGCATTAGAATATGATGCAATGCTGGGAAAAATTATAGCATACGGATCTGATAGAAATGCAGCTCTGAATCATCTCCATAAGGCAATTTCTGAGATTAAATTAATAGGTCCAATTACAAATCAGTTTTTTCTTTCAAATATTTTGCTAAGGCCAGAGTTTATAAAAGGAATTATAAACACTAATTTTATAAATCAGTTTAAAACAGATTTAATTAGATCTGAATTAGATTTATTAAATGATGTTCTCCTTTCCTCAATAAATTTTTTAATTCAGGAAAGAATTGATTCTAAACTTTATTATACAAAGGAATCTAATTCTCCATGGAATTCGTCAGATAGCTGGAGTTTGAATGCATCTGCACAAGACAAACTTTATTTACGTACTCTTGGACAGGATTATGTTATAAACATATCTAAAGTGAATGACATATGGCACGCTTTTATTCCAAGTTTAACTGATAAAAAACATATAGTTAAACAAACAGATAATTCTCTGGTTTACAGGGACAAACATGTATTAATTTTTGTTAAAGGCCCTTATCAACAGAGAGTTATCCATGTTTTACCGATGGATGAAGCAGGTATAGTTGAAAAGGCACAAACAGGCCTATCTGCTCCTATGCCTGGTACCATTATTAAAATATTAGCTAACAAAGGAGATGCTGTAATTGAAGGGCAAACTCTGATGATTTTGGAAGCTATGAAAATGGAACATACTATATTAGCTCCTTATACGGGAACAGTTTCTAATGTATATTATCACGAAGGAGATCAGGTTGATGAAAATACAGAATTGTTTGAGATGGTTCCGACAGAAGAAAAAAATAAATCAAACTAATTGTGGCTATAATTCATCTAATTATTCACATAAACTACTTAGGCAAAAATAATGAATATGCCGAAAAAAGTACGCATAGTAGACGTTGGTCCGCGAGATGGTCTCCAGTCTGAAAATATAATAGTACCAACTGAAAATAAAATTCAATTAATTCATAGTTTAGCAGCTGCAGGAATTCCCTCCGTTGAATCTGGTGCATTTGTATCACCTAAGTGGGTGCCTCAAATGTCTGATAGTGAAGAAGTGCTTAAGAATATTACACGGATCAAAGGAACATCTTATCCCGTTTTGGTGCCAAACTTAAAAGGATTTGAAAGAGCGCGACAAGCTAATGTTGAGGAAATTGCACTATTTAGCGCTGCCTCAGAAACTTTCTCAAATAAGAATACTAATTGTACTATCAATGAAAGTATAAATAGAGCACATGAAGTATGTGAGGCTGGTATAGCTGAAGGCATGAAAGTTAGAGGATATATATCTTGTGCACTGGGGTGTCCATATGAAGGAGAAATAGATAATACTAGGGTGGCTGAACTAGCATCTGAGTTTAATAAAATGGGGTGTTACGAAGTAAGTCTAGGCGATACAATAGGGATTGGTACACCAATCAAAGCAAAGTCCATGCTAAGTACCGTCGCCGACTTGGTGCCAATGGATAAACTAGCTCTGCACTTTCATGACTCATATGGTCAGGCTTTAGCCAATATCTTAGCTTGCTTAGAATTGGGTGTTTCTACAATTGATACCGCTGTATCAGGTCTTGGCGGTTGCCCATATGCACCAGGAGCATCCGGCAATGTAGCAACTGAAGATGTATTATATATGCTAAATGGATTAGATATTGATACTGGAATTGATTTCGAGGCAGTTATCTCGGCAGGTGAGTATATCTGTAATGTATTGAGTAGGACTACTACGTCAAAAGTTTCTCAAGCGTTTCTGGCCGCTAGATAATAGCAAATAAAATATAATAAGTTTTCAATATGGCACTTAATCTCATAAAACTAGCAGTAGGAGTTGATTCAATATCCCATCTTCAACAGCGTCAAGAAAATAGATTATTGGAATATAAAGATACTGGTCGAAAAATGCACCGTGTCTTAACTCGCAATATGCCAAAACGTGCCGAAGAAATTATTAAGGGTGGGGGCTCTTTATACTGGGTAATAAAAGGCCATGTCCTTGTCAGACAAATGATTTCAACTATAGAAATTATAGAAAATAATAATGATAAAAGACGCTGTGCAATATATTTGGAGCCTAAATTAGTAGGCGTAATATCTAGACGTATTAGGCCTTTTCAGGGTTGGAGATATTTTGAACATGCTAATACTCCTCCTGATTTACCTGAAGCCTTTTGTGCAGAAAATGATATGGAATCAGAATTAGCTGTAGAGCTACGAGAATTGGGATTAATATAATATTATTTAAATAAGCGTTACGTATATATTTTATGTATTTACAAAATATAAATATTAGTTTTTTCTCAAGATTAATATGGTGCCATTAATAATCTGACAGGAGTATATTTTTGATTAAGAAAGATAATACAGGGTTACTAGCCGAACCAGAAACATGGGATAAAACAGGAGGTGGCATAATGGATTGTGATGAATCCATAATTGTGCTTCGTGAAAATCTTCTAGAAATAAGAAATATATGTCAAGAAGCTCTTGAGGATGCAATTTTGATGGAGGTATCTGAAGATCAATTTCGTGAAGTTTTGAAAAATATTATTATAGGATTAAAAAATCCATATAATAATATGACAGCAGGAGAATAAAGAAGTCATTTGATTTGTAAAAACTAGTTTTACAGGAAAGACATGAGCAAAAAGATTGCTATTCTAGGAACTGGCGCTAACGGTGCCTCAATTGCTGCAGATTTAACGATTGCAAAGCTTGATGTTGTCCTTATTGACCAGTGGCCAGAACATGTAGAGGCAATGCGCAAAAATGGTTTAACCATTGAAATGCCAGAAAGTACTTTGCATACATATGTTGATGCATATCATCTATGTGACATATGTACTTTTGACGAAAAATTTGATTTTGTTTTCTTGCTCATGAAAGCTTATGACACAACGTGGGCTTGTCATCTAATAAAACCGTATCTGAATGAAGATGGACTTGTTATAGGTGTTCAAAATGGAATGACAATTGAATCCATTGCTAGTGTTGTTGGTACGAGTAGAACAATGGGATGTGTTATCGAAATATCATCACAAATGTTTAACCCTGGAATTGTACAAAGGCAGTCACCGCCGGATAGATCTTGGTTTGCAGTTGGTAGCATTGATGGTAATAATAAAAACCTAGAAATTGAAGTTAAGAATATTTTATCTAATTCAGGTATTACTGAAATTTCTTCTGATATCCGTTCTGCAAAATGGATGAAACTTATTAGTAACTGCACAACTCTTGCCACTACAGCAATATTTGGCGTTCCTATTGCAGAGGCAGCTAATACACCAAAAATGCGTGATGTAATGATCCAGTGTGGTACAGAAGCTTTAATAGCCGGTTTGGAATTGGGATATGAAATAGAACCAATATTTGGACTGAATAACCAAGATGTACGTAATACAAATGACTTAGTAGAATTATTACTAAATAAACTAACTAGTAAATATATACTTCCTGAGACAATTACCACTATATTACAAGACCACATAAAAAATAGAAAAAGCGAAGTTGAAGATATCAATGGATGGGTGGTTTCTCAAAGGTCTAGATCAGGTAAAAACGCTCCAATAAATTCAGCCATATTAGAGATTAGCTCTCTTATTAAAAGAGGTGAAATTCAACCTGGTCCCGAAAATTTAGATTTATTAGAAAAACTAATAAATAATAGTAATTGATCAATCTTCATTAGATCTTATCAAAATTAATCCCAGTTTTCCGCATATCCAAAGTTACGAGCTGCATATTCAGAATGAAAATCCTGAAACTTTATAGGGGGGTATTTCGATGGTTTATTATATCGATGTGAGGACGGAATACACTCAATAATAGAATCAATATTAGGGTATAAAAAGAAGATATTCGAATACCTAGCTTCTCTAGAATCTGCGCATACACGATGTGGTGTGGCTATATACTCATCATTAATCCACCTAACCAGCGTATTTCCTGTATTTACAAGAATTGCTTCTGGGAGAACGGGCTGTTTAATCCATTTGCCATCTTGAGTAAGTATCTCTAAACCTGGTCTAGTTGCAGGAGGTATAAGCGATAAAAATGAAATATCTCGGTGTCCTGGTAATGTCACTTTATCTATATCTTGATCCAATGCCGGATAGAAGGCAATTCTAGTCATAGAGCTGGATCGTTCAAAAAAAGGATCAAAATAGTTTTCTGGCAACTGAAGAGACACGGATAATGGTTTTAAAAGTTTAAGTGATAGCTCTTCAAAAGCTTTATGAAAATTCATAAAGTTTTCATGTAGGCCGGGAATAATGAGTGGGTCGGGCCATTTATTATGTCCTCTAAATCTTCTATTCTGACCAAAATCTGGATCACTTGAATCAAGGTCTGTTGTAAACTTAAATGCTTCGCTAATCTGAGGTCTGGTCGCAGTTTTTCGCGTTTCAAAAGTATCATTATGAATGGAAACATTAGGCGGCATATAACCGCATTGATGTTTATTCATTCGAACTTTCATTTTTTCTGACATCGGTAAGTTAAAAAATGCCTTTGATTTATCGAAAGCCCCGTCAATAACCTTTTTATTCATATTATGATTAACTATAAAAAAGAAGCCAATTTTTTTACAAGCTTGATATATTTTTTCAGCCACAGGTGGTATGGCGTTTTCTTCACCAGATAGCATTTTACCAATATCTATGATTGGTATTTGATCAGTTTCGGCTAATGAATTATTAGTAGTCGGTATGGCTTTGTATTTTTTAGCTCTAGCTTTCATTTGTTATCCTTATTAAAAAGAATAAATTACTTAACTTTATTATAACTAATTATAAAATCATTATTGATTAATCCCAGTTCTCTGCATACCCAAAGTTTCTTTCGCAATAGCCTGCGTGAAATTCTCCAAAAGTAAATGGCTTATATTTTTTTGGGTTTGTTTCACTGAAGCATGTAGGTAAACATTCTAGAAGCAAGCTAACATCTGGATAAAGAAAAAATATATTTGAATAACGTGCTTCCGCAGAGTTAGCTCTTACTCTATGCGGAGTTGCCTGATAACGTTCATTTGCCCATCGAACTAATACAGTTCCTGTATTAACCAGTACCGCGTTTTCTACTACAGGCTGCTGTATCCATTGACCGTCTTTCATCATGATTTCTAAACCCGGTCCTGATGCTGGAGGAATTAATGAAAGAAAAGAGCTATCTCTATGGCCAGGAAGAGATATCTGATCATGCTTAACGTCTATTGCAGGGTAATAAGCTATTCGTGTCATAGAGCTCGATCTTGCAAAAAAACGGTTAAAATAATCAGACGGCATGTCAAGCGATACTGCAAGTGGTTCAAGAAGCGATACGCTTAGATTTTGGAAAGCCATATGAAAATCCATGAACGATTTATGAAGTCCAGGAGAAACTTTGGGGTCTGGCCATTTATTAAAACCTCTAAATCTTACGTTTTGACCAAAGTCTGGGTCATCTGAATCCAAATCAAATGAAAATTTAAAAGCTTCACTTCTCTGTGTATTTAAAGCGGTTTCCCGATTTTCAAAGGTATCGTTGTGAACGGCGACATCTGGTGGCATATATCCACATTGATGACGATTTTGTCTCACCTTCATTTTTTCATGCATAGGCAGAGAAAAATATTTTTCTGAGTGTTCAAAGGAACTATCAATAATATTTTGGTCTATATTATGATTGATAATGAAAAAGAAACCAGTTTCATTACAAGCGTCTTTTAGTTGAATCGAAACATCTTTTATTGCTTCTTTTTTACCGTCCAGTAAATCACCTATATCAATTATAGGTATCTGATTGTTTGAAGTATTTAATGTTGACTTATAAGTATCTACTTGGACGCTCATATTAAAGTCCTTTTATAACCTGTTATTATTTTATTTTACTTTGCAGTTATAAATAATAAAACTACTAGTAGTTATATTACTTATCAGAAAACTAAAAAAGTATCATTATGTAATTAATTACAGATTAAGCTTTAAATGTATTAATAATATATATGTTTTTAAATTACATATAGTAAACTTATTTTGAAAGGTTCTAAGGTTGCAAATAATAAATTCGGTCTGTCCACATGACTGTCCTAGCACTTGTGCTCTAGAAGTTGAACGTCTAGATGGAGTATCAATAGGACGAATAAGGGGTGCAGCTGATAATCCATATACTGCAGGAGTTATTTGTGCGAAGGTTGCCCGTTATTCTGAACGCATTCATCATCCTGATCGTTTAAGAACTCCCTTACGCCGAATTAAAGATAAGGGTATAGGTTTGGATTCCTTTATAGCCATTTCTTGGGAAGAAGCTCTAGACAAGGTAGCAGAGCAACTTATTTTAGCGGAGCAAAAATATGGATCAGAATCTGTTTGGCCATATTTTTACGCTGGAACTATGGGATTAGTTCAGAGAGACGGTATAGAGCGTTTGCGTCATGTCAAAAAATACTCCCGTCAACATTCAACCTTTTGTATCGCTTTATCGGATGCTGGATGGAAAGCTGGTACCGGCACAAAACGAGGTTTGAATCCTTTAGAGATGGCATTTGCCGATTTAATCGTTATCTGGGGAACTAACCCTGTGAACACTCAAGTAAATGTAATGACCCATATTACCCGTGCTCGAAAGGAACGAGGTGTAAAAATTGTTGTGGTTGATCCTTACTGTAATGCAAGTGCTAAACAGGCTGATGTTCATCTCATGCTAAATCCAGGAACTGACGGGGCCTTAGCTTGTGCAGTAATGCACGTTTTATTTAAAGAGGGTTATGCAGATAAAAATTACATGGCTCGTTATACTGATGTTCCAGAAAGATTAGAACAACATTTAAAAGATAAAACTCCTGCTTGGGCCTCTAAGATCACTGGCTTATTAGAAGAGGAAATCATATCATTTGCTAGAATGTACGGAGAGTCCCAAAAAAGCTTTATTAGATGCGGATATGGTTTCACTAGAAGCAGAAATGGTGCAGCACAAATGCATGCTGTTAGTTGCCTGCCTGCCGTAACTGGAGCTTGGCAATATTATGGTGGCGGTGCTTTATATTCAAATTCAGACATTTATAATATTGATTCTACATTAATTATGGGTCTTGATAAGTTAGATGAAGGTATTCGAATATTAGATCAGTCTCGAATTGGAGAAATTCTTAATGGAAATGTTGATGATCTAGGAGACGGACCTCCAGTTAAAGCCTTATTTGTGCAGAACACAAACCCTATGAATGTTGCTCCCGACCTATTAAAAGTTAGAGAAGGGATGCAAAGAAATGATTTATTTATTTGTGTTCATGAACAATTTCTTACGGAAACTGCTGAAATGGCAGATATAGTATTACCAGCGACAACCTTTTTAGAGCATGACGATATGTATACAGGTGGTGGTCATACTTATTTTCAAGTTGCAAAACAGATTGTTGAACCAATAGGGCTATCCAAGTCTAATCATTGGGTTCATTGTGAGCTAGCTAAACGCTTAGGTGCTGAACATCCGGGATTTCAAATGTCAGCTTGGGAAATAATGGATGCCACTTTGAAAACTTCTGGGTATCCTGATGCAGAAACGATTTATAAGGACCGTTGGTTTAATCGAGATTTACCTTTTGAAAAAGCTCACTTTCTAAATGGGTTTGAACACGCTGATGGGAAATTTCATTTTGATGCTAAATGGTCTGATTTAGGCTCCCAACATGAAGTAATGAATGGTATGCCTGATCACTTTGACGTAATTGATAATACATCAGCAGATTATCCCTACCGTTTGGTAACTGCGCCATCTAGAAATTATCTAAATACTACTTTTGCAGAAACGAGGTCATCTGTACAAAAGGAAGGTCGTCCTGTAGCTAAAATTCATCCAAGTGTATGCAAAGATATGGACCTAATTGATGGTGATTTAATACGCATAGGCAGTAAATTGTCGTCAATAGTCATTCATGTTAATTCATTTCAAGGAGTGCAGCCTAATACTATTATCATTGAGGGTATATGGCCAAATAAGTCATTTATTGAGGGTATAGGTGTTAATTCATTAGTTAGTTCAGAACCAGGGAGGCCAAATGGTGGAGCCGTTTATCATGATACATCAGTTTGGGTTAGAAAGTATAAAACTAATTAAAGTAAATATTTTTAGAGTAATTTGATAATAAATTATTACATATATTATAGGAAATACTTATCTAAGAGGTTGTTGTGTTATTATGAACACAGAAAGTAAAAACATATCTAAAACGAAGACCACAGATTCCGAAGTTGAAGCCTTTCTAACTAAGGTTGCAGAGGTTAGTAGGAACAGTGAAACAGGAAACGGTGGCCGATTATTGTTTGCTATTGATGCAACTCTAAGTCGTGAACCCACCTGGGATATGGCTTGTAACATACAGTCAGAAATGTTTGTGGCTACGCAAAAGCTTGGTGGATTAGAAGTGCAGTTAGCTTTCTATAGAGGTTTTGGAGAAATGAAGGTAACAAAATGGCTTTCGGGTTCCAAGGAATTAGTAAGCCGTATGAATAAGGTTCGCTGTGTTGCTGGTCGTACACAGATACGTAAAGTTTTGAGGCATGCAATAAAAGAATCAAAAATAAACCAAGTAAATGCGCTGGTCTTTATAGGTGATGTAATAGAGGAAGACATTGATGATTTGGGACATTTAGCTGGGCAATTGGGATTAATTAATACACCAGTGTTTGTTTTTCAAGATGGAGGTGAACCAGTTTCAAGAATGGGTTTTGAACAAATTGCTCGACTTTCGAATGGTGCCTATTGCCCTTTTGATGCAAGCAGCGCTGGGCAATTAAGTGAGTTACTTAAAGCTGTAGCTATATTTTCTGCTGGAGGACGTACTGCCTTAGAAAAGTTTGGTAATGATGTTGGTGGAAAAGCATTACAGATTACACATCAAATTCTAAATAGGAAATAACTATCAAATGTTGCCTTATTTAATAATTGGGATTGCTTTTGTCTTGGGAGCTTATTTTATAGCTCGTTGGTGGGTACAGGCAGACATTCAACAAATTATAAAAGTATTGCGATGGTCTGCCACTATTATTGGTCTTATATTACTTTGTATAATAGCAATTTCTGGACGATGGAATTGGTTACCAGGATTATTGTTTATGGCTGTACCCTGGTTTATTAGGAATCAAGCACGACGAACAATTAATAAAAATGCTCAGGGACCAACTTCGGGACAAAAAAGTCATATATCCACATATTACTTAAAGATGGAACTAGACCATGATAGTGGAGAAATGTCTGGTGAAGTTATAGCTGGAAAGTATTCGGGGAGTAATCTAAGTGAATTAAATTTAAACCAACTCATTGATTTAATGAATGAATGTGTTCGTGATGATTCACAGTCTCGTATTGTTTTAGAAAATTATATGGATAGATATCATTCAGAGTGGCGTAACAGAGCTGGCGATAGTTTTAAAGAAAAAAGTAGTCATACAAACTCTAATAGTCCATGGAGTAGCGATGCAATGAGTTTAGACGAAGCACGTAAAATTTTAGACATAGCTCCAAAGGCATCTAAGGCTGATATAGAAAAAGCTTATAGAAAAGCGATGAAGAAAGCACATCCTGATAACGGTGGATCTGACTGGATGGCAGCTAAAGTTAATCAAGCTAAAGATACTTTAGTAGATAGTTAGAACTAAATAAAATATGTTTATACTAAATATTGCCTGCACACGAAATGCTATGGCAAAACAAAGTATATATTTAGTATATTTGAATAGATAATATTAACAACTATCAGGCAATATATTCTTATGAATAAACGTATAAGAAAGGCAATATTTCCTGTTGGTGGCCTAGGCGTTCGTTTTTTACCCGCTACTAAGGCTCTACCAAAAGAAATGTTGCCAGTGGTTGATAGGCCCTTGATTCAATACGCGGTTGATGAAGCACGAGACTCTGGTATAGAAGAATTTATTTTTGTAACAGGTCGTGGAAAGACAGCGATTGAAAACCATTTTGATTATAGCTTTGAACTTCTTCAAACCCTTAAAGATCGTAATATGAAAGAAGAGATAGATGCTATGTTAGCACTGTCACCTAATCCCGGACAAATAGCTTATGTAAGGCAACAAGAGCCACTTGGTCTAGGACATGCAGTATGGTGTGCCAGGCACTTAATCGGTGATGAACCATTTGCAGTTATACTTGCTGACGATTTAATTCTTGCCGAGACACCATGCTTAAGACAAATGTTAGATGTGTTTGAAGAAATGGGTGGAAATATTTTGGCTACTATGGAAGTTCCACATGAGCATACCTCTAGGTATGGCATAGTTGATGCAGACTTAAGTCCTAAATCATTACGAAAGATAAAAGGTTTAATTGAAAAGCCTAAGAAAGGTAATGCTCCTTCGAATATAGCGATCATAGGGAGATATATTCTACTTCCAGAAATATTTAATGAATTGGGTAAGAAAAAGGTGGGGGAGGGTGGAGAAATACAACTTACTGATGCTTTATCTTCTTTAATAGGAACCCAACCTTTTTATGGTTTAGATTTTAGTGGAAAGCGTTTTGATTGTGGTGTCAAGCTAGGGTACCTAGAAGCGAATATAGCTTTTGCCCTGGAACGACAAGATTTAGGTCCATCTCTTCGTAAAGTACTTACTAATTATGGTTTTTAAATGATGCGTATAGTTATGGTAGGTGCTGGTTATGTAGGCCTTGTATCAGGAGCTTGTTTCTCTGAAATTGGTTTGGATGTCACCTGTGTTGATAGTGATAAAGATAAAATAGATATGCTTTTGGATGGAGCACTACCTATTTATGAGCCTGGTTTAGATAGATTAGTATCAGATAATGTGGCGGCAGGGCGATTGCATTTTACAAGTGATCTAACATCAGCTGTCAAAGGGGCAAAAGTTATATTTATTGCTGTTGGCACACCATCTAGGC
>MDSW01205322.1_pt1 | contig 14634 bp, 15 predicted proteins | sample 811171 | NCBI WGS metagenome assembly MDSW01 (sample SAMN05326641, study PRJNA326480) | marine metagenome | isolation source: seawater | place: Atlantic Ocean: North West | collected 2012 | reverse complement strand
GAATGTAATCCCCCAATTCTCTCAAACAAAAAATTTAAAAGGGCAGTTTTTACTGCCCTTTTTTTTTAATTATTATAATTTGATATGACTTTTGTAGAAAAAATTTTAAATAGTTAATCAAAAAAAGAAATGAAAAATTATAATCCAGAAATTGATGGTTTACGAGCGATTGCAGTAATAAGTGTAATTTTTTATCATACTGAAATTATAATCTATGATAATGTAATATCAAAAAGTGGTTTCATTGGAGTTGATATTTTTATTGTCATTTCTGGTTTTGTAATAACAAGATTATTTTTTAATAAAGATTTTTCATACTCAAAATTTATAGAAAGAAGATTAAGACGACTAGTACCAGCTTTATTGTTTCTAATTTTAGCTACTACTGTAATTTCATATTTTTTTTTATTACCACAGCATTTTGTAAATTTAGGTCAAAGTATTTTAGCAAATATATTATTAATATCTAACTTCTTATTTTTTTATCAAACTAATTACTGGGATTATGCCGTTTTTACAAAACCATTACTTCATACCTGGACAATAGCACTTGAATTTCAATTCTATATTTTTATATGTATAATTTTTTGGTTATTTAAAAAAAATTCTACAAAAGCAGTCATTTTCTTTTTTTTAATAAGTTTAATTCTATTGATATTTGCAAAAAAAATTAATTTTGAAATAAATTTAAGAGAGCTATCTATAAATAATTATTTTTTAATATTTACAAGACTTTGGGAATTTTTAACAGGTTCTATAATCGCAATAATTCTTAATAATGAAAAATATTTAAAAACATATAAAATTAAAAGTTATTTTAATAATATTGGAATAATTTTAATTCTAATATCATTAATATTAATTGAAACACCAAAAAATTTCCCAAATCTACTTACGATCATTCCTGTTATAGGAACTTCAATAATATTATTAACAAATAATAAACAAAGTTCACATATGATATTAAATAATTCTTTTTTAATTCATTTGGGAAAAATATCTTATTCTTTGTACCTATGGCATTTTCCAATATTAATATTTTTTCTTTATAAATTTAATTTTGAATTAAACATCATTAATAAATTATGCGCTTTAATAATAATATATTTTGTTTCTCTAGGGTCGTATAAGTTAATAGAAATTCCCTTTTTCAAAAATAATATATTAACTAGAAAAAAATTTGGAATATTTCTAGCAATTTTTTCATTGGCAATTTTTTTTCTAGGTCTATTAATAACTAATAAAATTATCAAATCTAAATCATATTCAAAATATGAAGATATCATAAGTAAATTTTCTCACTATAATTTATCAGACAAAGTGGGACCAAAAAGAAACATAATGGTAAATCAGTTTACAAATAGTAAAAAAACAAAAATTTTAATTTGTGGTGATTCACATGGTGGTGATTTAGCAATGACATTACAATCAAATAGAAATATTAAAAGTAAATATGAAATTGAGTTTTTACACTTCCTTAATTGTATTAATGATGAGCCTATATTAATTAAAAAAGCAGACTATACACTTTCGTCTATTCAAATTAAGGGGAAAAATAATCTAACTTATAAAGATATAAAAAAATTATATAATATTGTTACAGTCAAGAATAAAAAAAAATTTATAATAGTTGGTGCTTCTCCAGAATTTCAAACTGATGCTGATTTACTTCTTAATTATTTAACGATCACTAATATGAAAAAAGAAGATGTCATAAAAAATATTAATAATATTAATAAATTTTTTTTTAAAAATAAAAAATCATATATCGAAAATATAAATAAAAAATTATTTAAGATTTCAAAAGAATTGAATGTAGGTTTTTTAGATAAATTTGATTACATGTGTAAAGAAGAAGATAAAATATGTTTTGGTGTTGATTTAAAAGGAAATAAAAATTTTATTGATTATTCTCATCTTAGTAAAAATGGAAGATTTTTTTTTGGAAATGAAATTGTAAATATAAATTGGTTAGAATTAAGTAAATTTTAATGATAAATATACTTATAGGATTAATACCTTTTATTTTTATAACTTTTCTTGGATTTCTTTTTGGACGTTTTAAAATATTAAACCTTGGTCATGCTAAAAATTTAAATTTATTTTTATTTTATATTGCTGTACCTGCATTAATTATAAAATTAGTTGCACAAAGTGAAATTAACCAAATAGATTTAAAACAAATTATTTCTTATTTTTTAATGCAAAGTATATGTGGAATTTTTACTTATTTTATTTTGTCAAAATATTTTAAGAGACCTGTGACTGAATGTATAATTTGGTCACTTACTGTTGCTTTATCAAATCATGTAACTTTACTCCTTCCTATTACTAAAATCTATTTTGATAATGAAGTTATAACTCAAGTAGGCAGTATTATTCTAATGGATGGAGTAATTCTTCTTTCTGTAATTGCTTTATGTTTGGAGCTAGCAACAAAAAAAAATGTAAAATTATTTTCTTTTTTAAAGAATATTTTATTAAACCCAATGATTTTATCTATTTTAATTGGTGTTTTTTTATTTTTATTTAATTTTAATATTTATAATACACCTATTGATTATACTCTTTCCAAACTTGCAGCCTGTGTTTCTCCAGTAGGTTTATTCGCTATTGGTATAATTTTATCATTCAATACTAAAAATATTATTAATAAATTGACAGTAACTATTTCAATTTTAAAGTTAATTATCTCACCAATAATCTTATTAATTATTGGTATTATATTTTTTGATGTTAGCTCTCCAAAAGATTTACCTGGTGCTTTTTTTGTCAGCGTAGCACCTTGTGGTGTAACTGCTATTGTTTTGTGTTCTGCATATAATATTAATCCAGAAAATATAATTAAAGCTATATTTATCACAACTTTTACGTCGATGGGTACAATATTTTTTGCAATTCAATATTTAAAACTTTAAATTAAATATATGTCAAAAAGATATAGTGGTAAATCATTCAAAGATTCTAGTGTCAATAAAAAATCAAAATTAACTCTAAAAGAAAAAAGAAAATTAAAAAGAGAAAAATCTAAAAAATCATAAAATTATTGTCATTTTTTAAGTTTTTTATTTAAAATTATTTATATCTAAAAACTAATTAAAAAATTTATTAACTAAAAATAAACCTAGTGCAACACATGGCCCAACACCAAAGGCAAAAATTAAAGTTCCTACACCAACTGTTCCTCCTAAATACCATCCAATAAGTACGACTGATATTTCTAAAAAAGCTCTTACTAGTGCAATTGGTAAATTTGTTAATTTTGTTAATCCAGTCATTAAACCATCCCTGGGTCCTGGTCCAAGATTTGCAACCAAATAAATTCCACTACCAATTCCAACTAATATAACTGAAAAAATTGCTAATAAATATTTCATTAAAATTGACGAAGGGCTTTCAAAAAAATACAAACTAACATCAATCATTCCTGCTATAATAATAATATTAAATATTGTACCCAGACCTGGTTTTTGTTTAAGAAATATCCATAAAAAAAGTACAAAAACACTCACAAAAAAAGTTGCTACACCAATAGATAAACTAGAAGTTTTAGAAATGCCTTCAGCTAATACAGACCAAGGAGAATTTCCTGTCGTTGATAAAATTAATAATCCTTCTCCTAATCCAAATAATGCTAAACCAAAGAATAAAAAAAAAGATGTAGAAAGTTTTGGTTTAAAATTCAAGGAATTATTTGAACTCCAATACACTTTAGGAATATTTTTAATAGATAAAAACATTTATTACTGTTATTTTTAAATTATAATTAAACTCTAAATATTGTTATAATGAAAAAAATCCTTTTCAGCATTATATTTATTTTTTATTCATCTAGCACTATTGCTCATTTAGAACATTATAATAATTTGAATAAAATTGAGATGGAAATATTAAGAAATAACGAAGTTATAGGTTATAATTACTATTTTTTTAAGAGAGAGAATAATAAAACAAGTGTAAGTAACAAATATAAATTTACTGTAAATTTATTTGGTGTAAAAATTTTTGAAGTTGAAGGATATGGAGATGAAAAATATTTTCAAAATAAATTAATTTCTTTTCAATCTCAAACATTACAAAATGGGAAAAAAAAATATGTTAATTTAGTTTACAATGAAGATTCAAATAAATTTGATATTGAAGGTTCTTCTTTTACCGGAGAGGCAGAGCCGGAAAATATAATTGGTAATTGGTGGAGTCATAAAATTTTACAAGCTAATAGTCAAATAAGTCCAATATCAGGAAGTATTAAAGAACAAATTGTTACATTTATTGGTAATCAAAAAATTAATCTTTATGGAAAAAATTATGAAACTGAACATTTTAAATTAACTTCAAAAGATATGACTCTCCCAGAAAACAAAAAACTAAATTTTGATATATGGTTAGATAAAAAAACTTCCATGATTATAAAAGTCTCATATGAAAGAATGGGAAAATGGGAATACAGACTTAAAAATTTTGAGTGAATCTTCTTATAATTATTGAAAAAAGATCACTTTCCAGCAACAATCATGCCTTCAATCATCATGGTAGGAGAGTTTGTTGAATAATCAAAATCTAAATCATCTGCTAAAGTTATATTTTTAAACATATCTTTAAAATTTCCAGCAATTGTTATCTCATTAACAGGATATTTAAATTCACCATTTTCAACCAAATAACCATTTGCTCCAACTGAATAATCTCCAGTAACGAGATTGCTGCCATGTCCTATTGTTTCGGTAATATAAAGATTTTTTGAATTAACTTTTAATAATTCGTCAAAACTCATTTTACCGTTTTTAAAATAAAGATTTGTAGTTCCTCCACTTCTTCCATTAGAGTTTAAATTAAGTTTTTTTCCATTATATGTATCAATAAGATAATTTTTTAAAAATCCATCTTTTACTAAATCTAAAGTCTCAGATTTAACACCCTCATGATCAAAACATTGGGACCCCATACCTTTAATTAAATCTGGTTTATCTATTATATTTATTGAATTTGGAAATATTTGTTTATTAATTTTATCTTTTAAGAAAGATGTCCCTCTTGAAATTGCTGAAGCAGATATTGCTCCAGCAAAATTACTTAACATTGCTTTTGCAATTCTTTTATCCAAAATTATACTTATTTTTTCGCTTCCAATTTTCTGTGGATTAAGTTTTCTTATTGTTTGTTTTGCTGCAATTTCTCCTAATATTTTAGGATCTTTAATATCTTTTAAATGACATCTATTAGTATATTCATAATCTCTCTCCATACTATTTTCATCTTTTGCAACAGTTACACATGATGCTAAAAAAGATGATGATTTATAACCATTACAAAAACCGTCACTATTTGCTAAAATAAAATTAGATTTATTTTCAGTGAAACTTGACTCTGTATTAATAATTTTATCATTTTCAGATGCTACCTCTTCTAATTCTTTTAAATAATCAATTTTTTTGATATTTTCTAAATGAGTTTCATCATATAAATCTAAATCTTTAATTTCTTTTGCTAATAGATTTTTATCTGGTAAAGAATTAAATTCATCTTCTGGAGTAATTTTCGTAGTTTCAAAACATTTTTCAATTAAGGTCTTTAAATTTTTATCTAATAAATTTGATGATGATATTGAAGATTTTTTTTTACCAATATAAGTTTGAATGTTAATTGAAAGACTATCAGATCTATTAGATTCATCTAAATTTTTATTTCTAAAGTTTACAGTTTCTGATATTGAATTTCCAACTGTAACACTAACATCAGTTGCACCGAGTTTTTTAGACAAATCTAGACAGTATGATGCTTTTGATTTTAGATATTCCTGATCTTTAATCATACTTTAAAGTCTTGTTCCACCAACAGTCATCTTATCAATTAAAATTGAAGGTTGTGCTACTCCAACAGGAACTCCCTGACCAGCTTTGCCACACGTACCAATGCCAGGATCTAGCATCATGTCATTGCCAATCATAGATACTTCTTTTAAGATTGATGGACCATCACCTATTAAAGTTGCTCCTTTGATTGGTGAGCCAATTTTTCCATTATTGATTTCGTATGCTTCTGTACAATTGAATACAAATTTACCAGAAGTAATATCTACTTGCCCTCCTCCAAAACTTACAGCAAAAATACCTTTATCAACTGATTTTATCATTTCTTCTTGAGTATTTTTACCACTTAACATCATAGTATTTCTCATTCTTGGTAAAACAATATGTTTATAATTTTCTCTTCTGCCACTCCCTGTTGATCTGGTGTTCATAAGCCTTGCATTAAGCCTGTCTTGCATAAAATTTTTTAATATTCCATTTTCAATTAATACTGTTCTTTCTGTTGGGGTACCCTCATCATCTATTGTTAAACTTCCTCGTTTTTTATCTAAAGTTCCATCATCAACAATTGTTACACCTTTGCTTGCAACTTTTTGTCCCATTAAATTGTGAAAAGCTGAAGTTTTTTTTCTGTTAAAATCTCCTTCTAAACCATGTCCTACTGCTTCATGGATTAAAATTGCAGGCCATCCTGGGCCCAAAACAACTTTCATTTCACCAGCTGGTGCTGGTTTACTTTCTAAATTAACTGAAGCAATTCTAAATGCTTCTTCGCATACATTCTTCCAATTATCGTTTTTTAAATAATCATCATAAGATTGTCTACCACCAATTCCATAAACTCCTATTTCTTTTCTACTATTTTTTTCAAGCATTACAGAAACATTAAACCTAATTAAAGGACGAACATCGGTTAAAGCTTCTCCACCAGATCTTATAATTTCAATAGATTTTTGCTCACCAGCAAAACTTGCTGTGACTTGTTTAACGGAAACATCTTTCTTACGCAAATAATCATTAACTTTATTTAAAATCTCTAATTTAGAATTAAGTGTTTTCTGATCAATTGGATTAATATCTTCATAAAATTTATTATTTGTTTTAGAAATTTGATGATTATAAGTACCTTTTCTTGATTTAAGAGTAGACAAAAGATTTTCTGAAGAATTATTTAATGAGTCTTTTGAAATTTCGTTTGAATGAGAATATGCAACTACCTCATTTGAAATCGCCCTAAATCCAAAACCTAAATCTGAACTATAATTCGAGCTTTTAATCTTATTATCATCTAATAAAATTGACTCAGATTTGGAATCTTCAAAATACAATTCTCCATCGTCACAATTATTTAAAGTATCAGAAACAATTTTATCAACATCATTTCTAGTTAGATCTGATTTATCAAAAAATTTACTCATTGGACTTACATAATAATTTATACATCATTTACAACAACTCATTTTATAAATATTTTAAAACTACCCATTAATTAATTTAAAAAAAATATTAAAATTTTACTTAACAATGACATTGAAGCGATGAACATTATTAAAACTATTGAATACATTAAAGTTATAATTTTATTTCTTTTTCTCCTTAACCTCACAAAATTTCTATCATCTAAATCAGATATGTCTCTTTCTCCAATTACAGGATAATCATAACTCCATCGCCATGTTGATTGGCCCAATCTAGTATCTAGATGATTAAAATATTTAATCCATTTAAGAACATATATTAAAATTAAATATAGAATTATCATTGTAATAATACCAAAAAACATTACTAATTTTACTAAATAAAATAAGATAATTTAATTGTTATTTTTGTCTCTTTCCCTTGCAATTAATTGGGTCAAAGAGTCAACCATTGTATCTGATGCTTTAAAAATTTCATTATTTTTAAACTCATGAGAAATATTTTTTTCAGGATTAGTTTTATCCTCAATCACTATTCCTTCATCAGGTGAATTATTTTTTATATAAATCAACAACAACCATTCTTCATCTGATGATTCATCCCATTTTACAAAAATTTCTCCAGTTTCAAATCTTCTATCAATACATCTGAAAATAGACATATGTCTTGTTATATGTCTTTTATTTAATTGAAATACTAGACTACTAGCACTTCTATAAAAACTTTCTAAAGCAAATTCTATTTTCTGCCTAGCTAAAGTGTATTCTTTCTCTTTTTGTAATAATGTATCTCTATCTTCATCACCTTCGATTTTTACACCTAAAGACTCAACTCTTTCTCTTATTTTTTGATCTCTAATTATTCGATATTTTTCTTTTAATTTTTCAATTCTTTCTTGAAGACCAGCATAATCATCTCTTTTTTCTTTAAGGGAAATTTTTTCAAGTTTTTCTAATTCTTTAACTTCTCTAACTCTAAATTTATCAATTTGTTTTTCTAATTTTAATTGTTTTAAAAATTGTTTTTGTTTTTCGGCTTGTTCTATTCTTAATAACGCTTGCTCTTTTCTTAAGAATAATTTTATATCTCTATTTCTTTGTTTTTCTAATTTAATTTCTTCTTTTAAAGTTTGTTCTTTTAACTTAATTTTTAATTCTTCTTCTTTTAATTTTTGATTTTGAAGTTCAATTTTTTCTTGTCTTGCTTTTTCTATCTTTTCTAACTTTAACCTTCTAAGTTCATCTTTTTTTAATGTTTTATATTGTCCAATTGTATTAGCAATTTTATCAAAAAATGCTTGGATATATTTTTCAAAACTAAAATTTATTTTAAAATTTATCTCAGGTTTTAAAGAATTTTGAAAATTAATTATTTTTAAAATAAAATTTTCATTTTTTTTTTTCTAGATTTTAAAAATTTATTTTCTTTTTTAAATTTTTTATGCTTTGGCTTTGATTTAACTTTTTTTAATTTTTTTAATTTTTTTAATTTTTTTTTTTGTATATTTTTCGACTTTTTTATACTTTTATTTTTATTTTTTTTGACTTTTTTTGAATTCTTTTTTGCTTTTTTCATTATAAAGGAAATTTAATTGTATCAATAATTTATTGATAAATATAGTCTCTTGTAACAGGTGTCGATCTATAATTTTTTGATAATTGGATTTGAAATACAACCTGATCACCCCATTTAAATGCCATTTCACATCCAGCCAAATAAAATTCCCACATACGAAAAAATTTTTCATCAAACATTTGAATAATTTTTTCTTTATTATTAATACAATTTTCTTTCCAATTTTTTAGAGTATGCATATAATGAAGCTTTAATACCTCTATATCGGATACAATTAATCCAGATTTTTCAATAGCTTTACTAACTTCACTCAAACTTGGAGTATATCCACCTGGAAATATATATTTTGTTATCCATGGGTGAGGATCTCTTGGTGGATTTACTGATCCAATAGTGTGAATTAGTGAAACCCCATCATCTTTAAGCAATTTTTCTACTTGCATAAAGAACTTTTTATAAAATTTTCTACCTACATGTTCAAACATACCAACACTAACTATTCTATCAAATTTTTCATCAAGTTCTCTATAATCTATTAATTTAAAGCTTACTTGATTTTCTAAATTAAGTTCTTTTGCTTTCTTATTGCAATAATTATACTGATTTTCTGATAACGTAATCCCAGTAACTTCACAGTTTGCACTTTTAGCAATATCAATTGCTAATGATCCCCATCCACAACCTATATCTAATACTTTTTGATTTGGTTTAATGTTTAGTTTCTTAATTATATGTTGAATCTTGTTATTTTGTGCAGTTTCTAATGAATCATTTTCATCTTTAAAATATGCACAAGAATATTGTCTTTTTGGATCTAAAAATAAATCATAAAGATCTTCAGAAATATCGTAATGATGAGATACATTCATTTTAGATTTTTTTATAAAGTTAAAATTTGTTAAATATCTATAAGTACCCCTAAGTCTATTAATTAAATAACTAAAAAAATTAAGTTCACCTCTTCCAAAATTCTTTAAAGCAATATCTAAAAAATCAGTCAAGCTTCCATTTTCAATTACAACATCCCCATTAGTATATGCTTCACCAAAATATAAGTCAGGATGAAATAATAATTTATAATGAAGTTTTTTATCTAAAATTTTAACCTTAATTGGATTATCACTTTCGGGATTACCAATAATATAGCTTTTAGAATTAGCATCAATAAGTATAAAACCATCTTTTTTAAAAACTTTATTCAGAAATCTTGCTAGTTGCATTTTATGCTGCCATTAATGAATTAATTGAAAAATTTAATTTATTTAAATTATCAATTAATTCTTTTTCATCTTGTTGATTAAGAATATTTAAAGGTGGTAAAACATTTTTATAAAACTCATTCTTTTTACCATAGTATGTATGAAGTCCTGATATTAAATTATATTTTTCAAATACGCCTCTTACATTACATAACTTTTCATTAACAGTTTGTTCTTTTCCAGCTAGAAAATCATCATATACTTTTCTTGCTAATTCTGAAGTGACATTACAAGTAGCTGTTATTATACCAGAACATCCTAATTCAAGACCTTTAAATAATTTTGACTCTGAACCAGGTAAAACTGAAAAATTATCTATTTTTAAATTTTCAAAAAGATTGTAAGAACTATCTTTAACACCTACAATTTGTTCTGGAAATCTTCTTACAAGTTCTTCAACACAATTTATACTAAACTTATATCCACACAATTTTTCAAAATTATAAATTATAATTTTGCTTTCAGGAATTGCTTCTACTAATTTACTATAAAATTTAATTACTTCATTGTCCCCATACTTATAATATGCTGGAGGCATAATTAAAAATTTTCCAAATTTTAAAGATTTAGCTACTCTCATTAAATTAATAGTCTCTCCTAGTGAATTTAAACCTGTTCCAATAATATATTTTTCTCTATATCTGCTTAAAGCCAAATTACTTAATAAATCAATTTTTTCTGAAACTGGTATAAGTTGTGCCTGTCCAGTGCTTCCAAATATTGCAATCCCATGACAACCATTATCTATAACCATTTCTGCATGTTCAATTGTTTTTGCCACATTCAGAGTTAAATCCTTATTTAAAACTGACATTGAGGCCGCATAAATACCTTTTATTAAAGTCATATATTTTTTAAAAGATTATAATAATAAAAAAAAAAATGAATAGAAATTTATGAAAACAGGAATTTATTTAAGTTATATTGGATTAGGCGCTAATTTATTACATCTTTCATACTGTCATGAAATTGCAAAGAAACATGGCCCAGTTACAATTATCACCTTATGCAAAAATTTAGAAGAAGCACTTATTGATGATCCTTTGGTCGAAAAAGTTTACTATCTAGACAAATATCATAAAAAACTTTCTGATATTTTTAAATTAAGCAAAATACTAAAAAAGTTTGAATTTGATAATATAATTGTTTTTTATCCAAGCTTAAGAATTTACCTTTCTGCTAAAATAGCTAGTATTAAAAATATTTTTATTTATAATTTTTTTAAAAAAAAAAATTTACACTTAATCGAAGCTGCGAAAAAACTTACAGAAAAATTTTTATCTATCGAAAATTGTCCGACGGAAACAAAATTTTTTATAAAAAAAGAAAAACTAAATAAAATTAATCAAGCATTTATTAATAAATTTAAAATCGTTATTGGAGCAGGTTCATCTGGTCCTACTACAAGATGGGGATCTGAAAATTTCTCTAAACTTATTAATCAATTAAATGAGACAGATAATTATTTTTTTTTTATTTTATGTGGTCCGGATGAAAAAAATATTGAAAATGAAATTACTTCAAATTTAATTCATAAAAACTATTTAACCTTAAGTGATAAAAAAATAAAAGACTTAATACCTTATCTATGTGCATCAGATATGTATGTAGGAAATGATTCGTTTGGATCACATATAACTTCACAGTCTGGAAAAAAAAGTATTATTCTACTTTTAGACTCACCCAAAGCTTATACAGATTATAGTAATAATAATTATCGTATTGTACCGAATGGATTAAATTTAACAGACATGACTCATGGAACAAATGCTAAACCAGAATCTATATCTGTTAATCGAGTTTTAGATGTTATTAAAAATTTAAAAAACTAATCTATATCTTTCAATATTATTTCTTTAGACTCGTTTACAATTGCGGCCAGTCTGTTTAATTCAGGATTTAAATCAGGGTGAATTTTTTTCATAATCTTCTTATATGCTTTTTTAACTTCTTCTTTACTATACCGAATTTTTGGATCTAAATTTAAAATTCTATATGCCTCATCTTTCGATATAGGCTGTGTATTCGAACTAAATTGAGAATTATTAAAATTAAATCTTCCAGAATTTTTTAATACTCTAAAAAAACCCCATAATCTTAAAATTTGCAACAACGTAACTCCTGCTTTAGTCTTAATAAGAGGCAAAACAGCAATTAAAAATGGTAGTGAAAATATATATCTTCCTGAAAAAGCGACGACTATTGCTATTATAACTGATATCCAAATAACTGATTTTCGAAAGAATTGATAAATTTTTTTTGAAGAGGATTTTGCAAACCAACTTAAAAAAAAATAAAAAACTATAAAAACAATTAGTATTAAAAAAAAAATATTCATTTATAAATTAATTTTTTATGAAAATACCACAACTAACAAAAAAATTGGAAATAAAATCTTGTCACAATATACAATGGGAAGATAATTATAGCTGGATACATCAAAAAAATATTCTTGAGGTTTTAAAAGATAAAACAAAATTAGATCCTGCAGTTAAAAAATATTTAGATGAAGAAAATACGTATGCAGATTATCATTTAAAAGATACAAAAAAACTACAAAAAAAATTATTTGATGAAATTAAAGGTAGAATAAAGTTAGATGATGAGTCTATACCATATAAAGACCACACCTATGAATATTGGACCAAAACTACATCTGTTGGAAATTATTCGATAAAACTGCGTAAAAAAATAAATTCAAATAAAATTGAAGAAATTTGGAATGGAGATGAAGAGAAAGAAAAATTAAAAACTGAATATTTTGGTGTTGGGGATTTAGAGGTAAGCTATAATGATAAATACCTTGGTTATTCTTTGGACATTAAAGGATCAGAATATTACACAATTTTTATTAGAGACATCAAATCTAAAAAAATTATAACAAAAGAAATCACTGAAACATCTGGTGGAATTACTTTTAGTTTAGATAATAAGTATATTTTTTATTCAAAACTTGATGAAAATCATAGAGCAAGAAAAATATATAGACACAAAATCGGAAATTTTAAAGATGAAGATGATCTAATTTTTGAAGAAAAAACTGAAGCATTTACAGTTAGTATTGGTTTAAGTTCAGATGAGAAATATTATTTTATTAATACTTCAGATCATAATACTTCCGAACAATATTATTTTAAAGTAAACGAAAAAAAACCTTTACCAAGATTAATAATGAAAAGAAAAAAAGGAATTCTTTATTCAGTAAACTCTTGGAATGGCAAATTTTATAATCATACAAATAAAAATGCAGAAGATTTCAAAATTGATGTTTCGGATAATTTAGAATATCAAAATTGGAAAACATTTATTCCACCTAAAGATGAGGTTTTAATTGGAGGACTCACTTTTTTAAATAATTGGATCATTAGAGGTGAAACTTCTAATGCATTAGACAAACTATTTGTTAGAAATATTTCTACAGAATTTGAAGAAGAATTAATTTTCTCTGATGAGAAAGTTTATGTTCCAAGCGTCTTTTTAACTCAAAGAAATAGGAATACTGATGATATATATCTTGGATATTCATCACCTAAAACTCCTGCAAGAGTCTATTTATATAATTTATCTAGCAAATCAAAAAAACTTATAAAAGAACAAGAAATTCCATCTGGCCATAATTCAAAAGATTATATTGTTGAAAGAATTGAGTTTAAATCTCATGATGAAAGATTAGTTCCTTTAACAATTATCAGACATAAAAAAACTAAAATTGATGGTTCTGCAAACTTGCTGCTTTATGGATATGGTTCTTACGGCAATTCTATAAGCCCAAATTTTTCTTCAACAAGGTTAAGCCTAATTGATAGAGATATTATTTGGGCTACTGCTCATATTAGAGGTGGTATGGAAAAAGGCATGAAGTGGTGGAAAGAGGGAAAATTAACAAATAAAAAAAATACTTTTAAAGATTACATTCATGCTGGAGAATATTTGATTAAGAACAAATACACATCAAAAAGAAAAATAATTGGTATGGGTGGATCTGCTGGAGGATTATTAATGGGAGCTGTCGTAAATCAAGCTCCTGAATTATTTTTAGGAATTATAATGGCAGTACCTTTTGTAGATTCTTTAACAACAAATTTAGATCATTCTTTACCCCTAACTGTTGGTGAGTTTGATGAATTTGGAAACGCTAAAGATATCGAAGAACACTTTAAATATATTTATTCTTATGCGCCCTACAATAATATTAAGAAAATGGATTATCCACATATTTTAATTACAACTAGCTTAAGTGACAATAGAGTACTTTTTGATGAACCAACAAAATTTACTGCAAAATTAAGAGATTATAAAACAGACAACAATTTACTTCTTTTAAAAACAGAAATGAATGCTGGTCATGGTGGTAAATCAGGTAGAGATGGTGCTATAGAAGAAATTGCAATTGATTATGCTTTTGCTTTAAAAATTTCTAAAAAAATTTAAATTTTTTTAATCTTGAAATATTAAAAATAATTCCCATATAAAAATTGTGAATCGCCTGATGGGGTTTACATAAAATAAACTTGCTTAACAAAGGAGGATATAATGACAAGTAAGGATCTATCTATATTTAACTCATTAAG
>MDSW01185988.1_pt1 | contig 14634 bp, 13 predicted proteins | sample 811171 | NCBI WGS metagenome assembly MDSW01 (sample SAMN05326641, study PRJNA326480) | marine metagenome | isolation source: seawater | place: Atlantic Ocean: North West | collected 2012 | reverse complement strand
TTCTTCGAGATATGGGGGCGAATCAAGATGAGGTCGAATTCAGGCCGATAGACCACAAGCATGGGCCTTGGATAAATGGTAGAGGTAGCCATATTTTTATTCGAGACGAGAAAATTGGGGAATTCGGTGAGATCGACCCGGAAGTAAGCAGTATTTTTGGAATTAAATCTCCAATTCAAGCAGGAGAGATTGACTTAGAGGCAATCTACAGAATAGTGCCTGACCCAATTTCCTAGTCCTTATCTCCGTCTTTAGATAGGAGTTTCATTGCGTCCAGGAACTTCTTATTTTCCAGATGGCTTTTGTCATCTTTTTTTTCTTCGTTCTTTCCAGATTTTTTTTCGTACTCAACCACATTTCTCATGTAATTGGTACGAGATACTTTCGATTTCGAGGGTTTCTTCTTCTTGAATGGCCATATGGGACCCATGTGTGGTGAGCGGGGAGTGAAGACATGATATTTTCCCTATTTTGACTCATAAAACAGTAGTTTTCATTGAATTAGTTGTATTGGGACTTGCATGCTTGCACGGCAAATAGGGGTGGATGAGGCCGGCAGGGGCCCTGCGATTGGACCACTAGTTGTTTCAGCACTAAATATTCCTGAAAAGGATAGGCCCATTCTAAGGGATTTGGGAGTCGATGATTCGAAGATTCTTACTAAAAAGAATAGAGAGCGTTTGTATAAGGAAATTTTATCCTGCTCTGATTCATTGGGATGGACCATCGGTTTGGTACGATGCAATGCAAGAAGAATAGATGAGTGGATGGAAAACGGGAGTCTTAATTCATTGGAGGTTCTCCTCTTTTCTGAAGCTATATGCGATGCTGCTGAACCTGGAGATGGTTTCGAGATATTTCTCGACGCCTGTGACGTTAATGCGGGGAGATTCGGCAGAAATGTGTCAAAGACTCTCGGGAATAGTTGGCAGCGTTGTAATATTTATTCAGAACATAAGATGGATAAGAAGAATGAATTAGTGGCAGCAGCGAGTATCATTGCCAAAGTAAATCGAGACTCGGCAATAGAAGAGTTATCACAGGAATTGAGTATTGACCTGGGGTCCGGGTACCCATCAGACCCCAAAACCAAGGATGCACTAGAGATACTTTGTATGCAAGACGATCTGGCGGATTGTATTAGAAGAAAATGGACCAATGTTCAGAGAGCCTGGGAGAAGAGTCACAACAGACCAATTCAGGCTAGAGCGAATGAAAGAAACGGGGCGTTCCAATCGGCCTTAGATGAATGGGAATAGTAAGAATGGTGAAATGTAACCGGTGTCTGGTTCAGATGTAAATATGAGTGAGGAGGAAGTTTTCGATCTGGAAGATCGGGAAGCAGTCCGCAAGTATGCCCTACAGAATGCCATAGAGTACAGTGGCAAAGGACAGTCCGGAAGCGTTCTTGGGAGGCTGCTTGCTGAAAGAGAACAGTTGAGGTCTCGTGTACAGGACCTACTGACATTGGTAGATAAAGAAGTGATTAGGGCTAATTCTATTGCTAGTAAAGATGGAATAGAAGAGGTTCGGAAGGAGTTGGAAAGTTTAGCCCCAGAGGCTCTAGACAGGGAGAGGCATAAGAAAAATGAGGGTTTGAGAGATCTTCCAGGAAATACCTCAGAAGTCATCCTAAGATTCGCTCCGAATCCAAATGGCCCTTTGTCTATTGGGCATTCAAGAGGCGTGGTTATCAATTCCTTATATGCACAAAAATACCAAGGTAAAATAGTACTGAGATTTGATGATACTGACACTAGAGTAAAACCTCCATTGATTGAAGCCTATAGTTGGATAGAAGAGGAATTCGAATGGTTATCGGGAAAGGCGGCGGATGTGATAATCAGAGCAAGCGAACGGATGCCAGTATATCTCCAATACGCCGAGGAGATGTTAGCTGGAGGTTTTGGTTACGTCTGCAAATGTAAGGCCGAGGACTTTCGTGAATTCAGAGTTTCGAAGACTGAATGCCCGTGTAGAAATGGATCAGTTCAGGGGAATATGGATGATTGGGGTAAAATGCTCTCCGGAGATGTTAGCGAAGGAGGAGCGGTTGTTAGGGTGAAGACGGAAATGGACCTACCAAACCCTGCTTTGAGAGACTGGCCTGCATTAAGGATTCAGCATTCCCCGCACCCTACAGTAGGAGACAGGTACAAGGTCTGGCCCCTATTAGACTTCCAAAGTGCCATTGAAGACCACGAGCAAGGAGTTACTCACATCATCAGGGGAAAGGATCTGATGGACAGTACGAGAAAGCAGACGATTCTTTACGATCACTTTGGTTGGGAATATCCAGAGCCGTTGTATTGGGGAAGGGTGAAGATACACGAATTTGGTGGATTCTCTACATCTGGAATGTCTTCTTCCATCGATTCGGGAGAGTTCACGGGATGGGACGATCCCAGACTCCCCACACTTAGGGCACTTCGACGTAGAGGATTTGAGCCTAGTTCTCTTGTCGATCTTTGGGAAGAAGTTGGGCTGACTCAGAAGGATATCTCCATTTCACTACAGACATTGGAGTCATTTAATTCTAGGATTATAGACGGTTCTTGCGAAAGAAGAGTTTTTGTCTCGAATCCAAAAAGCCTGGAAATTAGTTCGAAAGATCCTCTCTCGAGAGTCAGAATGTCCAGGCATCCAGATGGTGAAATAGATGGTTTCAGAGAGTGGGAAATTGGGGCGAAAGTGTCGATTCAAGATGAGGACTTTGTCGAAGGAAAGATCAGACTGAAAGACTTCGCAGACGTCTTTATTTCAGGTCAATCTGCGACTGTAGAGTCGGAAGATAGGAGCGATGAGCGGAAGATAGTACATTGGATTCCGGATAATTTGGCAGTAGAAGCGATATTGTCAGTTCCCGAAGGCGAAGAGATTGTCCACGTTAAGGGACTCTTAGAGGACTTTGAACTGAGAAATGGAGAAGTGTACCAACTTGAGAGGGTCGGTTTCGCTAGGTTTGAAGGCATTGAAGAAGGAATTGCTAGGCTACTATGGTTACATAATTAGTGAAATTATAATTTCGCTTAAACCTGTATATTTCGCCTGAAGCTTGCGTGGCATTGAAGGGGCCAGTCCGAATCAGAGTGACGTGGAAGGCGCCAAATCACGATTCGCAGTCACCTTTTCGTTGATGATGATAGCAGTAGTTTATGCCCCTATGATGGCCTATGCCCAAGAGAGCCAAAGTTGCTGTGAGTCCCCTGATGAGTTCGATCTTTTCCTGATTGGGGATGCAGACAGTGGGCAATTGACTCCATTCTCTTCCGAGTTAGAGGAAGAGAAAACTATGGAAGTTACTTCATCGGTATTTGGTGAAGTGGAAATCGGCTCCTGGATGATTTTGTGGGGGGAATCTGGAGACTATTCTTCAGGGACGTGGACATTCACCATTCCATATGAGGTGAAGGACTCAGCAGGAGTATCTGCGAACGCAACGGTTGTAGTAAAAGTCGGCGGAAATACGTACGAAAGTTCTGGACAGTTGCCGGCTGTTTACCTAAGCGAATCTGGGGAGCTTTCTATTCCAATAGAAGTACAAGACGGCCAGTTCTCAAAGAATGACAAGATCGAAATCACCTTCTCAGTCAGGAGTATGATTTTTTCAAATCCAGGTAGCGAATCGGGAATAAACTTCTACTGGGGCTCGGAAGAGTATGCGGCTGCTATGTCAATGTCATTTCCACTAGTGAATGTGGAAATTCGTGATGCGAGTGTCAAGGGGAGTCTAGTATTCTTTCCAATTAGACTGAGTTCTGGCTTCGGAGATAGAATATGGACTTCTTCACTAGGTGGCCTGATGGTTCAGAATGTAGAAATTACCGAAAGTCCGATTGTTAACTCCAATGAAGACTGGGTAGATGTCACATTTGTTTGGGATCCAAGTGATTCTAACGGTGGCTCGGTCAGGACTGATTTCCACATTTCATTACAGGGCTCTCAAGTAATTGAGGCCAATAAAATCCATGATATCACTCTCGGTCAGGATACGGGGGACAATAGCTGGTACCCGGAGGAAGAGCCCCCACGTACTGGAGGTTCGGCCCTTGATGTTGAAGTCAACTGCAAATATGACGGCAAATCAATCGAGAGAAAGACGACCATTTCATTTGACGGTGCTATGTCTCAGTGGATGAGATGGGGCTTAGATAATATTGGAAACAAGAGTCTCGGATCTAACAGTTGGTGGAGGAATCTAAATACATTTTCAGACCAGGTTAGCTCTTCTGAGAAGCAGAACGGGAGAGTGGATAACTCAGAACTCTCTGCCCTAGAAACTCATCTTAGGGGCTCAAAGACGGATATGAAGTCATTCCTTTCTAGTGGATTGATGGTTGATCCGGAATCTGTATTTGGCGTGGATCCGGTCAACTTCGGACCTTTGGAAATCAGTATTGACTTGGGAGCTTCGAGAGCTTTCAATTCTGATGCAATTTCACTAAGGGTTTCGTCGACATACTACGTCTCCGATAGTGGATCTAGACAAGCACTGATTGAGGATTTTGTAAGACCCGGGGGGTATGATTTCTGGGATAGTGTGGGGCTCTCATTCGAAATCAGGACTGGAATGCTTTCTGGTTTGGGAGGGGTTTACCTAGATAATGACGAGATAGACTACACTCACAGGAGGTGGATTGTGATGGAAATAATCACAATGGAGAGTTCCGATATCGAATCCGATACTGACTTTAGACTGGAGTTTGGTTCTGAAAATGCGCTCCTCTTCAGTCCGTTGATTTCTGCGGTTATCTCCGTATTTGCTCTCTGCTTGGCGCTGGGAATTGGGATGGCCTTAACCCGGAGGAGAACAAGAGTTCCGAGCATGATCATGATTGGAGTTTTGGGTATTCTGTCTCTATCCATTTACTGGTTCGGTTTACCTATGCCAATAGTTCTGGGAGTTGTTAGTTCGAGTGTTCTATTGGTTTTCCCTGCTTCTGTAATTTCTCCCGTTATTGAAGAAGCAGGAGTTCAGAGAAATTCGAACAAGGGAGGAATGGTTAGGTGCCCTTCGTGTGGTAAGAAGAATCCTGTAGAGTCGGACATCAGGCCACTTAGGATTGATTGCCATGGCTGCGGAAGTACTCTCAGGATTGAGTAGTCATATCTGCCCTTTCGAAACAAGCCTGTCTGTTATGTCGGTTGCTGCTTCTAGAGGAGTTTTATTCTCCCAAAATGAGTTAGCAACAAAAATCTGAGATGATAGGTCTGAGTCCCAATTAGGGGCAATAATACAATGCCAAAGAAGCTCCTCTAACCTAGTTGTTGAAGGAGCCTTTGAGTGTAAAATTGGTTTAACCAAGTCGCCCATTATTTGTTCTCTTTTCTCTAAGTCAGAAGTATGCCAAACATCGGATGCACCCCGTAATTGAGTGCCTTCAATCCAAGATAGAATACCCAATTCGGGAGATTTTACCTCGGTTACAGGGATTACTCTGATTACACCTTGTTCAGAAAGATGGTCTCGAAGAAACGAGTAAACGGGATCATACGTCCTATCGAGGGAGTCGCCAATCCAATTTCCTGACAAAATCCAAGGCCTCATCATCCTAAGTCTTTCACTGCTGGTGTTGATTTCCGAGGCAAGATAATGGGCTTGTGCAACGGTAGAAAGTGGACCCTTCCTAGAGTCGCCAGAGCTACCTTTTAGACCTTCAACGATAAACTCAGATATTACAATCCCATTATTCGAGGCTGTCCCTTTCCCTATGTCTCCAACGACATTAACGAATGGCTCTGAATCTGGTCTTCGATCGGTAAATCTCCGACGATAAGGAATACCAGAATCAAGAAGTGCTGCCTCAATAGGGGCTAGGGCCAATGCACCTCTGATGTTTGGTTTCGAGATCAGGAGTATCTTCTTCTTGCTGTTACGGACGTAACTAGCAAAGTTTCGAAAGGGCTCACGAATGGAAGAGAAAATCTCCTTGTCTGCCAGAGTCTCCACGATGCCACGAAACAAAAGAGGTACAAATCAATAGTGATTACTCGACCATCAGCCTTAGCTGGTCCCTCTTATACGTCCAATCCGAGTCAATCTGATTGTTCTCTCTATAGTATCTAGAAAGGCGCCGAATCTTGGACTCACATAGTTCTAGTTGCCTTCTATTGTGGATATCCTTAGAATTCTGAGATAGATGGTCGATCAATCTTAGTGCTCGTCTCATTAGGCTCATTAGGTCCTCGGGGAGTTTAGCTGACTTTCCTAGTCTATCTAGAGTCTGGGAAATTCTTTCCCCAGTAACCAACTTTACGTTAGGAACCCCATGTTTATCTCTTAGGATTGTGCCGATTGATGAGTTTGAGTGGCCTTCTTCAGAGAGTTGCAGAATTAACTCCTCCACTTCCTTCTTATCAGAGTTTGACCACTCCGGAGGAGTCTTAGAATGGGGTTTACTGGAGCCGCTTGCCCCCTTTCCCTTACTATGCATCCTAGACATCTGTATACCTCAGGAGCCGGGCGACCTGCTGTCCCTCTTTAACCGCTACGCAGCAAATGTTGTTGACATTAGTTCAAAATCTATGTCTTGACTTTGCCAGTTTTCCGGGCCCAGAGGGCCATTCCCAACCTGGTGCAACTGCTCTAGCAGAACCCAGAAGTTTACCTTCCTGAATTACAGCCAATTCGTCACTCATTAGAATAGATGGATCATAATTCTTAATCATACTAGGGAAGATATCCCCGATCCACTCAATTCCAGGCATAATTTCTACTTCCCTAATTATTCCTAAATCCCACAGCTCTTCAAGACTAGACTTGGAAAATAGGAACCTCCCTCTTCGGGGATCCCATTTTGCCATTTGTTCCCCATCTCTCGAGATGGTGAATATAGGGGGCCTACCTCTTATCTGGCACCCAAATAGCCATTCATCCGAGCCCAACTGGAATCTAGATATCGATTTCAACTTCTCCTCCCTTGGGCTGAAATCTAATTCTCCGGAGTCGATTTCGAATGAGGAAGATATGGCATCCTTTAGTCTGGCCAGGGAGTTCTTTGTACCTGCAGATTCTCCCTTCCTAGTATCAATTTCATTGATCCCGTCTAATCCTGTGGCAATGCCAGAATGATTTACAATACAAGAGTAGCCGACCCTTTCAACAAGCCTTTGAGTCATTTTTCTGATTATTGATAATTCATCTTCGTCCCATTCCCCTGTTACTGGAATGTCGTAGTGTGCTGCGGGCCAAATGTCCTCTAAATCCCTAGGAACTAGTCCCAGAGGTGACGTGACCATGACCTCGTGCACTCTACGATTTCCAATTGATTTCCTAAATCTGGAGTGACTTTTTGAGAGTCTGTAGGGCTTCTTTGCAGAGCAAGGAAGAAGGACCAATACGTCTCTCATTCTCTCAGGAGGCTCATATTTCTCAGCGATTTTTTCTCTCCAAAGACGAAGCGCTACATCGTTCCTACTCTCGAATGAGTGACACCTCAATTGTGTTCCAAACGGAACTGAGCTTTTCGTCATACCTAATGTTCCTGATTTGTCTAGAGAAAGTTGATCATGCCTCCTTAGGTGCTCTACTGACCTCGGACTAGATTTACTCTGAATTTCAGCTAACTCCCTCAATGATCCTGCCCTTATTGCGGATCTAATAGAAGAAATTGCATTCACCCACATTTCACATTGAGTAACCATAGAAGGGTCCTCCTTTGTGGAAGGCTCTGGAAGTCTTGGACCGGATTCTGTTAGAAGTACGCCAAGTGATGAGGCTTGTCTAGATCTAGCCAAATCAAAAATATCTACCCCCATCCATGAAAGCAGTGCGCAATTGTCAGGCCCCGATATGCCAGGTGCCCAAATCAATGAGGAGGGGAAGCTAGTTCGAATGGTAAAGAGTGCCCTTTCAATCATACCGATACTATTCGAAAGCTGTGGAGCGTCCATTAACGCGATTATTGAGGGTTGAAACTCCATATTTAGTAAGGAAGAGTCATGGTGCAATGAACTCCAAGTTACTGGTAAAAACTCAGATCCAGAAGGAAATTCTCCGGAGTTCGACTCAATTAGACTGGGCGGAAGAGATAAGCCCTGAGAAGACACCCATGTGTCTTTTTTATCGAATGGATAGCATAGTTTTGCACGCGTAGATATTTGCATCGATGAAGGAATTTCAGAGTTATCCAATTTAAGATACAAAGGGGCGATAGAAATTGGCAGTTCTGGATCGTCATCGCCGACAATAAGACAGGGAGAGAATGATTCTGGAGAATTCCTATCTCCGATAGAAAATAGTCTGGAGAACCTATCTCTAGAGACAGTAGTCCTAGCTAACGGCCGCTCTTCCATCGGCTGTCGATGGAAGCATTTCGCTTGAAGGATTCTAAGGCATAGTGGTACTCGCGAGTACGATGAGGAGACAGTATTTCGCGATATCAATGGCAATATTGACATCGATTTCTTTAGCAAAAGGTGCTGTTGCTGACTCAGAGTTTCTAATTGAAGAGGACTTAGACGCGCCTGCGACAATTTGGGATTCGGATGGATTTGGAGAGGGTTGGATAGTAGTAACGGAAAACAATTCAACAGTTCTTGGAACCTTCGAACTAAATGACTCTGTTGACTTGTATGCGATACAAATTTCATCTTCAAACTGGACAATTATTAGTTTCTCATTATCTGGAAACGATTCAGTAAGTATTGGCTTACAAAGACTCAATCAAAGTACTTGGTCAATAGAAGAGTATGCCAACGAGGATAGTGGCGAGATTTCACTAGACCAAGGATTCCATCTAATAAGACTGGAGAGACTAGGTAGTTACGATGGAGAGATAGATTATCGATTTACGATAAGGAACATGGGTACTTTCGATGAATCTGAAGAATACGTCAATTTGGCTTGGATGTTCACTCCTTTCTATGTATTCGCGGGAATATTCCTAATATTTCCTATGCTGGTGGTTATCTGGTGGAATAGAGGAAATATTCTAACTTCGAAAAACAGAAGTATCGAATTGGGAGAGGGTGAGGCGCAGGTTTTGAGTTTACTGAGGGAAAGATTCTCCAAGATTAGTGGGGATTTGGATATTGAAGAAGTTAATTCGGCACTTTCAACTCTCGGCAGAGGATCCTGGGGCGCAATATCAGAAGAGTTTGGCAAACCTGAGATAAGGCATTTCACAGAAAATATAGATATCTCTGTATGGCGAGTAGAGGGAGATTCAGGATCATTTCTTATCGGAATTGAAACAGGTTGTTCCGAGTGGGAAATGGCTGCAATTAGAATCAACACACCGCTTGGCGAACCGATAAAAATTGAAGCTGTCGTTCCTAAAATGATGTTTCAGGAAGACGAAATATATCTTGGGAACCTCAAAGATGGATTGACAACATTCATTCGATTAGAGATGGTTGGAAATGCCCCAGCAGTAGAAATACATATCTCAGGAATTGTTGATGGAAAACCTGTTGCAGCAGTACCAGCAAAGACCATAGCAATTGGAGAAGAATGACTCTAGCGAGACCTTCTAGAGTTGGCTTCTTCCCTAATTCTATCTTCTATAGGAGGAATTGATTCTTCCAGTTCGGCTCTAATTTCTTTGATCTTTTTCTTGAGGGAGCGACTCGTCTTTTTTGGAGATTGAAGTCTGAGTACTACAGTGACTGAACCCCTTCTAGAAGTATTGCTATTGATTGGCAAACCCCTCCCACGAATGGTGATTGTTTCTCCGGGGTTGGAGCTAGGAGGGACCTTTATTGTCAAATCTTCAGAATCGATGTGCGGGATATCTACGGTCGTACCCAGTGTAAGGTCGACGAAACTCAATGGAAGTGCCATGAGGAGATCCGCGCCGTCTCTTTCGAACCAAGGATGTTTTTCAACCTCAATCTCGATGTATAAATCTCCTGGATATCCGTTTATTGAGTTTGGAGCTTCTCCCTGTCCACGCATTCTAAGTCGATTACCCGTCATGATTCCCGGGCTAACAGAGAATTTTACTCGTATTGATTGTAAAGAGCGCCCTTCCCCGTTACATTCAGAGCACGGATCCGTGACAATTCGTCCAGAACCCCTGCATGTGGCACAGTCCTTCCTTACTCGTTGTCTGAAAGGGCCGATCATTGAGATTTCATCTATCCTCCCCCTGCCCTCGCAAGAGGGGCATGTCCTCGAACCACCTTCGATTTTTGATCCAGAGCCGTCGCACGAAGAGCAATTCTTCAGAACTTCGATTTCAATATCATCATCCATGCCATCCATCGCAGCTTGAAATGGTACTGAGTGCCTAACTAGGAGGTCGGAACCATGCGATCTGTCTTGCTGATGACTACCGAAGAATTGACTGAAAATTGATTCAAAACCGCCTCCGAATAAATCATCGAAATTGATATCAACTCCTTGAAAGCCACGAGAACCGAAAGGGGAACCCCCGGGCCTTTCGTGTCCGAATACGTCGTACTTTCTCCTTTCTTCTGGATTAGAAAGGATTGCATACGCCTCTTGAATTTCCTTGAACATAGATTCTGCCTCTGGGTCATCGGGATTCTTATCCGGATGGTATTTTCTTGCCAGTGAACGAAACGACTGTTTTATTTGGTCCTCAGAAGCATCCCTGGCAATGCCAAGAACTTCGTAATAGTCTCGCTTACCAGACATAGTCCTGACTTAGGCCCCGAAAGGAGTCATATCAACCGTTCCCCATCATTTCATGAAGGAGCCACATGATGTGCAATAATCTGAAACCGCGTCATTGTATGTAGAGCATGAGTTACAGAGTCTTGCTTTCTTCTGTGTGCCTTCGGGAATCGCCCATCGGGAGTCTCCAGCGGTTCTAAAAGATTGAATATCTTCGACTATCTCTTTCCCAATAGATTGTTTTTTCTTTATTTCTTGGTTCTTCTTTTCTGATCTCTTGTTTGCTGATTTCTCAACCAAGGATGAGAAGAAATGCACCATTTTCTCCGAAAATTTTCTATCTGGCAGTTTTTGTTCATCTTTCCTTTCTTTGACTATTTCTATTCCGTTAACAGAAACAGAATATTCGGAGTTCTCTTCTTCGTGCTCTGCTTCTCCCAATTCTCTATTTATTTGCCCTATACTACCTTGCATCCTCTTTCTGGAGAATGAAGCCTTTCGCCCCCTAAAGTCAGAATGAGCCCTGGCCTCTAGTCTCTGAATTGCTACTTCTCCCTTTTCCCACAACCCCTTGTCTTCCATTTTGTATGTCTTAGATAAAGCATCTATGGCCTTTGAGCGGCGATATTCATGATCGTGAACTCGAGAGTACCGAAAGGCCAGAATTATTCCAATTATCGAAGCAAATATATGCGTCACAATTTGACCCATATCGTCATTCGAAAGTGCTTCATCTAGTCCGGGTGATAGTATCCTGAATGCAATTACTATGATATTTGGAATCATAATTAGTGCAAGTGAGACTAGACCAGAACGTTTGACCATGGGCAATCGAGAGTTGGAATTGGTTTGAATTTTCGTGAAAATTGGACAGGTCTGGTTATCACTATTAATGCTCAGTAATTCGGGAAAGCATGGACCCCAAAGTGCGCGTGTCGACATTGGTGAGTAGTCATGATGATCCCGACAAGGTCAAAGACTCTGTTAGGTTTATTTTTCCTGATTGGGAACCTGATAATTACCCGGAGAAATCTTCATTTCCTGTAGCGAGGAAATCTGAGATGATTTCAGCTGAAATACCATCTATTGACGGACTTCTATCAATCCTAAAGGAAAATAGGGTCCTAGACACGGCACTAGATGCTATGGCAATGAAAGCCCATGAAGACGGGACAGTATTCCATCTCTCGAGGCAGTCTGCATCTATTGGGAAGGTGTCCTTTGTATTGGATGGAAATACCCTCGGAGGGTTGATTGAAGTCTCATTGGACGGAACAGACATTGAGATATGGCTGGAGCAGCAGACTTGGCATGTTGGAAGAGAGAGTGTACCTAGGGAGGTAGGTGACGAGTTTGCCATGGACCCATCTGGCGATGCGTCGGAGTGGTTCCAAACATCGTAATGATTTGGAGTAATCACAAATCATACTTCTGCCTCTAATGCCTTACAAATCGAAATAACGAAATCAGTCTGTTGGATTAATGGAATAACATCCTCATCAGGGAGGTGCAAAAAAAGGACCTTGGGGGAGTCATTTTCTGAAGCGGCACATAGGCTTCTGTAATATGTCTCATTGCAAACATAGCCGCCTGCATCGTCGCTCAGTCTGATTCTATCTGATTGAGTAAGAATATGATCTATTAGATAACTCGGAAAATTTGTTTCTATGATCTCGGTCCCCCCTTCGATAACGAGGCCGTCTTCCACATGCCTTCCAGAATTATCGGGAGTAGTCATCATTATTCTGTTTCTTGCAAATCTTTCTATTCGTATTTCTTCAGATTTGGCTGAAAGGCCCAGATGTAAAACTGCCCGAATTTCTGGCTCATTTCTGATCCTGAGAGAAGTATGCCTAGATCCTTCTTCATCTACGCTTAGGACGCATGTTTCAATGATTTCATCATAATCAGAATTAATCGAAATTTGTTCAATTATCTGCTGCGAGATATTTTTCTCATGCTCTGAGAATGGGACGAATCCGGTAACTAGTATTGTTCCACTCACGGTCATCCGACAACTTGTCCATAGTTGTCATTTTCCGTTTATATTAGTCGGCAAATTCATGCCCTCGCAATATTCGCAGGCATCGTGGCGGAAGAGTACGTGGTCCAAATCGAGGCCTCTGAAAAACAAGGTTTCAGGCCTCTAGGGGTCGTATCTGCAATCTGGAGTGAGCTTAGTGGCGGAATCGGCCCATGGGGAGCAGTGAGGCCGCTGTTTGCAGTCGCACTCTCACTAGTTCCTTTCTTATTCCTCGGGCAGCATTTCAACAGACAGCACAGAAAGGCTGGAGAATGGTTCTTGATCCAGTTTCCATTGATACCTGCATTCCTCTGGCCCTTCTTGTTCGTTTGGTCCATTGCTGATGCGTGGTGGGGCTCAAGTGGGATTGTTGCTTCATCTGAAAATAGACTTAATTAGAAATCTTCTCCTAAAGAAAGAGGGCTGAACATCCCCCCGGGACTAGAAACACTGGTGAGTTGTTTCCGTATTTCGAATTCCCAATCCCTAAGTTCCTGTAATGCGGCAACGAATTCCATTTGACTCTCATTCAGAATTGTCCTAACCAGAGTATCTAGAATGTCCATTCTGTCGTTATCTACCCTATCGATCAGCTTCTCTATAGGAAATGACTCAATGCCGGGCAGTTCGATATTTTCTTTCTCGGTGTTCAAAGGCAATGGATTCAAGATAGTCGCAGGGAGCTCCTCCCCGGCTACTTCCGCAGCGTTCTCCAGGGACTCCAGTACGATTCTGATATATTTTGAGATAACAAGCGCGACTTCGATAATTGGCATACTTAGCTGATTAGTCAAATGGACCATATTTTCTCTAAGGAAAAGCAACTTCTCGTTAACATCGGAATTTGGAGTGGGGACGCTTCTCCCGCCATCGGCCATGACATTGTGAGGACTAGGTGGCAAATGAAATGTAGAGTTATGAAGTTCTGTCGTCATAGCGAATTGGAGATCCGCTATTTCCCCTTATTCCATCCAATAGGTCATCATCTATCTCGAAAAAGTCGTTCAACCAGTCTCCATCTGTGTCCCAATTAGTTGGATCTGTCCCATCTGCAATAGAATCCCCGTCTATATCCAGGGCCCACCACCCATAGGAATACTCGCCCAGACCAATATTTGGGAGATGAAATCTATCTCCTGCTATCCTGTTGTACTCGTCGGTCCATGCGCCGTTAACCATGATGAGATCATTACTTGAGTTGACATCTTGGTATGAAATATCATTATCATCGATTATCAAGGCATATAGCATGTCTTCATCATTTATCCGGTTAACTCTAAGATAATTTGAATCAGCTGAGTTCGATCCAGAACATGTCCCAAGTAGAGTCTCTCGAAGTTGCCACCATTCCTCCACATCATCTCCTGAGCAGTCAAATAGAGCCGTCGCCCTAACTATTGAAGGAGATGAAAGGGTGGCGTTTACTACTGCGTAGTATTCCTGGAAGTTGTTGTATGGCACGTAATCGCAGATACTCCCGGAGCAATCCCATTCTCCGTCGTTATCTGCATCCTGAGTGGCATCGCTAGGATCTGTTGCATCGTGCGTGAACCATGTCCACTCTAATTGGGGCCTAGTGATCTGTCCATCGGAGAACTGGATAGGTTTCCAATTCTGAGGAGTAACTTCAATCCACTGAACCTGAATTTTGAGGAAAGAAGACCAATTGTCGTTAGTCTCGTTCCAACCCCTGTGGAACTCATAGAAATCTGGCATCATGTCTCCATCTGTGTCATTATCCAAAGGATTTGTTCCATACTTGAAGATCTCCCTACCATCTGAGAGACTCATGTCCTGACGATAGTCGACAACTACTCCATCGACAAAGACTGGAGTCATCAGGACAGAGTCTGAGTCGGAGTCTGGATCCAATGGCCCTGTACCATTTCTGTACTCCATAATATTGGTGAAATATAGGGAGTTTGCCCCATTGCTAAACTGCTGATCATCTGAGAATGGAGAAAATACCCTATCCTCCCAAACGCCCTGAATTGCCGGAGTATCAAGAATGTCCCTATCCAACCAACCG
>MDSW01010472.1_pt1 | contig 14635 bp, 15 predicted proteins | sample 811171 | NCBI WGS metagenome assembly MDSW01 (sample SAMN05326641, study PRJNA326480) | marine metagenome | isolation source: seawater | place: Atlantic Ocean: North West | collected 2012 | reverse complement strand
CGTGTTGGTTCTGCTTTCGGTGATGTTGCTGACGCTCTTGATTGAGCGACAGCTCAAAAGCACATTATTTGAGGCTGAAAAATTACGTGTAACCGCTGAGGAGCAAAGCGAACGTGCTCATAAAGCCAAGAAAGTTGCATTTCTTGCTAACCAGGCTAAGAGTGAATTTCTTGCCAATATGAGTCATGAACTTCGCACCCCAATGAATGCCATCATTGGTTATAGCGAAATGCTCATTGAAGAAGCTGATGAACTTGAGCCACAAGATTTTGTTGTTGATTTAGAAAAGATTCTTTCGTCCGGTCGGCATTTGCTTGATTTAATTAACGGTGTCCTTGATCTTTCCAAGATTGAGGCTGGAAAAATGACATTCTACGTAGAGAATGTATCCCTCAATGAGCTCTTTGAAAAAGTCTCCGCTACCGCTGCACCTCTGGCACAAAAAAATAACAATCAGTTTATTTGTGAATTGCCTTCAACCTTTGATGGGTTTATGCGCTCCGATTCCACCAAGATCAGACAGGCTTTGATCAACTTGATCGGAAATGCTTGTAAGTTCACCGAAAATGGAACTGTCCGACTGAGTTCTGAAGTCAAGAGTGATTCTCATGGTGTTTCGTGGGTCTCTTTTAAGGTTTCCGACACAGGAATTGGCATGACTGAAGAGCAACTTAAAAAGCTGTTCAAGGATTTCAGCCAAGCCGATGCAAGCACAACCCGTCGTTATGGAGGAACTGGTTTAGGACTTGCCTTAAGTAGAAAGCTCAGCCGATTGATGGGAGGAGATATCACTGTCGAGAGTTCTCCCGGCGAAGGAAGCACTTTTACGATGACGTTGCCACGATATCCCGCAGCAGAGACATCCCCTCAACTCGATTCTTCGACCCAAACAGATTCATCTGAATCACCAGCCGAGACCCACATCGTTGATCGACCTGGTCGGATCATGATTGTTGATGATGATCAAAACTCTTTAAACTTGATTCGTCAGTTTTTATCGAATGCTTCATTTGAGGTTGTGGGTGTTCCAGATATGGATGTTGATTTGGATGTGATCAAAGAGAATGATCCCGATATTTTGGTGATCGATGTTCATGCTTCCCACCCCGTGGGTTTGGATCTTCTTGCCAGAGTGCGTTCAGATCAAAAGCTAGCAGGTTTACCCGCAGTTGTCGTAAGTCGAGATGATGATAAAGATCTGTCGTTGATGCTTGGAGCTGCAGGATCTCTCCAGAAACCCATCAATTGGAATCGTTTAGTAAACCTACTTCAGAATCTCCGATCTGATTATGCTCAAAATAATCAGATTGATATCGCTCTGCTTGAAAGCTCCGAAGAATTAAAAGGTTCGATAGAGAAAATTTTGTGTGACCACCATTGGAAGCTTCGTGCCTACAGATCGTGTGATGAACTCCTTTCCGGTGTTCTCGAATCATTACCCCACTTTCTGATTGTTGATCTTTCCAGTGATTCAGACCAAGCCATGACAACGATCGAATCCATCCGGAAGCAATATGATCCAAAAACACTTCCTCTGCTTGCGATATCGGATAGTATTCTCAGCTCTTCGACCCTTTTGCGTCTTGAGGCGGTAGGGTCGAGGTGGTTCACCCTTCGCGGTGCCGATGCCGATCTCCTGGTTGCTTCGATCGAGGAATTAATGGCATTGTCACTGGATGAGCGCTCAAAACGATGACGACGATTCTTCTTGTGGAGGACAATGAGCTCAACCGGGACATGTTGTCACGGAGGTTGAGTCGAAAAGGTTTCGACGTCGTGTTTGCATTTGATGGTCAGGATGCTGTCCAAAAGGCGAAGAGTGTGATGCCTGATCTTGTTCTGATGGATATTGGCTTGCCCGTGATGGATGGATATGACGCAACAAGAGCAATCAAGTCAGACGACGCTACAAAATCCATTCCTGTCATTGCTCTGACAGCCCATGCCATGGCCGAGGATCGCAAAAAGTGTCTTGGTGCTGGCTGTGATGACTTTGACACCAAGCCGATTGATCTGCCTCGGCTGTTAGGCAAAATCAAATCGCTGATCGGAGGCGATTCGTGATGGCTGATGAACATGATTCCAATGAGAATATAGAATATAAAATTCTCCGCCATGATCTCTATAATCCTATCAATCAAATTGTTGGATATAGTGAGCTTCTTTCGGAAGAATTAGATGCTGGCGAGTCGATTGATCCTGAAGATTTAAATAAAATTGGAAAATCTGCTCGTACTCTCCTTGAGATGATTCGTAGTCGGCTGACAGAATCTGAGCTCCAAAGTGAGAGCCACAAGCAATCTAAATCAGAAGAACCTTCCTCGGTGATTCATTTGAAAACCGAGGCTTCTTCCTATGCCTCAGCAAGTCGAAGGGTGGAGCAGTCAGCTCGTAAGGGTAAAATTCTTGTTGTTGATGATGATCCCTATAATCGTGATCTTCTTGTTCAAACTCTCTCTAGAGATGGGCACATACTTTCCACCGCTGAAAATGGCGAAATAGCACTAGAGATGATCTCCAATCAGGCCTTTGATTTGGTTTTATTGGACATTCAGATGCCCGGAATTGATGGCCACGAGGTTTTGCGCCTATTCAAGGGTTCTCAAGAGACGGCATTGCTTCCAGCCATCATGATTTCCGGGCTGGAGGATATTGATCTTGTTGTCGAATGTATCGAAATTGGTGCAGATGATTATCTGCCTAAGCCCTGTAATCTTACTTTATTGCGGGCAAGAGTTTGCTCTTCTCTTGAAAAGAAGTTCCGGTACGATGAAGATCTAGCTCTCTACCGTGATCTAAAGCAAACCCAAGCAAGTATTCGGGATCAGTTAGTCTCGGCTCAGAAATTGGCGTCTGAGTTGTCGTCAGATGACGATAATGAAGTGACCATTGAAAGATTGCGCCAACATTTTGCTTCCATGTCAACTCTTCTCCTGGAGAAAGATTCCGCGTTGCATGAGACAATTCAGAAGCTAGAGGTTAAGATCAGTCGCCAATCCGTTGCTACACAGGTCAAAGCCATCACCAGTGATCCTGCCTTCAAGACGCTTTCAGAGCGAGCTCGCCTTATGCGTCAGAGGCGTCAGGAGAGGGGTGCTTAACGATGGCTCTGGCTTCATCTGTCTCAACTGTGGTTGCTGAGTCCGGGCTTATCCCCCTTGAGGAGGCTTTTGAGCGTTGTCGCTTGGAAACCGAGGAATGGGCGAAAACGTTCTACCTCGGGACCATGCTTATGCCTCCTGAGAAGAGGCGTGCCATCTGGGCCATCTATGTCTGGTGTCGTCGGACGGATGAAATCATGGACAGTCCTGAGGCGATGACCAAGCCTCAAGATGTTCTTCTGGAGTTGCTTGATCAATGGGAGCAGCACACACGATCAATCTTCGCTGGCAATGCAGTGAATTGGTTGGATCAAGTGATGGTCGATACTATTTCTCGATTTGATCAGCCACTTCAGCCTTACCTCGACATGATTGAGGGAATGAGGATGGATCTGACATTCACGCGCTATTCAACTTTCGAAGAATTGAAACTGTACTGCTATCGCGTGGCAGGTACTGTTGGGCTGATGTCGGAACGTGTCATGGGTGTCGATACTGGCTATACGTCTGCACCATGGAGTACCGCTGTTGACACATCAGGTGCGGCAGTCGCTCTTGGTATAGCCAATCAACTTACCAATATCCTTAGAGATGTTGGTGAAGATCGTCATCGGGGTCGTATTTATCTTCCCTTGGAGGATCTCAACGCTTTTGGTTATACAGAAGAGCAATTGTTTGATGGGGTTGTTAATGATGCTTGGAAAGCGTTGATGGCATTCCAGATTCAGCGAGCTCGAGAATGGTTCCGGCAGTCTGAGGCAGGAGTGAGATTTTTGGCTGCTGATGCACGTTGGCCTGTGTGGACTTCCTTGCGTTTGTATCGTGGCATTTTGTCCAGAATTGAACAAAATCAATACGATGTTTTTAATCGACGTGCCTATGTTCCTAGATTTCGTAAGTTGATTGATTTGCCTTACTCATTTTTGTTGTCTCAATCCCAATAGCCTGGTGCCCCACGTGATCTCTTTTCGCTCAACGATCATATTTTCTTTGATTTCGGCTCTCGCGTTGCTCGCTCCGACACGGGTCAACTCAGATGAAGCTGGTCTTTTTGAAGATCTCGAAGTTGATTCGCTTTCATCAGCATGGCCCATTGGGCAAGTCCTTCCAATTGAGCCGATTCCGAAATCCATACTTGAGAGTCTTGATATGGATGCGGCTGTTCGCCTTGCGAAAGATAGAAATCCATCTATTCAGGAAAAATATCAATTATTTCTGGCCAGTCGAGATGATCTTGCCTCCGATTTTGCATCCTGGTGGCCTACAGTCGATTTCGATTTAAGTTTCGGCAGCTATAATCAGAATTCTTATTACAACTACGCTGGTGCGAACAGTGGGATAGATACTTCAATCTATACCGATTCTTCTGGTGATGCTTCTTCTGAAGAGTCCCTGCCTTCTTATTTGTTTTCCCGCAGTTATACAAATAGCTATCTTCAAGGTGTGCAGACAATTAATCTTGGATGGAAGATCTACGATCCAGTGCGTGGGCCTCTGATTTGGAAAGGCAAATATCTAGCTAAGGAGGCTGGCAGTGATTACATCATTTCTCAGCGTGATTTTTCATTGAAGACCCGCCAGGCATACGTCAATGTGCAGCGTATGTTGGCTTCGATTGTGACTGGACGGCAATTGGTGGACAACGATCAATTGCTTCTGCGTTTGGCTGAATCCAGGAAAACTCTTGGAGTTGCCTCGCAGCTTGATGTTGACAAGCAAACCACTGTTTTGCGTACCGATGAAGTAAATCTTGTGAAGGCTGAGCGTGATTTCTTCGTGGCTCAAGCGGATTTGGCTCAGTTGCTTAATTCACCTAAGTCTCTAGAGATCATGCCGAGTGAGTCACTTCAGCCATTGGGCTCCTGGGCTTCTTCGCTTCAAGACACCATTGATTCCGCATTGGATTACAGGCAGGTTATAGTTAAAAATCTGTCGCAGGTAAAGCAGAATGAGCTTCAGGCTGAAATTGATCTAGCCATTTATAGGCCAACGATTGAGCTGGTTAATTCGCTTTATTGGACAAAGAATCTGGGTTACCCAAGCAGTGGTCCTCCATACGTTAATGAAACAGGTCGGAGTGACTTGTGGAACTCTGAATCCCTCCTGCGAGTAAAATTTACTGGCTTTGATGGTGGTCGTGCGCGAATGGAAGCAGTGGCCGCAAGGAAGCGGGCCGCTGCTGCTCAGTTTGCAGCTCGCCAGTCGGCAAATTCTGTCATCGAGGAAGTTCGCGAATATCATGCCCAATCGACGCAGGGTCGTGATGCGGTGCTGTTGGCTTCTGGGCGCGTTCAGGCTGCTTCATCTGCGCTGAATTTACAGTCAAAACGATTTAACGCTGGCTATGGATCAATCACAGATGTGGTTCAGGCGCAGCGTGAGCTCACGGAAGCGGTCAGTTCCTATATCACCCAATTGGCTGACTACAACATTGCGCTGGTAAATCTCTCTCGTGCAAGTGGTTTGTCGTATCAAGCCGATCCAAAATTTTCCAGGTTGGTTGGTGATCCTCTTTCTTCCCTTGCTATTACTTCATTCCTTCGAAACACTCAATAGGCTTTGAGTGGTTAGATCAGGTTCATTGTTTTGACTTGGTCTTCAATCAAATGTAGGAGTAGTATGTTGGTCTACATCCACTCCCTCTCGATTAAGGGACGAGTTGACTATGGCGCAGATCATTGCTGTTCATTCGTTTCGCGGTGGTACTGGTAAGTCAAACCTCACTGCCAATCTCTCGACGGCTTTAGCTCTGCAGGGAAAACGAGTAGCAATATTAGATACAGATCTCGCGTCTCCAGGTGTTCATGTCCTTTTCGATTTCTCGCTTCAGGAAGGTGATCGATGCTTGAACGATTATTTGCAGGAGGATGTTGCTGTTCGTGATTGCGTGCACGATGTAACGCCTGAACCCGTGAAGTCTGCAAGGGGGAAGGTTTTTCTGCTACCTGCATCTCTGGATAGTGATCGTATTGCTCGTCTTCTGCGTGAGGGATATCAAGTTGAGAAGCTCAATGATGCGATGTTTGCTATCGCTGATGATCTGAATCTTGATTTTGTCCTTGTCGATACCCACCCAGGGATTAATGAGGAAACCCTTCTCTCAGCAGCTATTGCGGATCATCTGATCATGGTGATGCGTCCGGACAGTCAGGATTACCTGGGTACGGCTGTTGCAATTGAAGTGGCGCAGCGTCTGGATGTGATGAATATCCAGCTTGTTATGAATAAATTGCCCAGTCAATTCAGTCGTGATGAGGTTCGTTTGCGAATGCAGGAAAGTTACGAAGTCTCTATCGGCTCAATTCTTCCCCTCAGTGAAGATCTCCTCACGTTGGCGAGTGGTGGTTTAGCCGTTCTTGAATTCCCAAACCATGCCTGGACCGGTGGAGTTCGTGATTTGGCAACGGTGCTGCTGGAGTCATCCAATCATGAATGATTGTGGTTGATCTGAATTTCGGGACGCTTCCACGTATTCCTCTCACCATGGCACTCATGGTGGAGCTTGAGCCTGCTCAACTCAGGCGGTTGCTTAAAAAAGGGCTTCGTCGCGGTTTGAGTACTGATGCTTTGAGGTTATGTCTTGACAGCGATTGGGGCTTCGCCCTAGAGAGCGAATCTGCTTCCGAACTTCTTGGCGCGCTGCGTGAACGAGGTTGGTTCATGCAGTCTCCTGACGCAGACCTTTGGAAGACACATCTCGGACCTTGAGCTGCCCCCCATTCCCATGCAACTGATTCGTGCTTGGTACGCCGTTGAGCTTTCCTCGGCCGTTCCAGCTGGCAGCGTTCAAAAGCTCAGCTTTCATGGTGAGTCTTTTGCTGTATGGCGATCGATTGATGGTTCGGTTTCAGTGGTCCCAGATCGTTGCCCGCACAAAGGAGCCAGCCTGAGTTCCGGCAACGTCGGCGATCAAGGCCTGTCATGTCCCTACCACGGATGGTGTTTCCATTCCGATGGAGCCTGCGTGAACATTCCAGCTCAGGGAGACGACAATCCCATTCCTCGACGAGCGACGTTGAGGGGCTTGCCCTGTTGTGAGCAGTTCGGATTCATCTGGGTGTGGTGGGACCCCACTGGGCAATCTTCATCTGAAGACTTGCCACCTCTTCCAAGTGTTGGCCCTATCCCTGATTCAGACGACAGTGGCTGGCGTTCCCTGGAGGGAACCGTGGTTTGGCAAGCCCATTGGTTGCGCGTGCTGGAGGCATTCATGGATCTGACCCATGCACCGTTTGTCCACAGCGGGAGTTTCGGGGCCATGGCACCCGATCAGTTGATGCCTGTCGAGCAGTGGTGTCGCGATGACAGTGTTTATGAGCGTGTGATTGCTCCTCGTGATCGTCATTACCGCGCTGATCAGGGCCGTGGCTTGCGTGCTTGGTTCAATCAGGCCGATGACAAAGATGTGTCTCCGGAATCAGATGATGCGGGTGAACAGCACATTCAGCTCTGGTTGGCGAATGTCTCGCTGGTGAGGGTTGTGTTCGGCGATTTCCAGATTTCTTTGATGACTGCTCATGTGCCGATGAACGATGGCTCAACGCGAAATCTGTGGAGACATTTCCGTTCCTTCCTGCGTAGCCCTCTGGCAGACAGCAATGCTCGCGGCCGCGTGGATCGATTCATGGCTGAAGATCAACGCACCGTTGAAACACTCACCCCACCGATGCCTGATCTGGATGGGCATGGCGATCTCCTCGTTGCCAGTGATGTCTCGACCCTCGCCCTCCGGCGCATGCTTCGTCAAAAGAGAAGCGATGGTCTCTTGATCTGATCTCCTTAATTCGTTTCTTTCTTTCACGAATCTCAAGCCAATGACCTCACCTCTCCCGATAGAAGCTCTTGACCATGTCGCTCTAACGGTGAGCGACCCTGTTCGATCCATGAAGTGGTATCAGGATGTCCTTGGCTTTAAGCCTGCGTCCATGGAAGGTCTCAGGCAAGGTCCTCCATTTTTGCTCCGTGTTGCCGAAGGGAATTATCTGAATCTGTTCCCATCCGATGAAGTGCCAATGAAGTCTGTTCCAGATCACAGCACCGTTGCCATGCGTCATGTTGCATTCCGCGTGACATATGAATCAATGGCTGATGTTCAACAACAGCTTGAATCTCAAGGCCTTGCTGTGACCGGTTTTGATTACGGGCCCCGTTGTCGCGCTCTTTTTATCTCAGATCCTGATGGTCACATCATCGAACTGATTGGCTACGCCGAGGGTGTCTTTACATCATGAGCTGCGTTTCCCCCCGGCAGTCTCGGCATGGAGACCAGTAAGGCGATTGCACCCACAACAAGGAAAGCCTGGATCTGGAATGTCGTGCTGTAGCCAGCTTTCTCAAACACTTGTCCTGCAAGCAATGGCCCCACAAGGGATGTGAGGCTGACGACGGATTGAGTCAATCCACCCAGAACACCCTGTTGGTTTTCAGAAACACACAAGGACATGGCTGAACGGAGGCCAGGCGTGCTGAGGCCAACACCACCTGCAAAAAGAAGTTGCGTGATGTAGAGACTGTTTCCTTGTTCAATGCCGGAAACTCCAAAAATGGCGACAGATACCAGTGTGAGCCCGATCATGGAAAGTCGATCTGGGCGCAATCGTTTGAGAAGACGAGGCAGAAGTGCCCCCTGTACGACAACGGCCACAACCCCGACGTAGACCAAGACCAGAGATGTTGGTTGCGGTCCCCAGTTGAAACGTGCTTTCGCAGCAAGTACGAAGATGCCCGAAAAGGCACTGAAGCCAAGGTAGAAGAGAAAATAAATGGAAAGAAGTCTTCGCAGTCGACCTGATCCAGGGCTCAACAGAGGGTTTGTTGTGCTCTGTGAGTCAGTATTTGCTTGTGATTGTTGCTGGCGAGATTCAGGAAGATAGAGGCGGATGAGCAGCACATTGATGACGCAAAATGCCGCTGCTACTGCAAACGGATAGCGTGGATTCAGGGCGCCCAGTGCTCCTCCGAGGCCAGGACCGATGATGAAACCAAGGCCAAGTGCAGCTCCGATCGCACCAAATCCGATTGTCCGCTGGTTTCGGTCTTCAACCGCATCGGCGACCATCGCTTGCGAAATCGCAAACACGCCAGAGGAAGCACCGTTCAGTGCCGAGAACAGCAGCAACATTGCCAGGGATGTGGAGAGCCCCTGTCCGATCAGAGCCAAGGCACTGATGGCTACAGCCACGGTCAGCACGACGCGACGACCCCAGCGATCCGAGAGCCGGCCGATCACTGGTGCTCCCAGAAACTGAAGACCCGAATATGTTGCCGTCACGCTCGTCACTTCGATAGCGTTGAACGAGCCCGTTAACTGATTGACGAAGAAGGGAACGACGGGCAGCAAGAGACCGAAGCTCGCGGCATCCACCGCCACGACAAGGCATAGAACGATAAGAATGCTTTTGTTCATCTCTAGCTTTCTGCGCTCTTGTTGGTCTGAGTGCTGAGCATCTTCAGCAGGATTGGATTGATCTGTTCTGGTGATTCGTCGTGAGGGCAATGGCCCAGTGCTTCGACGGTGTGAAGTTCCTGGACACTTTCGAACTTCATCCATTCACACGCCTGTTGGACGGGTTCCCATGGATCAGCTTCGCCCCAGATCACACGAACAGGTGTTTTGAGTCGATCCAGCAGCTCCGGAGCAAGGTGATCTTGGAAGAGGTTGATGAAGCCGCGGAATGATTCCAGTGCTCCGGGATCTGTTGTTGCCCGATGGAGAATGGAGACCAGTTGGTCATCCACACCAGAACCTGTGGGGTAGGCCAGTTTCAGGACGCTGCGGATGATTGACGGTCGGGCCAGGCTTCGAAACAAGGGTCCAGTGATCCAGCGCTGCTGAACCAGTTGTTTCAGCAAAGGTCTGCCAAGCGCACGCAAGGGGGGCTGCTCAGAAACGCGCTTGTCATCGATGGCGCGCTGGGCACAGTCGATGAGAACGACACCCTCAGCCGGAGTCCCTTTGGTCTCAAGCATCTCTGCGGCTCTGAGCGCCACGACTCCACCGATCGAGTTGCCCACGAGCTGAATGCCTTGAAGCTTGTAGGCGTCGAGAAAATCCACGACCTGTTCAGCCCACAGGTCGATGCAATACAGAGTGCTTTGTCCGTCTTCTGGCTCCGATGACAGTCGCGATTGCGGCTTATCACTTGAGCCGAATCCAAGCAGGTCGATGGCTGCCACTTCGAACTGTTTAGCCATCGGTGCAACGTTGTGTCGCCAGTGCTCCTTGCAAGCTCCGAACCCGTGGATCAGTACAACACTTCCGGAGTTGTTGTTGCCTCTGCTCCTAACGACGCTGATTTTGTGTTTGCCCCAGGTCCACTCTTCTAGCCATTCCTGAGGAAATACAGATGATGTGGCTGGTGGGCAGGTGGCAGGTTTCGGCATGGGATTCAGTGTTGGTTGGCAGAGTTCTTTTTGGAGTCATCCCAGGGATGGATGCTTCCATCCTCAATGGCCCAGATGCGATCGGCATCTTTCAGCAGCCGTAGATCATGGGTGACCAACAGCACTGCGCTACCTCGCTTGCGTGAAAGATGTCCAAGAAGCTCCACAACGTCTTGTCCAGAGCGACTGTCAAGTGATGCCGTTGGCTCATCGGCCAAGATCAGTTCGGGCTCCGGAGCCAGTGCTCGTGCGATCGCAACACGCTGCCGTTGTCCACCCGAGAGCTCGTCCGGGTAATGATGCAATCGGTGGCTTAAGCCAACTGCTTCCAGCAGGTCACAGGCTTTATCACGGCGTAATTCCGGATCAGCTTCTGTGAGCTGCAGAAGAATCTGCACATTTTGCAGAACAGTGAGGGACGACACAAGATTGTGGCTTTGGAAGATAAAACCGATGCGCCTTCGGGTCTGCATCAACACCTCTTCACTGGCTCCCTTCAGTTCCTGGCCGAGAACCTGGATTGAACCTTCCTCGACTGATCTCAAGGCACCCAGCAGGGTTAAAAGGGTGCTTTTCCCGCTCCCAGAAGGGCCGACAAGCAATGTGATTTCACCGCTGTACACCTCGAAGTTGAGATTGTGCAGAATTTCGGCTCTCAGTTCGCCTTGCCCGTAACTGTGGCAAAGATTTTCAGTTCGGATGACAGGCTTCATGGTGATGTCGTCGTGCATATTGCGCTAGAAGACGGAGGCGGGGTCGGCATCACTGAGCTTGCGAATGGCAATGGCAGAAGCAATGGCGCAAACACTGATTGTGAGAACGCCAACAAAGAAAGACTTGTCTGCGGTCATCTGGAGTTCAATTCCTGAAACAGCACTCAAACCTGCGTACAGCACTGAACTCATGAGAGTGGCGGGAATGAAAGCCGAAACACCAAGTAGAACTGCTTCCTGGATGACCACGATCAGAATGAACTGGCTTGAAAAGCCCATGGCTTTCAGCGTCGCATATTCCTTCAGGTGATCACTTACATCCGTGTACAAAACCTGGTAAACTACAACTCCACCGACAAGCAAACCCATGATGGTTCCGAAGCCAAAAATAACTCCGAAGGACGAAACATTATTCCAGTAATCTCTCTCTTGTTGGATCAGTTCTGGCTTGGTTAGAACCTGAACTTCGTTGCCATAGATGGCCTGAAGATTCTTCTGGACTCTTTTGGCGTTGGACGGATTTTCGAGGCGAATCAAGCCGAGAGAAATCTCGCCGTAATTGATTTGTCGCGAGGCGAGTTGCAAGGCGGTCGCTTCGCTACCGATAAGGTTGCTGTCGGCAACAAACGTGGAGCCTAGCGAGAACAGGCCTTTAATTCTGAATGTTTTTTCAAAATCTGATGAAACCATGTCAAATGGACCATCAGTCTTGAAGGTTTTGCCAACCGGCCCAGTTTTGATTGTTGATCCAAGGGTGTCAAACAGAACGAAACCAGGCGTCTTCAGCTTGTCGCGTTGATCGTTGATTGAAGGAACATTGAGAACCTTCAGGTCTGGGTCATAGCCGATCATGCGAAGGGATGTTGGTTTGATCCCGTTCAATTGCTGTGCATTGATGTTGGCGATGTAGAGGGGAATGGTTTCGCGTACGCCTTCAACGCCCAGTGCTTGAAACAGCTGTGATTGAGGGAACTGCTGATAGCTTCCGCTGTTGACGGTTGCAGGGCTGATCAGCACCAAATCCGTCTCCAGGGCGTTGTAGAACTTGGTGGCGCTCTTCAGCAATCCGGACTGAAAGCCCAGCTGCATGTACATCAGAAGGGCAGCGAATCCAATTCCAGTGACAGCAACCAGGTAACGAATTGGCTGTCGCTTGAGCTGAAGCCAGGCCAGGGGCAGATCATTCAGATTCAGCCTGGCGAACCACGATGTGAATCGGCTCATGATTTGAAGCGGACAATCACGTTCAATCCGCTCAGATTTGATAGTTCTTTCTGGAACTTCTGATCGACATCAAGTTTCACTAAAACAACGCGAGCGTTGACATCGTTGTTGGCTGCTGCTGAAAACAGATCCTTTTGTGAGACGCGGCCGATGATCGATTTCAATGTGGCCTGAATCTCTCCGTCGAAGCCCCCCGTCTCAGCGGTGACGACCGCCACTTGTCCGATGCGGAGTCGATTGATATCGGTTTGGAAGACCTGAGCCCAAACCTGCATGGAGTTTGTTCGGCCGATGACGGCAAGGCCTTCTTCGCTTTGCTTCATCCCTGGCCAGCTGTAAATCCTGATCAGGCGACCGTTGAGTGGGGATCGAACCTCGGCGGTGGCCAGTTGGCTGCGTGCTTGACCGACTGCAGCCTTTGCCGCCGCCACATCTGCTTGCTTTTCAAGGATGCTGGCGGTGGTTTTGGCCAGCTCCTCCTCGGAGATGGCTCCGTCCTTGTACAGCTTTTCGCCGCGTGTCTGGCTGACCTGCAAAAACGGGAGGAGTGCCCCTGTTGATTTCAGCTTCGATTCGGCTTGCACAACTGCCGACTGCAACTCGTCATAGCTGCTCAATCGAACGAGTGGCTGCCCTTTCGTGATCCTGTCGCCTTCGTTGGCAAACCACTGCTGAACGGTTTCGTTCCCGCCTCCGCTTCCGGCAGGAACGGAAAGCGGAATAAGGCTGCCTTCCGGCGTGAGTCGTCCCATGGCTGTGACCTGCTTGGCCTGGACGGCAGCAGCGGGTGGGCTCGGTTTGGGCTTCACCGCATTCCAGCCGATAGCGCCCGCCGCAACGGCTCCAGCGATGATGAGGACCTTGCGCAGCGTCTGGCGATTTACAGGCTGGATCGCCATCGTGCGTTCTATTCGTGGTTTGGCGCAGCATTTTAGGCGATTGCTGGATAAGATGACAGCCGCTTCTGAGATCAAAAAATGCGCAGGTTCGCTGTTGATAAGGGCGATTACATCTATCAATCAGATGATGCGAGTGGCTCCATCTACCTCGTGAAATCTGGTGCAGTCGAATTGACCACGCAATATCCCGAAACTGGGGAAGGGGTTGATTCCACCCATGGCCCCGGCCATGTTTTCGGCGAGGTTGAAATCATTGACAGCCGCCCTCGCACGGCGAGTGCCCGTGCGGCGAAGGCTTGCCAGCTTGTTGAGATCCCCCGGGATGAGCTGATGGAGATTCTTTATGACAAACCTGAAAAGAGCCTGATTCTGGGCAAGTCAACTTTCGAGCATCTACGGGCCCTCTATGACGATGCATCTCTCGATTCCGACCTGGAACGCTTGAGAGAAGAAATGCACGTAAGCATTCGTGATGCTGTGGTTGCCCATGAATCCCGCGTGGTGAAAAGCCATAACGGCATGGCTGCGATTGCCGTGCCGATTATTCTGCTGGTGCTTTTGGCCGGTGCTTCCTACTGGTTCTTCCACCGCGCCTGAGTTCCTCTCACCCCTCCGTTTGCGACCCGAACAATGCCCCGTGAGATTCCAAGCGAGGCCGAAAAGGCTAAGGCGATCGACGAGTTCCGTGCGGATCTGCAGGAAGCCGTCGAGGAAGGAGTTGATGATCACGAATCCAAGATGACCAAGATGGGTTTTCTTTTCTTGGGAATTTTTGTGGGTGTGATCGGTATAGCTGCTTTGCTTCCCTGACGAGACCTGAGGCAGAGGCATAAAAAAACAGGCCCACTTGGGGCCTGTTTTTTGTGAAATGTTGATCCTGATTCAGACCGCCGTTTTCTGATTGGCCAACAGATCCTTGAGCTTGGAGAGTTCGCCGGCCCAGCGGGGATCAGGAGCACCCTCGTTCTTTGCATCGCTGTGGACCACCTTGTTCACAGCCTTGCGAGCCACCTGGGGCTGACCCGCTGCATTGGGAGCTCCGCGACGGTTGCCACCGGCGTTGTTGTCGCGTCGCTCGGAGCGCTCGACACGCAGAGCGCTGCCACCGAACTCCTTGCCGTTAAGCGCTTCGATCACGGCATCAGCCAGCTTCGGATCGTCCACGTTGGCGAAGCCGAAACCGCGGCATGCACCGGTTTCGCGGTCAAGAACCGACTTGAACCGGATCCCTTCCCCCACCGACTTGAGCAGAGCCACCAGCTCCTGTTCTTCAAAGGTCTGCGGCAGGTTGCCGATGTACAGGCGGATGCTCATG
>MDSW01096546.1_pt1 | contig 14636 bp, 10 predicted proteins | sample 811171 | NCBI WGS metagenome assembly MDSW01 (sample SAMN05326641, study PRJNA326480) | marine metagenome | isolation source: seawater | place: Atlantic Ocean: North West | collected 2012 | reverse complement strand
GCGATCGTCGCGGGACGCGTCGTTCGGGCGCGATTCCGACGCGTCGCGATCGTGACGCGTCCGACGCGCGCGATTCCGACGCGTCGTCGCGATGTGACGCGTCGTCCCGAAGCGTCACAATCGATCCACCATGCGGCCGACGCTCGCGTCGATGCGCCCGCGCGTCGCGTCGAGCGCGCCGCGTCGCGATCGACGCGCGTCTATTTCGCGCGCGTCGCCGACGGCGCCTAACGTGCGGACGATCCTCGGGACGATGACGTTCGGGTGGCGACACGCGAGCGAAGCGTGCGACGACGACGCGAGCGCGCGAATGCTGGACGCGTTCGCGCGCGCCGGGCACGACGAGATCGACACCGCGATCGCGTACGCGAACGGGGAGACGGAGCGAATCCTCGGACGCGTCGACGCGGGACGGCGCGCGCGCGTCGACACGAAGGCGAATCCGTGGCCGGGCGGGACGATGACGCCGAGCGCGGGACGAGGGGGGTTAGGGGCGAACGAACTGCGGGCGCAGGTGCGACGGAGCGTGGAATCGCTGCGAGGGACGAAGATTCGAACGCTGTATTTACACGCGCCGGACGCGGACACGACGCTGGAGGAGGCGCTGCGAGAGTGCGAACGGCTGCGCGTCGAGGAGCGCGCGTTCGAGGACGTGGGACTGTCGAATTTTTCGGCGTGGGAGACGGTCAAGGCGCACGAGCTGTGCGAAAAGTACGGGTGGAAGAGACCGACGATTTATCAGGGGATGTACAACGCGCTGACGCGAAACGTCGAGGCGGAGTTGGTGCCGGCGCTGCGGGCGACGAAGATGCGCTTCGCGGCGTACAATCCGCTCTGCGGCGGGTTGTTGACGGGGAAATACAAGGGCAACACCGACGTCGCCGCGGTGTCCGGCGGGCGATTCGCCGGGAACGACATGTATCAGTCTCGATTTTGGTTGCCGTGCTATCACGAAGCCGTGGCCGAGGTGGTGGAGGCGTGCGAGAAGCGCGGCGTCGCGCCCGCGGACGCCTCGCTGCGATGGCTCTACCGGCACTCCGCGTTGGACGGCGCCGAGGGCGACGCCGTCATCGTCGGCGCGTCGAGCGCGGCGCAGCTCGAGGCGAATTTAGCGAGCGCCGCGCGCGAAGAGCCGCTGCACCGGGACATTCTCGACGCCTTCGACGCGGGTTGGGAAAAGTGTCGCGCGTCCGCCGCGCCGTACTTTCGCGGCCACTGTAAAATCGCGCGTTGAAGTCATCATCGAGTCATTCATCGCAGTCACCATCGTCGCGTCGTCACATCGCGCCGTCGCGCGCTCGCGGACGAAACATGTCCGTCGCGACGTCGCGCGCGCCGTCGCGCGCGCCGGCGTCGCGTCCGCGACGGCGCGCGCGTCGCGGACGCCGCGCGACGACGCGCGCGCTCCTCGCGACGACCCGCGGGACGTGCACCGCGCACGGACTCGACGGCGCGTTCGAGCTGACCCACGACGCGCGCGGGACGACGTTCGTCGAGCGCGTGACGCTGGCGCGCGGCGACGACGCGGACGCGCTGACGACGGAGAGCGGTCGGGACGACGACGGGACGACGTGGGACGCCGACTGGTACGGCGACCGCCGCGCGACGACGCTCGACGGCGCGCACGCGTCGGCGATGATGACGTGGGTGCGCACGAATCAGTGGAACGATGAACTCGCGGCGGCGGGACGATTGCGGAGGAAGAAGCTCGCGGAGGGGGTCGAGGCGACGGCGGCGCTGCGGCGGTACGGCGTCGAGGCGCCGACGCCGGCGAAGGTCGAAAAGCGAGGACGAGGGAGGGCGAAGCGACGAACGGGTCGCGGGTTCGGTGGATTCGGTGGATTCGGTGCGTCGAGCGACGCGCGAGCGCCTCGCGTGCCGAGGTGCGCGACGAGCGTGTACGCGGTGTCGATGCTCGACGGCGGTCGAGTCGGCGGAAGAGTCTTCGTGGACGAAGCCACGGGGTTCGCTTGGCGCGCGGAATTTTATCATCAACGCGGCGTCGAGACGTGGATGTTCGAAGGGTGGGAGCGCGTGGCGGTTTCGGAGACGGACGAGGTGGCGGTGCCGCGTCTCGCGCATCGAACGCACGCCGAGGGCCAAGTGACGACGTTTCGCGCCGAATCGACTTCGTCGGCGAGCGAGGATCGAGAGACGTACGCGGCGTTACCGAGCTCCAGCGTCGCGCCGTGGGCGAGCGAGCGCGCTTGGTCGGGCGATGACGCGACGATAGCGACGTGCCGAGGCGAAGGTGGACATATATTAGTCAAGGCGACGCTGGAATCGAGCGACGACGGCGGCGCTTCCCTGACGGATTGGTTCGTCCTCGACACGGCGTCGACTGGACTCGCCGTGGCGCCGCACGTCGCGGACGCCGTGTCTATGCCGTCGTTTGGTTCCATGGCGATAGTCGGCGTCGCCGCACCGCTCGAAGGCGCCCTCAGGCGTGGGAAAAAGTTATCCGTCGGCGCGCTCAGCCTGTCGTCGCCGATTTTCATGGAACAGAACTTGGACGGCGCGCTCAGAGTGCCGAACGGCGAGCGACTGGCGGGCGTCATCGGTTTGTCCGTGCTCGGCGCGCACGCCATCGTTCGCATTCACGCGCCGTTGCGCGTCCCTGGAAGTCGCGATCCACCAAAGTTGGACGTGCGCGTGTTTCGTCCAGAGGCGTACGAGCCGAGCGCCGAGATCGAACGCGCGTGGGAGCCCGTGGTTTTCATAGACGGCGTTCCGTACGTCGAGTGCTCGTACACGATCGCCAACGACGGATTCCAGGGCGTGACTGAGATGACCACGGAGCGCAGAGGACTGTTTAAGCTCGCGTTGGGGACCGGCGGGGTCGGCGTCGTGCTCGGCGATCGCGTCGCCGTCGAAGCCGACGTCGCCAATCGCACCAAGGCTTTACAGCCCGGAGGCATCATGTCCGGTCCCGGCGAGAGCGCCGGTCGTCTTCAGCGCGTCGGCGACGAGATCGTCACCGGTCGAATCGAGACCGTTCGTTTCAAATCCTTCGAGTTTAAAAACGTTCGCGCCGTCGTCCATCTCGACGGCGCGCCTCCGGACGCCGACCTCAGCCCGCACGCCGACGGCGCGGCGTGCGCCGACCTCTTCCGCGGCTGCGAGTTCGTGTTGGATTTACGTCCATCGAACCCTCGCATCGCCGTGTGTCCGCCCTGACCCGTCATCGCGCGTAATGCGACGCATTCATTCTCGCACTCGCGCGTCCCGCGTCCCAGCCGTCCCAGCCGTCCCGCCTCCTTTGCCCGCCGCCGCCGGCGCGGTGCGCGCGTCCGCACCTCGCGACGCGCTCGAGCGCGCCGCGACGCGCGCGGCGCGGCGAGGAGACGAACGCGCGCACCGCGCGGTTCGCGCGCGCATGGCGTCGAATAAGCGCGCGCGCGCGACGCCCGCGACGACGCCCGCGACGACGCTCGCGGACGCCAACCTCATCGCGCAGCTCGTCGACGTGGACGGCGTCGCGGCGGGACCCGAGCTCGATTTGCCCCCCGACGTGGGCGCGCGCGAATTGCAGTCGCTCCTGCGCGAGCTGCTTCGCGCGTCGAGCGCGAATCCGGAGGACGACGACCGGCTGACGACGCCGTACGCGTTTTACGTCGACGGCGAGGAGGTGACGGGAGCGTTGGCGGCGACGATCGTGGAGCGGAAGATCTCCGTGGAACAGGTGTTGAAGATAGTGTATCAGCCGCAAAGTGTGTTTCGAGTGCGCGCGGTGACGAGGTGCTCGGCGGCGATCGCGGGACACGCCGAGGCGGTGCTGAGCGTGGCGTTTTCGAGCGACGGGAAACACTTGGCGAGCGGGAGCGGAGATTCGACGATACGAATGTGGAATTTGGATTCACAGGCGCCGAAACACACGCTCAAGGGACACACGAATTGGGTGCTGTGCATCGCGTGGAGCGCGGATAACGTGTACTTGGCGAGCGGGGGGATGGATAGCGCCGTGCGATTGTGGGATCCGATCACGGGCGAGGCGCGCGGAGGGCCGATGAAGGGTCACAAGAAGCACGTGACCGCGCTGGCGTGGGAGCCCGCACACGTGGCTTATCCCGTCGTGCGATTTTGTAGCGCGAGCGCGGATGGGTCCGTGCGAGTTTGGGACGCCGTGCGGCGCGCGTGCTTGTTTACCATGTCGGCGCACACGAAAGCCATCGCCTCGGTGAAGTGGGGAGGCGAGGGATTGATTTACACCGCCTCTCGAGACACGACCATCTACGTCTGGGACGCGAACGACGGCAAGGTGGTGCGACAGCTCAAAGGACACGGGCACTGGGTGAATTCGTTAGCGTTGTCGACCGAATACGCCCTGCGCACGGGGCCGTACGATCACACCGGGAAAAAGCCTGAAAACGACGCTCAAGCCAAGGCGCAGGCGCTGACGAGATATAAGGCGGCGACTGGAGGGAAACCGGAGCGCTTAGTGAGTGGTAGTGATGATTACACGATGTTTATGTGGGAGCCGTCGACGACCAAGACGCCGCTGCAGCGCTTGACTGGGCATCAACAACTCATCAACCACGTCTTATTCTCGCCGGATGGAAGATACTTCGCGAGCGCGTCGTTCGACAAGGGAGTCAAACTGTGGGACGGCCTTACGGGCAAATTCATCACTTCTTTTCGTGGTCACGTCGGTGCGGTTTACCAGCTCGCCTGGTCCGCCGACAGCCGGTTGTTGATGAGTGCGAGTAAGGATAGCACGATGAAGGTGTGGGACGCGCGATTGAAAAAGTTAAAGGAGGATCTCCCGGGTCACGCCGACGAGGTGTACGCGGTGGACTGGAGTCCGATGGGGACGAAAGCCGCGAGTGGGGGGAAAGATAAGATGCTGCGACTCTGGATGCATTAGCGAATGTAATAGTATTGGTCATTTTTACAAAGTGTCTTTTCGTAGCGACGCCGCGCTTAGAAGCGCGAGCACGTCGTAAAGCGTTCGCAGTTTATTCAGATTCGGAAAAGTCACTCTCATCATCGTCGTCGTCGTCTTCCTCCGACACGTCGTCTTCAGAATCGTCGGAATCGTCGACCACGTAAGTTTTCGCCGTCCGGGCTCTCGCCGGGCGAGCGGTCGATCTCGGCGCCACCGGGGCGACGACTTCGGAATCGCTCTCGCCGCCAAAGTCCTCTTCGGAATCAGACGCCACGGCAGCCTTCTTTGCAGGTGCACGTTTCGGCGCGGCCGATTTCTTCGCAGGAGCTGGCTTGGAGATCGCAACATCATCGACGGCGGCGTTGATGGAGGACATGTTGAACGCGCTCGCCGGCTTGGCGGCGGCGGGCTTGCTCAACGCGGCGCCACCTCTCAACGCCAAGCGCTCGGCGAGAGACATTGGCTCGGTTTCTTCGTCTTCGCTTTCAACCTTGGCCACCGGTGCCGGTGCAGGTACGGGCGCCGCCTTGGGCTTCGCCGCCGCCTTGGGCTTTGCCGCCGCCTTCTTCGGTTTGGCGATTTCGAAATCGTCGTCGCTAAAGTCATCGTCCCATTCATCTTCGTCGCTGCTGTTCGCCGCGCGCTGCTTCGCCATCTTCTTCTTCGCGGCTTTCTTACCCGCAGCGGTGTTATTTCGCGCCGCCGCGCGTTGTTGCTTCTCAAGAACGATTCGGGATTCTTCGTCTTCGGCGTCGAGGAGCTCGAGCGTCTGCTCCAGGGTGTCAAGATCCTTCATCCACAAGTCCTTCTCCGTCGTCTTGTGAAGCTCAGCGACTTCTGCTTCCTTGGCTTCTTTTTCTGCGCACAGCTCGTCAACTTTCTCGAGCGTCAAATTCCAAAGAGGCATGCCCAGGAGGTAATCGTAAGACCCGGCGACATCGTTGGCGATGAACTCGCCGTCTTCGTCGAGTTCGGCGACGGAACCCTTGTCGGTCTTCGGAAGACGATCATAGCACAAAGCTTCGAGCTCAGCGATGAGTTCTTGCTTCTTCTTGCGGTTCACGACAAGGCTTCCATCGACGACAGCGAGAATAAATCGCATCTTGTTCGACAAGCGCTTGAGCTGAGACTCGGCGAGACGAATCAACATTTCTCGGCGTTGCGAGTACGCCTTGAGACGCAGAGGAACGAACGCCTCTAAGATGGCGACCGGAGAAGAGTACTTGGTGATCACACCTTGTTCGTTGAACAAGTGCATGTTGGTGATGTTCAGCTTGGTGCTCAACTTGAACTTCTTCTCGATGCCAGACGCTTGCGCGGCGGCCAAGTTCTCCGGCGGCATCGTGATCACAAAGTGCACGGTGCTGTCGGTGTGGTACTCCTTGTAGTCGGTGATGAACGGCTTGGCAGTTTTCGTTTTTGGCACAAGCATTTCTTCGAGGAACTCCTTGTAATCCGAGGTCCACGATCGCAACGGCAACTCGGTGACTTCCAACGTGCACTCATCGCGAATGTTGTACGAGCCGGTGACGTTGTAGCGCGTCTCGCCCTTGACGAGTTCTTCCGTGATCGAACCCTTGAAGTGTCTGTACCACGGATGCATTTGCACCGGACTCTCGCCTTCGAGCACGAGTCGAATGTTTGCGATCAAATCTCGCGGGTTGAAGTTCGGAATACTCGTCGACCATCCCGTACCGATGCCTTCAGCGCCGTTCACCAACACGAGCGGGAGAACCGGATAGTAATAATCCGGCTCGATGCGCTGACCGTCTTCATCGAGGTAGTTCAACAACGCATCGTCACACTCCGGGAACATCGCGCGGCACACTTCGTGCAAGCGAGTGAAGATGTAACGAGGGCTCGCATGATCCTTACCGCCTTGTAAGCGAGTACCGAACTGCCCGCTCGGCACGAGCAAGTTGATGTTGTTCGAACCGACGAAGTCTTGCGCCAAGTTGACAATTGTCATCGCGAGAGAAGCTTCACCGTGATGGTAGGCGGAGTGCTCGGAGACGTAACCACTCAACTGCGCCACTTTGATGTCGGACTTCAGCTTACGCTTGAAGCACGAGAAGAGAACTTTGCGCTGCGACGGTTTGAAACCGTCCACCATACTGGGAATAGAGCGCAATAAGTCGGCTCTAGAGAACAAAATGAGCTCCTTGTTGATAAATTCGTCGTATCGAATGTCTTCACCGGTCATGTCTAAGAAAGTCCCCGGTTCGTACGCCGTAAGCCACGCCTTGCGATCTACGACGCGCTTTTTGCTGAACGACATGTCAATCAAGTCACCGTCACCGTCACTTTGCCAGACAAAGCTCTTTCGGTGGTGATCGAGAGACGCAAAGTATTCTTTTGCTTCGTTGGCGGTAGAAGTACCGAGACCCTTGTAATACTTGATGCTCCAGCCAGACGTGCCGTCGTTCGCTTCCTTCCACGCTTCGTACTCGGGCATAGTGTAGAACACCTTCGACTGCTTACCCTTGGTCGCCTTGATGATTGGCGTGATGAACTCGAGTAAAAACCCAGGAATCTTGAGTAGAGACGGGAAGTGAGCGTGCAAAAAGTTGATGAGCAAGCCCTTGATGTGCGAACCGTCGTGATCCTGATCGGTCATGATCATGAGCTTGCCGTAACGCAGCGATTTCGCGCTGTCGTACTCCTTACCGTGCTGTAAACCAAGGATTTGCTTGATATGATTGATTTCGGTGTTGTTCTTGATTTGCTCATGCGAAGCATCGCGGACGTTCAAGAGTTTACCTCGAAGCGGGAAGACGCCGTACTTGTCGCGCCCGACGACGGAGAGACCGCTCACGGCGAGCGCCTTCGCGGAATCCCCTTCGGTGAGAATCAAAGTACAAGACTCAGAGTTGCGTCCACCGGCATCGTTAGCATCGTCAAGCTTTGGAATACCTGTCAGACGCGATCGTTTGGCACCATCCGTCTTCTTGAGTTCCTTGCTCTGCTTGAACTGCGCCCACGACATGATGTTGTCGACGACGCCCGACTCCATGAGCTTCTTGATGATGGCATCTGAAGGCGCGTAAGCGCTGCCAAACTTGTTCGGTCTCGTGATGAGGGTCTCTTTGGTTTGTGAATCAAACGCCGGGTTCTCGATGAGCGCGTTGACGAATACCCAAAGATGGTTCTTCACTTGAAACGCCTTCAAATTCTTGCAACTCTTTTCCTTCTTCTGAATCTTCTCCAACAACTTTTGAGAGATTTGATCTGCGACCGAGTTCACGTGCGTACCACCCTTCATGGTGCAAATACCGTTCACGAACGAGCACTGCTGGAACTGCGCGGTGTCGGAGATGGTGACGCACACTTCCCATCGATCCATCGTCTTTTCGAAAATCTTTGGCGCGTTCGCTTGGCCATCCAAGTACAAACTCACGTAATCACTGAAACCCTTCACCTCGAGCTTTTCGCCGTTCAAGTAAATGTTTGTGTTTTTGCCGATGTTACCCGCCGCGTCGTACACGCGCTTGCACATCAAAGCCGCGACGTCTTCGTTCACGAGGGACTCCATGCCGAACTTCTCAAAGTCTGGTTTGAATGTGATGCAAGTCCAGTTCTCGCTTTTCTTGCACTTGGAAAGTTCCGGTTCGCCCTTGACGCTCATATTGTTCTTGAACACTTGACGATATCGCTTTCCGCGCGAACCATCGCACGTTTCGACGATGAACTCGGTGGAGAAGATGTTCGCCAACTTGGCGCCGTAACCGTTGCGCCCGCCGACAACCTTCTTTTCGTTGTCGTCGTAGTTGCTCGACGTCAAAAGATGACCAAAGATGAGTTCCGGGACGTAAACGCCTTCGTCTTTGTGCATTTCTACGGGAATGCCGTTACCATCGTTATACACTCGAATCAGCCCTTGCTCGACGTCGATGTCCACGCGGAGTTCCTTCATCTTTGGGTCGCGCACCTTGTTGTCCGTCGCGTTGACGAGAATTTCATCGAAAATCTTGTACAACCCCGGCACGAAGGACACTTGCTTATGCGTCAAAGATTTTGTCGCCGCATCGTACACCCACGCCTTCTCCTCCGCTCGCTCGCACGACCCGACGTACGTATCCGGACGAAGCAAAATGTGTTCGAGCTGCGTCTTCTTTTGGTAAATCTCCTCCACGGATTTGTTATTCTTCGTCTTGTTCGTCGCGTTCCCGAGCGGCGACTTTGGCTTTTTGCTCGTCGGTTTCTGTTCGATCATCGCGCCCGATCGTCAGTCGTCGTCGTCGTCGTCAGCGTCGTCAGCGGCGTCGGCCGCGGCGTCGCCCAAACCGTCGATTCGGTTCGTTCCCCCGTCTCTCGCGCCATCGCGCGCACCTTGCTCTTCACCGCGGGCGAGTTCTCGTCGAACTCCGATTCCGACGCGTCGTCCTCGTAATCATCCTCGCTGTATTCGCTGTAATCCATGCTCACGTCCGCCATCGCGACGCGAGCGCGCGCGAGTGTGCGCGGGACGCGCGACGCGCGCGCGCGATGGCGCGCGCGATGGCGACCGACCGGTGTGTCCATTTTTTATGACCGCGCGGTGTCTCGAGTCACGATCGCTCGATTTTGGGGGTACAATCACCCCGATCGCCGTGTGCGTCGATGGCGTTCGAGCGCGTGATTCACCGCATTTTGCGCCCGCGCGCGGACGCGCGCGCGCAGCCGCGCGTTCGCGCGCGCCCGCGCCGGGCGTCGCTCCGCATCGTGCGACGCGCGGCCGCGCGCATCATGGATGACGATCGAATGATTAAGAGCGCGTGGACGCCAGAGGTGCGAGAACGCCGCGATGGATGGAAATCGAGCGCCCCGCGCGCCGTCGCCGCGACGACCCGTCGCGACGTCGCCGACGCGACCCCGACATCGGCCACCGCGCACGGTTGGTAACGACCCCGGGTGACGTCGCGGTGACGGCGCGCGATGGCGCCGCGCGCGGGCGCGGGCGTCGCGCGCGCGACGGCGTCGAGGGCGTGGATGGGATGTGTGCATTATATTTCATCATTCACGCGCGCGCGCGACGCGCGCGCGACGTCGCGCGCGACGCACGACGTCGCGCGCGCGGACGCCGAGGATCTTATCGCCAGCGCAACCGACGGCAACCGACGGCGATAGGGCTTGGATGAGGTTGGCGGGCTCGGGCTCGGGCGGAGGACTGACGAATGCGCGCGCGCGCGATGCGAACAGGAGGATGAACTGCTGAGACGACAGATCGAAAGACTCGGTGGTCCGGGGAACTGGACCGCGATCGCCGAGGCGTTGACGGGGCGGTCGAGCAAGTCGTGTCGGCTGCGGTGGTGCAACCAGCTGAACCCGAGCGTGAAGCGAGGACCGTTTACGGCGGAGGAAGACTCGACGATTCTGGCGCAGCACGCGATTCACGGGAATAAATGGGCGGTGATATCGCGATCTATGCCGGGGCGCACGGATAATCAAGTGAAGAATCGATTCAATTCCACTCTCAGACGCTTAATCGCGAGCCAAAAGAAGGATGGCTCCGCGGGGTCGACGTCGGCGACGAGCGCGAGAGACGCTTCGTCGTCGCCGCGAAAGGCGCCGTCGCGACCGCAATCGCGAATGGGCGATAACCGAAGCGACGGTGTCAATGCGCCGTCGACGCCGAGCCGATCGAAGCGCGAGAGATCATTATCGCCCGGCGAAACGGTCGAGCAAGCGGGGTCGCCCAAGCGCTCGCGAGACAGATCGAGCAAGCTCGCCGAAAAGCGCGGGAACGTTGGAGATTCTCGAATCGATATTCCTCGCAAGAGTGCCGAGGCAGTGGCGATCGAACGGCAAGGTTTGGATAACCTCATTCAAGCCTCTCTCATGGAGCTCGAGCGACTGAAGAGCACGAAGGGTGAGATTCACGAGTGGGGAGCGATGCCCTACGGCGCCGCGCGCGACTGCGGCACGCCTGAACCGACTCGCTCGGAAGACGATGGCGTGGTTCCCACTTTGCTCGCTCCCAAGCCCAAACGCGGTGGCTTCTCTGTGCACGGGCCTTCCGATTTGTACGACTGGCGCTCGCACTCCCCGGCGCTCAGCGCGCCGTTTCTCGCCGGCTTGAAGCGCGTCGACTCGTTGACGAGTCTCAACGGTGATGCCTCGCCTTCTCGTCCGAGTAGTGCGCTCAGTGCTCCGGTGAGCATGCAAGCTGCTTCGATGTTACAGTCCGATGGCTGGTACGCGCGCATGCTGAACAACCTCGGCGCGCGCAAGATGGAGAACTCTGACGCGATGGATCGGTCCATCGCCGAGGTGAAGACGGAGTCCTTCGTGAAGCCCGTCCAAGCGAACGCCGCCGCTGCCATCGCTACCGCCAGCCTCAGAGCTTAAGCTCAGCCCGATATCGCGCCCATGAGAAGCACCTCATAGTACTTCGACACCAATCTGACCGTCCGCACAGATATCCAAGACACGAACCGAAATCAATTTTCGGCTCGCACGACCACACAGACCACTCATAATTCCCACCACCACTATTCTTTTCTCGCTCACTCGTGGGCGATGACTCGTACGTATGAAGGAGACGACAATACGTCTCTTCGCACCGCGCATCGTATATTTAATCCCATCGTAACATACTGATACCAAACAAACAACACGCGTTTCCATCGATTACAAACTACTAACTCAATTTTGCCAACTCGTCTCCGCGAGCGGCGGCCGCGACGACAGCGTTCATCATCGCTTGGCGCACGCCTGCCTTTTCGAGCTCATGCACCGCTGTAATTGTCGTCCCACCCGGCGAGCAGACTTTGTCCTTTAAAACGCCGGGATGTTCTCCCGTCTCGAGCACCATTTTGGCCGCTCCGTAAAACGTCTGCGCGGCGAGCTGTAAGGCGACGTCTCGAGGTAAACCGGCGCGAACACCCCCATCAGCCATCGCTTCGATTAAAATGAAAATATATGCCGGCCCAGACCCGCTCACTCCCGTCAAAGCGCTCATCTGAGATTCCATAATCACCTTGCACACACCCACCGCCGACATGAGCGCCAACGCCTTGTTCCTGTCGTCGTCGGAGCACGTGCTCCCGACGCACAGCCCACTCGCTGCGGCGCCGACTAAGCACGGTGTATTCGGCATAACGCGCACCATAGGCGGCGGCGTGGCGTTTTTGGACGTCCAAACCCCTTCCATGACGTCCAACGTCACGCCCGCGGCGACGCTCACGAAAACCTTGGGCTTGAGCTCGTCGGCGTCGCAGCCTCCGTAGACTTCTTCGAGGACGGATTTGATGTACGGCGGCTTCACGGCGAGAAAAACGACATCAGAAGACTTCGCCACGCTCACGGCGTCGGGAGCGACGACACCGCCGCGCTTGGCGAATGCTTCACGGCGCTCGACGTTAGATTTGTTGCACATCGTCAAGTCGGTGAATTTTATCATGTTTGCCGACACGAACCCGCACGCGAGAGCGTCGGCCATGTTTCCGTACCCGATGAAGCCGACGCGCATCGTGTTCGTTCGATCGTCGAGTCCGCAAAGTCGGTCGAGTGCGCGCGCAGTCGCGATAGTGACGCCATCGCGCGGTGGTGCGACTGTGGAATCGCGAACAAAGAGGTGACCGGAGCACAACAGGCGAGCGGGGTGGTATTACAAGCATAAAGCGCTGGTGATTAGTAGTAAAACAACAAAAAAACAGACGATCACGTATTATCAGACGTCCTGGGGTGCGTTGGAAAAGTCGTACTCCAACAACACATTGTTCGCGCCGTCGCATATGATGCGTTCGGCGTCGGCGTACGTACCGCCGAGCCAAATGGTGTGACCAAGAACCGCGTATCTCGCGTCTCTGCGAACGGCTTTAATGTTCGCCACTTTGGGCGGGGGCTTCACATCCAAGTCCCACACTCGAATCGTTCCGTCGTGAGCGCCGCTGACTAATCGACCAGGGCATCCCGTGGACAGAGACACGACGGCGGAGGTGTGTCCTCGAAGTTCGGCGACGAGAATCGGCGTGACTTGCGGGAGGCCTAGTTTCTGTCTGTTCATGCTCCTAAAACCACCGACCGTTTGTTCCTCGACCAAGTACCACACGCGGATCACGCCGTCGCCACCACCAGTGACTACGGTGTTCCCGTTCGGGCCGTGCGCGATAGCGCGGACGGTGGAGCCTTCGTGAGCAATCCAAGCGTTTACGACGGCTGTTTCGCCGAAAGTCGTATGACTCACTTCCGCGCTCAGCAACGCAGCGGATCCATCGGCGTTTCCGATTGAAATCAACCCAGAGCTTTCACACGCGTTCAAACAAAGCGTGGGTTGTCCGCTACGCCACTCACCTTCCTTGGTGAGCGCCGGCGCCTGTTCGCGGACGTACTCGTCGGCGTCGATGAGCGACTCCTTGGCGTGCTTGGCAGACTTGCCCTTGGCGTGCGAAGTCGCAAGAGACCAGCGACACAAACGACCATCGAGAGCGACGCTCCAAAGTGAGCCTCGCGCGAAAGTAACGCCCGTAACGACGTCGTCGTGATTGGCGCAGCCGAGCTCGTGCAGCGCGGCGCTATTCTTGCACGCCTTGTACAGTCGTACGACGCCGTCTCGGCCTCCGGATGCGACGTGCGCGAAATCATGCTTCTCTTGCTTCGGCGCATCTTTCGTGATCGCCACCGCCGTGACCGCACCGCCATCGTGCGCCCCCAAGAGCACGCGTTCTCCCAACGGCCTGGCGTCGACGTCGGACCAATCCTTCTTGTGCGCCGCGGGCGACACCGCGAGCGCGGAAGCGTCGACGACGTCGCACACCGCCACATCACCGCGCGCGGAGCCGACTACGGCGTACGGATACGCCACCGAGACCCTGCGTATGTAATCCTGCCCGAGATCGTAAGCCACTCGCGGCGTCGCCGCCCCTTCGTTCCACCTTTTCCTCGTCTCCTCCTCCGTAGCCTCCTTGCGCGCGCGCACGAGCGCGACGAACTCGTCGTCGTAACTGGCACCAACTTCACGTTCACGTTCCCGAGCCTGAGCCGACGACGTGGACATTTGCGCGCCTTCTTTCGCGCGCGCCGCCGCGCCGTCCTCGCCGTCCCCTTCGCCCCCTTCCGCGGCGTCGCTGCTCAGGTACCGCTCGTACCCACCCGAATCGTTCGCGAACTCTGCTCCATCGCGAACGATGGTTTTTCGCCTCGTCGTCCTCGCGCGCCGCGCCGATCTGTCGACCCACGACGCCGTTCGAGACGTCGACGTCGCGCTCGAACATCGCGTCGGCTTCCCGCCGCGCGTCGAAGACGTTGACGCCGCGCGCGTCGACGCTCGGTGATGCATCGCCCCGATCGCGCTCGCGGCGGGTGCGCGCATCGTCATCCTCACCTCGCGCGGCGTTCGCGCGCGCTCGACGTCGTCACGCGCGTCGCGCGAGGCCGTTCGCGTGGATTAATTCCCCAATCGTATCCCGCGAACGGCGAAAACGGACGCGATGCGATGCGTCGCGTCGCGTCGCGGCGTCGCGGCGTCGCGCGCGCGAGTTGAGATTGAACCCTTCACGCGCGCGACGCACGCGTCGTCGTCGCCTCGGTCGTCGTCGTGTGACGCGCCCGCGCGCGTCGTAACGCGCCCGCGCGCCCGCTCGAGATATTTTCGCGCGAACACTCGAAAAAAGGCAGATCCACGCGAATGGGACGACACGACGCCGCGACGACGCGACTGTCTAGGGTTTGGGACGAGGGCCTTCGCGTGAGTATTAGATCGCACTTACATTTAATTATATACGAGATTTATGTCGTATAAATACATGGCGCATCGACGCGCACGCGCCTC
>MDSW01018321.1_pt1 | contig 14638 bp, 12 predicted proteins | sample 811171 | NCBI WGS metagenome assembly MDSW01 (sample SAMN05326641, study PRJNA326480) | marine metagenome | isolation source: seawater | place: Atlantic Ocean: North West | collected 2012 | reverse complement strand
GAATGTGCTATTATTACGTATTCAATATCTGAACTTAAATTATGTAAATTTTGATTATTAATACTACCTAGTAAATTAGGGGATAAAAATGCAGGAGGTCTAAAAGCAATATATTCCCTGATATCCGATAAAGAATCATTAAATGACAATATATTACCAGCTATTACTGTAGGAAGGAAAGAAACATCAGTAGGATCACTTACATCCCATACCAATACTTGATCCGCATCGTCTATTTCAAACTTACCAATTGTAGGGGAAGTATGCATAACATCTCTAAACAAAATTGCGTTATTTGTCATTTTTAGTTTCCTTCTTACATTTAACTCTATATAATTAAGCCATGCCATAGCACTATTATCATTAGATGAATATTGTAAATTAATATTTATATTAGAAGTATTACTAGTGGATTCTATAATAGAAGAAGCTATTTTTGCATATTCTGCTGAAGCAGATGATGAAACTTGAGGAATATTAATTAATGAAGATATGTTGTTATTTATTGAAACTAAACAATTAGAAGAAGTGATTGATCTAGCTACTACTTCAGTTTTTACCGATATGGGGCTGCCTTGCACTAATTCTGGAAAATAAAAATCGAAATTATAATTAGATTGATAATCAAGCCTCTCACCAAACCATTGTCTACCAGACTGTAATAAATTTTCAAGCTCTAACTCATGTATCTTATAATCATTATATGTATTTATAGTTACTGAAGGGTTAGAAAGAACTGTTTTTTGCTGAATTCTTTTTCCTGGTGAAGTATTATCAATAGTTAAAAAATAAAAAACCTCATCAGAATATAAGTGTCTTTGATGGGTAAAGTATCCAGATGAAGAATTAAAGATCCATTTATTAGGGGAATGACCATAAAATAATATATAATCCTCAGATTCAAAAATCCCATTATTATTTTCATCATATATTTGAATAGCATTCTCAACTAAATCTGCATAACGAAAATCTGAATTAAGCCTAGGTAACATACCCCCTCCATTACCATATAATTTAATATCCTGGATTTGTAGATTATTTATGTTTACTCCTAAATCTAATAAATTAGTGTAACTCAGTTTATGCACGCCATTTTCTATAGTGGAAATATTATACCAATCTCCATTTGATAAAACAGAATTATACTGTGAAAATAAATTAGAAAAAAATAACAAAAAAATAATACTGAGAATAGATCTCTTTTTCATGTATGCAAAAGTAATTATCGTTTGTGTATCAACAACAATAAAAACGTAAAAAAAATAAATTTATTACATAATTCTTACACTAGCAAAGCTGATAATAAATATTTTGTTTATTTTTGTGAAATTCAAAATTTAAAAAACATTTAATGTTACCAAGAATTATTAAAACACTATTTGCGTTATTATGTTGCTTTTCTATATCTAAAGAGATAAGGGCACAAGACCCTGCATTTAGTCAATTTTATGCCAATCCATTGTATTTAAATCCTGCATTTGCAGGAGCAACAGATGGAGGATGCCCTAGAGCAAATCTGAATTATAGAGACCAATGGCCAGGTATTGGAAGAACTTATGTTACCACCTCAGCATCTTGGGACCAACATATAAATGCTATTGGAGGCGGTTTAGGAGTAATTGTAGCACAAGACAGAGCAGGAGCAGGACATTTAAATACAACCCATGCTTCTTTATTATATTCTTACCATCTTGAAGTCAATAGAAAGTTTTCTGTTAAAGCTGGATTCGAAGCTTCTTATCGAATGATAAACTTAGACTGGGAAGAATTAACTTTTGGCGATATGATCCATCCTCAATATGGTTTTATATACCCTACAAATGAAGATATAGACAACTATACTGAAACAAAAAGTTTCCCTGACTTCTCAACTGGAATTTTAGGGTATTCTGAAAATTTCTTTTTTGGATTTGCTGCTCATCATTTAACCAGACCTGAACAAGGCTTCATAAGTGATGGTAGCGAGCTGCCAACTAAATTTACTGCGCATATAGGAGGTAGCTTTCCTTTAAGCAGATATAGAAATGCAATAACAACAATATCACCAAACTTTTTATATCAGAAACAACAAGATTTTCAACAATTCAATTACGGAATATATGTGAATAGAGGTCCGATGGTAGGAGGTTTATGGGCAAGAAATAGTTTAAATAATTTTGATTCATTTATATTAATGGTTGGAATTATTCAAGAAACATTTAAATTTGGATATAGTTATGATATTACTGTCAGTAATTTAAAAAACAGTAACACCTTAGGGGCTCATGAATTATCATTTACTTTATTTATGCCATGTAGATCAAGAAGTAAATCATTCAATACAATAAGTTGCCCTCAATTTTAGTTAAAATATTAATAAATTAATATACAATGAAAAATAATCAATTAATAGTAATCTTAGCAAGTGCTTTCATGCTTACATCATGTATGCAACAAACACAAACTTCTTCTCGTGCTAACGACTCAAAATCTTCAAGTACTGGATGGAGATATAACAATCCTAAAAACGGAGGATTTGAGACAAACGTTAAATTTAAAGAGCAAATTACAGGTCCAGGACTTATGTTTGTTGAAGGAGGTTCATTTACTATGGGAAGAGTAGAAGAAGATGTAATGTCTAATTGGGATAATGTTCCGAGAAGAGTAACTGTACCTTCATTCTATATAGACGAAACAGAAGTTCGAAATGTGGATTATCTAGAATATTTGTATTGGATAAGAAGAGTATGGGGAGATTCTTACCCTGCGGTATACAATAAAGCTCTACCTGACACTCTAGTATGGAGAGATAAATTAGGATATAACGAGCCTTTTGTAGTACAATATTTAAGACACCCTGCCTATAAGAATTACCCAGTGGTTGGTGTAAGCTGGAATCAAGCTGTAGAGTACTGTAAATGGAGAACTGATAGAGTTAACGAAAGAATTCTTATTAATGCAGGAGTATTAGAAGAAAATATAGATCAAGCAGATGATGACAACTTTAATACTGAAGCTTACCTAGCAGGAGTATATGAAGGAACCGTTGCAAGAAAAGGAAGAGGGAATCCTAAAGACTTAAATCCTAATGGAGAAGGCCGTAGATCTGTAAGAATAGAGGATGGATTATTACTGCCTAAGTATCGTCTACCAACTGAAGCAGAGTGGGAATTTGCTGCATTAGGGATAGTAGGGAATACTCAAGATGAAAATACATCAGAAAGAAAAATATATCCTTGGAGTTCTTCTTCACTAAGAAATAATAGCGGGAGAAACCAAGGTGAGATTATGGCAAACTTTAAGAGAGGTAGAGGAGATAATATGGGGGTTGCAGGGAATTTAAATGACAATGCAGATATCACTGCTCCTGTTAGATCCTATTGGCCAAATGATTATGGACTATATAATATGGCGGGTAATGTTTCAGAGTGGGTAATGGATGTATATAGACCTCAAACTGAACAAGTAAGCGTATCTGACTATAGAAATTTCAGAGGAAATGTATTTATGACTTATGATCAAGATCCAGACGGTGACAACTATATGGGAGGACAAAAAAATCTTGAACCAGATAGTTTAGGAAGAATGAAAATGGTTAATGTGGATCCAAAGGATAATTGGAAAAGAAGAAATTATAAAAAATCTGACAATATTAACTATTTAGATGGTGATATAGAATCACAAATGGAACCAAGTAATTCCTGGAATGGTTCATTAAATGAGACAGACTCAGCTTCTGATCGTGGAACTGTAGCAATTGATAAATGGAATGATTCGATTGTCAATAATCTTGCTCTTGAAACAGGAAATAGTAATGAAATGTATGAGTATGGATCTAGCTCTCTTATTACAGATAGAGTCCGTGTTTATAAAGGAGGTTCATGGAAAGATAGAGCCTACTGGTTAAACCCAGGAACAAGAAGATTCTTAGATCAGGATCAGGCTACTGATGCAATAGGATTTAGATGTGCAATGGATAGAGTTGGCCCTCCCACATCAAAAGAAAGAAGAAATACAAGAAGGCCTGTGGATTACAAAAAGAAAAGCTACTAATTATATAATTTAATTATTAATTAAACAAAACCCCATATTTCTTATGGGGTTTTTTTAAACCATGACACTCTCAGAACTATACAGCATATTCAAAAACAATAATACGATATGTACTGATAGCAGGAAGATTACTAACAATAGTTTATTCTTTGCTTTAACTGGAGAAAACTATAATGGGAATCAATTTGCATTAGACGCATTAAATAAAGGATGCTCTTTTGCTATTATTGATGATGAATCGTATCATAATCATGATAACACAATCTTAGTAGATAATGTCCTAAAAACACTACAGGAATTAGCTAAAGAACATCGGAAAAACATTAACATACCTATTATTGGCATAACAGGTACAAATGGAAAGACAACATCAAAAGAACTTATTTATAATGTCTTGAATACTTCTTATAAAACATATGCAACAAAAGGTAATCTAAATAATCATATAGGTGTAGCATTAAGTATATTAGAAATTAACTCAACACATGAGATCGCAATTATAGAAATGGGAGCAAATCATCAACAAGAAATTAATTTTCTATGCAATATTGCTAATCCAACATACGGAATTATTACAAACATTGGTTCAGCACACTTAGAAGGGTTTGGAGATTTGAAAACAATCATAAAAACAAAAAATGAGCTGTTTCAATTTATTATGAAGAAGAAAGGTCACCTTTTTGTAAATAACGATAATACACAACTCAAAGAACTTGCTAAAAATATTAATAAAACAACATATGGAAAAACAGGTACTATTAATGCTACAATACTTGAAAAAACTCCATCAATAACTGTTGAATACAACAAGAAGTCTATAAAAAGTCAATTAATTGGATCATATCAATTTGAGAATATCTTATTAGCTATTTGTGTCGGGGAGTATTTTAATGTTTCTTTTGAAGATATAAAAAATTCTATTGAAAAATACAAGCCAGATAATAATCGATCTCAAATTATAAAAACAAAAAAAAACACCATTATCTTAGATGCATATAATGCAAACCCTTCATCAATGGAGGCTATGATACACTCATTTGCTGAACAATCATATAAACAAAAGATATGTATAATTGGTGATATGTTAGAGCTTGGTAAGCATTCAAAAAAAGAACATGAGAATATAGTACGTCTATGTAAAGAATTAAATCTTACAACATACTTTATTGGTCAAGAATTTAAGAAGATAGAAAGAGAAGCGTTTCAAGATAAAAAAGCGTTCATAAATTATATAAAAAATAATAGTCTAAAAAATAAAGTAATTCTTATGAAAGGTTCTAGAGGGATAGCTCTTGAAAAATTAGTAAAATTCTTATGATTATTATTTAAGAATAGAACGAGAAATAACAATCCTTTGAATCTCTGAAGTTCCTTCGTAAATCTGTGTAATCTTTGCATCACGCATAAGACGCTCTACATGATATTCCTTTACAAATCCATAACCTCCATGTATTTGAACTGCTTCAATAGTAGTTTTCATGGCAACCTCTGAAGCAAAAACTTTTGCCATAGCTCCTGCTCTATCATAATTATGCTTATTATCCTTTAACCAAGCAGATTTTAAACAAAGTAGTCTGGCTGCATCTATCTCTGTAATCATATCAGCTAATTTAAATGATATTGCCTGATGGTTTATGATTTCTTTGCCAAAGGCTTTTCTTTCTTGAGCATATTGTAATGATAATTCATATGCTCCTGAAGCAATTCCAAGTGCCTGGGATGCAATCCCAATTCTTCCACCAGAGAGAGTTTTCATAGCAAATGTAAAACCAAAGCCATCATCTCCGATTCTATTTTCCTTAGGAACTTTAACATCTGAAAACATTATAGAATGTGTGTCAGAACCTCTAATCCCTAATTTATTTTCTTTGGGTCCTACAACAAATCCTTCCATATCTCTTTCAACAATAAAAGCATTAATACCTTTATGACCTTTTGATATATCTGTTTGAGCAATGACTAAATAAACAGAAGCTGTATTTCCATTTGTAATCCAATTCTTTGTTCCATTTAATTCATAATAATCTCCCTTATCAATTGCTGTTGTTTTTTGTGAAGTTGCATCTGACCCAGCCTCTGGCTCAGAAAGACAAAAAGCTCCAATAATCTCCCCCTTAGCTAATGGAATTAAATATTTCTTTTTCTGCTCTTCTGTCCCAAAAGTCTCTATCCCCCAACAAACTAAAGAATTATTAACGGACATAATTACAGAACAAGAAGCATCTACTTTTGAAATTTCTTCCATAGCTAAGACATAAGATATTGTATCCATCCCCGCTCCACCATACTTTGGATCAACCATCATTCCTAAAAACCCTAACTCTGCCAATTTATTAATCTGATCTGATGGAAATATTTGATTTTCATCTCTTTCTATAACTCCAGGCAAAAGCTCACTTTTAGCAAAATCTCTTGCAGCTTCTCTGATCATCTTATGCTCTTCTGTTAATTCAAAATTCATTTGTTAACCTGTATTGATTTAAAGGAAAACAAAAATACACTTTTTAGATTATCTTTGAAAATCAAAATAAAACAATATGAAACACTATGCCTTAGGAGTCATGTCAGGCACTTCATTAGACGGAATAGATTTAGCTCTTTGTGTATTTCATAAAAAAAGAAATTATTGGCAGTTTAATATTAAGAAAACGAAAACATTTAGATATAATAAATACTGGAGAAAAACATTAAAAAATCTACCTCTAAAATCAAATAAGGAAATAGAAAAAAAAGATAAAGAATATGGATGTTTAATAGCAAAAAATATAATTAGTTTTATAAAAAATGAAGAAGTTGATTTTATAGCATCACATGGTCATACTATTTTTCATCAACCAGAAAATAAATTTACTTTACAAATTGGTAGTGGACAAATAATAGCAAAAAAAACAAAGAAAAAGACTATTAGTAATTTTAGGATTACAGATGTATCTTTAAATGGACAGGGAGCTCCTTTAGTTCCAATTGGAGACCTTCTTTTGTTTCCAGAATATAAATATTGTCTTAATTTAGGAGGATTCGCTAACATCTCTATAAAAGAAAAAGATAGTATTAAAGCATTTGACATATGTCCTACCAATATCATCTTAAATAAGTTATGTGAAAAGATAAATCTTGACTATGACCATAATGGCAATCTAGCAAAATCTGGAAAATTAATCCCAACAATTATAAACAAACTCAACTCACTTCCTTTTTACAAAAAAGAAGCTCCAAAATCATTAGGGAGAGAATGGGTAGAAGAAAATATCTATCCTGTTATAATGAATAACTCATACAACACTGCAGATCTATTAAGAACATTTTCTGAACATATTGCAATACAAATTGGAAGATTCTTAAAAGATAAAGAAACTCTTTTAACAGGGGGAGGTGCTCATAATACATTCTTAGTTAATCGTATTCAATACCATTCTTCATCAAAGATTATACTCCCAAATAAGAAAATTATAGATTTTAAAGAAGCCTTAGTTTTTGGTTTTTTAGGTTTATTAAGAATTAAAAACAAAATAAACTGCTTAAAATCAGTAACAGGAGCAGATAAAGATAGCTGCAGCGGAATTATTCATAATATTTAATAATCCTTTGACTTGTTATTTTCATACATTTGCAAAAGCTTATTCTTTATAATTAATGGAAAATCTATTAAATAAATTCGAAGAAAAAGAACCTGAAGTAGTTTTTGAATGGAAAGATTCAAAAACAGATGCAAAAGGGTGGATTGTTATTAATTCATTGCGAGGAGGTGCAGCTGCAGGAGGAACAAGAATGCATCCAAATGTAACCAAAGAAGAAGTCCTTGCATTAGCAAAAACTATGGAAGTTAAGTTCACTGTCTCTGGCCCTGCAATAGGAGGAGCTAAGTCTGGCATTAATTTCAATCCTAAAGATAAACGTAAAAAAGATGTTCTAGATAGATGGTTTACAGCCGCAAAACCGCTATTAAAATCATATTATGGGACTGGAGGAGATATGAATATTGATGAAGTAGAAGAAGTTATTCCAATTTGTAGAGAAAAAGAAATCTATTTCCCATTAGAAGGCGTAATAAATGGTCATCATAAAAAAAATGAGATTGAAAAAAAACATATTATTAATCAACTAACTGAAGGAGTTCCCCTAATTGTTACATCCAAAGAATTAACTCCCAATCAAAAAAAGAAATACTCTGTAGGCGATTTAATAACTGGATATGGTGTTTCTGAATCTATAATTCATTATTATAATATCTATGGAGGTGTCTTAAAGGGGAAAAAAGTGATAATACAAGGTTGGGGGAATGTTGCTGGAGCCGCAGCATATTATTTAGCTCAAGCTGGAGCAATTATTGTAGGAATTATCGACATAAATGGAGGGATAATCAATCAAAATGGTTATAATTTAGATGATATAAAATTATTCTTAGAAAAAAGAACATCCAATTTTCTAGAAGCAGAAAATATGATACCATTTGAAAAAATAAATAAAGAAATATGGTCTATTGGAGCAGAAATATTCGTACCAGCAGCTGCATCTCGTCTAGTCTCTAAAGATCAACTAACAACATTAATAGAAAATGGACTAGAAGTCATATCAGCAGGAGCTAATGTTCCTTTTGCTGATAAAGAAATTTTCTTTGGACCAATATCAAAATTTGCTGATAAAAAATTAAGCGTTATTCCAGATTTTATTGCAAACTGCGGAATGGCAAGAGCTTTCTCATATCTTATGGAAGATAATATAAAAATATCTGATAAATCTATTTTTAAAGCTGTATCTAATACAATAAAAGAAGCTCTACAGAAAACATATAAAATAAATAATCAAAAAACTGAAATATCAAAAACAGCATTTAAAATTGCACTTAAACAACTTATATAATGGAACATTTAAATTCTTTTCTAAAAACTGAATATCTTGATAACTGTTTTCAAGATTATTTAATATTTATTGGTTCTATTTTCTTAGGTCTTGTTTTTAAAGGGCTTATCTCAAAATACTTAAGCAATTCTCTTTACAAACTAATAGGAAGAAAAGAGACAAGAGTTGGGTCAGAAGAATTTGCAAAACTACTAGTAAAACCTATTTCTTCTTTTGTAATGTTGTCTGTGTTATTCTTTGGAGCCTCACACTTAGAATTTCCGCAAAGCTGGAATATGGTAAATAGTAGTGAGTTTGGAGTCAAAATGATAATTAACAAAGGATTTTCTCTATTTTATATTTGTTCTATTTTCTGGATTCTCATAAGAGTTGTAGATTATATAGGTTTAATTCTAATTAGAAAAGCGGAAGAAACAGATAATAAAATAGATGATCAATTAATTCCATTTGCTTTAGAAATTATTAAATTCATAGTTTATGTATTTGCTATATGTGTGATACTTGGTAAAGTTATGGGGGTTAATGTTGTAGCTTTAACCACTGGGCTTGGAATTGGAGGTATTGCTCTTGCAATGGCTTCAAAAGAAAGTCTAGAAAATCTATTAGGGTCATTCACAATATTTCTAGATCAACCATTTACTGTAGGTGACACTGTCACAGTAGCAGGTATAACTGGAATGGTTGAAAAAGTAGGATTTAGAAGTACAAGGATTAGAACTTTTGATAGAAGCCTTGTAACTGTGCCAAATAAAAAAATGATTGATGCAGAATTAGATAATCTAGGGTTAAGACCTGTAAGAAGAGTGAAATTCCATATTGGAATAACTTATGATACTTCAATAGATCAAATAAAAAATATCGTAAATGATATTCAAGATATAATAGATAGTCATCCTAAAACCAACGAAGAAGGAAAAGTCCGATTCCAAGAATTTGGATCAAGCTCATTAGATATACTTATTGTCTATTTTGTAAACAGCCCATCCTGGGAAGATTTAATCGATGTAAAAGAAGATATTAATTATAAAATAATGGAAATTGTCAAAAGATATCAATCAGATTTTGCTTTTCCATCTACAACAGTATATTTGCAAAAATAAAAAACAAAAAAATTACTAAAGTATGATTACTACCATTATGATTATTGTGTTTATTCTAGGCTATGCAGCCATAGCTCTTGAACATCCTATAAAAGTTGATAAAGCTGCATCTGCATTAATTATCGGAGGATTGGGATGGGCTCTTTTCGCATTCTCTGGTGTTGACCATCATACTTTAACACATGAAATACAACACCATATAGTAGATATTGCCGAGATCTTATTCTTTCTTTTAGGAGCAATGACTATAGTTGAATTAGTTGATGCACATCAAGGATTTTCAATTATCACAGATAAAATTACAACTAACAAGAAAGTATACTTAATTTGGATTTTAAGTGTAATTACATTTTTCTTCTCTGCTGTTTTAGATAATCTAACAACAGCAATTGTTATGGCAGCATTACTTCCAAAACTTATTAAAGATAAGCAAACACTATGGCTTTTTGCTGGAGTTTTAATTTTAGCTGCAAACGCAGGGGGAGCATGGTCTCCAATTGGAGATGTAACTACCATTATGCTTTGGATAGGAGGTCAAGTTAGTGCTGCTAATATTATAACATCAGTAATAATTCCTTCAATTGTATGTGCTGTTGTTCCTCTTATTTATCTTTCATTTAAACTAAAAGGAAATATTGAAAGACCTAAAGATAATGTAGCTGAAGAACATAAAAAAAATCCAACAACTTCTTTTGAAAGAAATTTAATTTTTTATTTAGGAGTATGCGGGCTACTGTTTGTACCTGTTTTTAAAACAATAACACACTTACCTCCTTATGTGGGAATGATTCTTTCTCTAGGTGTTTTATGGTTAGTAACTGAAGTTATTCACAGAAGCAAAAACTATGAGGAAAAATCTGAACTTTCCGTGATTGGAGTATTAAGAAAAGTAGATACACCTACAATTTTCTTTTTCTTAGGGATTTTACTTGCGGTCGCTTCATTACAATCTGCAGGTCAATTAGATATTGTAGCTAGCTGGTTAGACACTACTTTTAACGGACAAACAACAGAGGGGATCTATGTGATAAATATAATTATTGGGTTACTTTCTTCTATAGTTGACAATGTTCCTCTTGTAGCAGGAGCTATGGGAATGTATCCAGTTGCTGATACAGGATTATATGCTGTAGATGGAATGTTCTGGGAATTTTTAGCTTATTGCGCTGGAACAGGAGGTTCTGTATTAATTATAGGATCTGCAGCTGGTGTTGCTGTAATGGGAATATTAAAAATTGATTTTATATGGTATGTAAAAAATATATCTCTACTAGCTCTAATGGGATATATATCTGGTGCAATAACATATATATTAATGCAATAAAAACCAAAAAAATCGTTTATACTTTATGGTACAATATATACTAATTAACATACAAGCAAATCTAGATTCAATAAATAAGTCTATTATAGATTCTGTAAACAATCCCACTATTGAAACTAAAACATTATCAATTGTTGAGTTAATTTCCTCTGGAGGAACTGGAGGAAATATTATAATGATAATGTTAGGCTTATTATCTTTAATCTCTGTATATATATTGTTTGAACGTTACTCTACAATCAAGAAAGCAAGTCATCAAGATGAAAATTTCCTTAAAAATATTCAAGATTTTGTAGAAAATAATGATATACAAGCTGCTAAGACACTTTGCAAGAATACTAACAGTCCTATTGCGCGAATGATTGAGAAAGGAGTAAATCGTATTGACAAACCCATGACAGATATTTCTTCAGCAATAGAAAATCAAGGAAAATTAGAAGTATATAAAATGGAGAATAATTTAGCAAATCTAGCTACAATTGCAGGAGCTGCACCTATGATTGGATTCTTAGGTACAGTAATTGGAATGATTATTGCTTTTCATGAAATGGCAAGTGCGGGAGGAAATATAGATGTAGAGATGCTCTCAAAAGGAATTTATACTGCTATGGTAACAACAGTAGCTGGCCTAATAGTGGGAATAATTGCTTATATATCTTATAATTATTTAGTAAGTAAAGTGGATAAAGTTGTATTTCAACTAGAGGCTAAAACCACTGACTTCCTTGATATTCTACACCATAATGAATAATGAGTCTAAGAAGTAGAAATAAAGTTAATCCAAACTTTAGCATGTCTTCTATGACAGACATTGTATTCCTTCTACTTATATTCTTTATGCTAACCTCAACGCTTGTAAGTCCAAATGCATTAAAACTATTACTTCCTAATAGTAAAGCAAAAACATTAGAAAAACAAACTGTATCAATCTCAATCACAGAAGAGATTAATTACTTTATCAACGGTAAAGAAGTGGCAAAAGATAATATTGAGAAAGAATTAAAAATAATATTAAAAGATATAGAAGACCCTGGTATTATTCTACACGCTGATAAGACAGTAGCTATTGAACATGTAGTAACGGTAATGAATATTGCTTACCAGAATAGATATAAAATTGTATTAGCTACAAAATCTAACTAATGTATTCCTCTACAAAAAAAGATAAAAGGAATGGGATCATTGGAACAATCTTATTTCATTGTTTACTATTAACTAGTTTCTTTTTCTTAGGACTATCATACCAAGATCCTCCACCAGAAGAGCAAGGTATAAATATTGACTTTGGATTTAGTGATAGTGGAAATAAAAACATTGAATCTAATAACGAGAATACAAAAAATACAACTTCTGAAAAGAGTAAAAAAGAAACAACTAATATAGACAATATAAACACTCAAACAATCACTGAAGCTCCAACTATTGAAGAACCAATTGAAGAACCAATTGAAGAACCAATTGAAGAACCAGTTGAAGAACCAGTTGAAGAACCAGTTGAAGAACCAGTTGAAGAACCAGTTGAAGAACCAACTAATTTCGATCAATACTTTAATAAAGATAACACACAAAAAAAATCAAATGGAAATAATACCAGTAATCAAAATCAAGGAGATACAATAAGTACTCAAAACAACACAAATTATGATGGTATTAATTTTAATTTAAGCGGAAGAAATGTTACTAATCCTGTCAAACCAGAATATGGCATACAAGTTTCAGGAAAAGTTGTTATAATAATAATCGTTAATCGTGAAGGAGAAGTTATTAGTGCTACTCCTACAATAGAAGGATCTACAACATTAAATAAAGAATTACAAAAAAAAGCAGTATCTGCAGCAAAAAAAACAAGATTTAATCCAAAACAAGATGCTCCAATTACGCAAACAGGCAAAATCACATATATATTCAAACTAGATTAATCAATGAATTATAAAGAAACTTTAGATTATTTATATCAAAATTTGCCTGCATATCAAAGAGAAGGTGCTGCTGCATATAAAAAAGATATAGGAAATATTGTAGCTGCTGCGCAATCACTCAATAATCCTCATTTACAATTTAAATCTATACATATAGCAGGGACAAATGGAAAAGGATCTACAGCGCATTTAATAGCATCCATAATGCAAGAGGCTGGATATAAAGTAGGATTATATACATCTCCTCACCTTACAGATTTTAGAGAACGTATCAAGATTAATGGAAAAATGATAAACAAACAAAATGTAATAGATTTCGTTCTTAATAATAAAAAACTCTTTGAAGATTTACATATGTCATTCTTTGAGATGACGGTCATAATGTCATTTGATTATTTTGCAAATAATAAAGTGGATATTGCTATTATAGAGACAGGCTTAGGAGGAAGATTAGATAGTACTAATATTATTAAGCCTGAGCTTGCAATTATTACAAATATTAGCTTAGATCATACTAATCTTTTAGGTAATACCATTCAAAAAATTGCAGCTGAAAAAGCTGGAATAATCAAAGAAGGTACTACTGTAGTAATTGGAAAAAAACAAAAAGAAACAGAAAATATATTTAATAAGGCAGTAAACAAAAAAAAAGCCAACATATTATATGCAAAAATGCAAAAAGACTCTTATATAAGTGATCTAAAAGGAACTATTCAAAAAGAAAACATATCTACTTGTATATGTGCTATAAAGCAAATGCAAAAAAAAGGATGGAATATATCAGAAAAAAATATAAAAGACGGCATTAGATATTGTATTAAAAATACACAATTATTGGGAAGATGGCAAATATTACAGGATAATCCAACTATAATTTGTGACATTGCTCATAATATAGATGGGATTAAGCAAGTTATAAAACAAGTTAAAGAAAGAAGCTATAATAAATTACATCTTATAATTGGAGTTAATAAAGATAAGAGTATCTCAAAAATACTAACGGAACTACCTAAAGATGCAAAATATTATTTCTGTAGTGCTAAAATTGAAAGAAGTCTTCATCAAAAAAAGCTAAAAGAAAAAGCAAAAGAATATAACCTCTTTGGGGATGCATATAGCAGTGTGAATTCTGCAATAAAAAATGCAAAGAAAAATGCAGAGAAAAACGATTTAATTCTTATTAGCGGAAGCACCTTTATAATAGCAGAAATAATATAATAAAAACTTGCATGTAATATTAAAGGAATATATATTTGTCATCCTATTTTAGGGCGATTAACTCAGTTGGTTCAGAGTGCCTCCCTTACAAGGAGGAAGTCGGGGGTTCGAGTCCCTCATTGCCCACCAAAAAGAAACCCACTTAAATGAGTGGGTTTTTATTTATTCAAGAATTATTTTCTTTT
>MDSW01219310.1_pt1 | contig 14639 bp, 13 predicted proteins | sample 811171 | NCBI WGS metagenome assembly MDSW01 (sample SAMN05326641, study PRJNA326480) | marine metagenome | isolation source: seawater | place: Atlantic Ocean: North West | collected 2012 | reverse complement strand
TCTGATTGGTTTCTCTTTGTCTTTTGGGGCAGAAAAGGTCAAACGTATCTTTTTTTATCTGGGCGTCTTAACACTGATGGTTGGACTGTCATGGACCATTTATGGTTTCTACCTGCGGGTAACAATCACCGGATGGGCTCCTGTCACGAACATGTACGAAACCATTATTTTCGTTCCGTTCATCGTTTCCGTACTAGCTGCCTGGTTCCTTTTAACACCAATCACAGTCACTGGCATCAAAGATTCATGGCGACTCAACGCAGCTCCTTTCCTAAAGAACATCCCCTTTTTCAATGAAGCCCGAGATCTTACGGAACAACAAGCAAGTCGTTTTAAGCCACAGACATGGAACCTCGCTGGCTATCTGTCGACGGTGCTTCGCGTCGTGTTAATCTTTGCACTCTTTCATTTCCTAACTCAAGTCCCTTACGGAGATGGTGGACGACCTTATATGGAACTTTGGCCGTCCGATTGGACTAGTTTGAACCGGATCGGAGTGTGGGTTGTCGGCATGATTTGCATGCTCCTGACTTTGTGGTTGCTCCCCCGTTTCATTCTGGCCACGGTCTCGAGCCCAGCACTGATTCTACAGGATTATTTCCGTCGCAAAGGGGACGAGACTAGTTCAAGAAAAGTATTTGACGAAATGCACAAACGTCGATTCTTTGGCATTGGCGGAACTTTCATGACTGGAATTGGTGGACTCGTACTGCTGCTCAGTAACAGCTTACCGGCAGATGCACAAATTGTGAGTGAAAACTTTTCACCTCTACAACCGGTGTTACGTTCGAACTTCTGGCTAACAATCCATGTGCTAACCATTGTTGCCAGTTACGGTGCCGGCGGACTTGCACTTGGCCTTGGTAACATCGCTTTGGGATTTTACATCTTTGGTAAATATCGACCTCCGGCTGGAAATGTCGGGAATGGTGCTTTCCGCCCACCGGAGCAGTGTGCTTCGCTAGCTCAATACTGTTACCGCTCGATTCAGGTTGCCGTGCTCTTACTCGCTATCGGAACAATTCTTGGCGGACTTTGGGCAGACGTATCCTGGGGACGATTCTGGGGCTGGGATCCGAAAGAAGTCTGGGCTTTGATCTCGCTTTTAATTTATCTGGCATTTTTACACGCCCGATTTGCCGGCTGGCTAAATAACTTTGGAATGGTGGCCGGTACCATCGCCGGATTCTCGATGATTATGATGAGTTGGGTTGGTGTCAATTTCGGCTTACCCCTGCTTTCGGACACAGGTTCCGTTGGGTTGCACTCGTACGGGGCGGGAGAGAATGCTGGTCGCGCTATTGTCTCGGTAGTACTTGTCGTAACCATCAACTGGTGCTTTTTGGGACTCGCATGGATTCGCTACAAAGCTGGGATTACAGGTATTGGAAAATATGTCGCCGCAGCAGAAACAACGGTAGAGGAACTGACCCTCGAGTCATTAGATGAAACCAGTGAGTCTGACGATAAGAATTAAATCTCAGACTAAATTTGTTCTTCTTGCTTCGCGGATGTGATTTTTGCTATTCTTTGGCATCTTACTTAAAAGCTACACGCCGTACCTGTAAGCTGTGAAGCTAGATCCAATGAAGCACAAACGTCAACGTATTATCAATCGTCTGCTTTTTGCAGTCGGCATTCTTTTACCCTCCATTCTGATTGGAGGCACACTGATATTACGTCACACGGATCTTGGGCAATTGTGGCTGCGGGGGCAATGGATTGAAGAATTAAGCCAGGCAACGAACAGCAATATTGAAATTGGACACATTCATTTTTTGGAGCCCGGCAAGTATGCCTTGAAAGATGTTCGCATCAGCGATCGGGAGTCCAAACAATTGATCTGCCGGGCAAATCATGTGGAAGTTGATTATTCAGCCTCCTCAACCAATCTTAATATTCACACACTCCAGATTCCTGAGACAAATCCTAGTACCTGGATGAACTGGTGGAATGAACATGTTTTGGCTATCTCCGAAGAGCATCAACTCCAAGTGAAAGTTGGACTAACACTTCTCAATGATCTGCCCGTCGATGAACTCAACAACAGTACGGCTCAGATAGAATTATCTGTTGAGTCATCCAGACTTACTGTGAATTGGGGTGAGCAACAGCAACCTTGTGCACTTCAGCTGACTCGCACGCACCATTACCCAACAGTCTCCACCTTACTATTGCAAACCAATGGTAACGAAATTAAGTTGGCGACATTGAATGGTGCATTACCTCTACAAATCGATCTAGGGACACAGGCGACCTTTAATGGCCAGCTCATCAGCAAGTACCATCCCGGGCAGTTTACATCCGAAGTCGATTTTGCAGCAGACGGAGAAATCAAACACGTCGAACTCAGCAAGATTCTGCAACATCCTGATAAGAAGGGGATCGAAGGGCAGGCAACACTGAGAATTCATAAAGCCATCTGTAATAGTAATCATTGGAAACGGCTGCAGGGAACGATTAGGGGAGGGCAGGGAACCATCCATCGAAGCTGGTTACCTCAGCTCGCCTCCAAATTGCATCTACGCTGGCTAGGCGATCTTAAGGAAGAATCTGTCCCTTACGAATCTCTGCATTGCGAATTCACCTGGGATCCGACAGGTTTTACACTACGTGGTGAAACCGAGGGAGCTTATGTGGGGACAATCCTACGCCACCAAAACGGTCCTATTCTAGGGGACCGCCCTGACTCTGTCATCCGTTCAGCAACGCTAAACGAAGCTCTTAATCGCTAAGGATTGGATTTAGCCGGACGCCTCAACAACACCTTCCTGCGTGCTTAAACGCTTTGTTTCTTCTGTAAGCCGATCTGCAAAAATCGTATCAACAAAAAGTTGGCATACATGGTATAGCACCATTGGAATAACAAGTACTTTTAACTCCATACAGATTAGTAAGCCAACCATGAGTGTCTTTTGACTACCGGCGAAGCCAACCGCAATATAATCTTCACGTGCCAGTTTCAGAATCTTTCCCGTGTAAAGACCAATCCAAAAGACGGAGCAGTGAACAGCCAGAACACTCGTAACGGTTACTAATACCAGTGTCACTCCCTCGTCGGTACCGGCTGCAATCAACTCTGGGGCAACCTTAATAGCACCCATAAATACCATCGACAGGATTCCACATTGAGCCGCCATACTAAAATACTTTTTATTATCCGTCGACCAGTTTGCGGTGGGCTTATGCAATCGTGTCAATTGAGCCAGAGCCATCGGCAGGACGACCAACATCCCCAGCTTAACAACCATATCCTGTAGGGATATATTCTCCATTCCCTCACCTGAGCCAAAGTAAAACATCAACCACAAAGGAGCAATTAGAAAGCAGAGTAAATTAGTTAGTAATGTTACTAGGATTGAGATACTGTCATTACCACCAGCCTTACGAGTCCAGACAGATGCAGAAGCAAGTGTACAAGGAGTAACAGCGGCTACCAGAAGTCCCCGGGATACCTGCGGGTCCTTGATTGCCAATGAAACACAATATGCCACTATGGGCAAAAGACCATAATTCATAACGATCGAGAGCACTGTGCCTTTGGGGCGTTGAATTCCTGAGCTAATCGCTTTCAAGCTTAATGGTAAAGCCATTAAATAGAGCACGACAAAGACGATGCCGGATCGAAGTTGCTTCATTTCCGGTACGTCGGCTAACGGCTCATTAAAAACGACACCAATCGTAAAAACGAGAATCAAAGAAACAAGAAACCAGCGTTTTTTCAGTCGTTCAGCGATGCCTGCCATGTAAATGGTCCGATTGTTTAGAAGTGCAGTTATCCCAAGCGTTCAGTTTTAACGCACCTACCCGACATTTACCACTCAAGTTAAACTGAAGTGATACCAATACACCAAGTAAGAACTCTTTGAGAATACACGAATATGTTACGTTACTGGACAGCAGGAGAATCGCACGGCAAAACGCTTTTAGCGCTTGTTGATGGATTCCCTGCAGGTATCGAATTAGACCTGGAATCGATCAACTACGACCTAAAAATGCGTCAGGGTGGTTATGGTCGTGGAGGACGTCAGAAGATCGAAACCGACAAAGTCGAAGTTCTGACTGGTATCTGGAAGAACACGACAATGGGTTCACCTGTCACGCTGCAAGTCATTAATAAAGACTACAAGCTGGAACGGATGAAGGATCTGGAGCGACCTCGTCCAGGGCATGGTGATCTAACAGGCGCCGTCAAATATCTGGGTTCCATTCGAAATATCCTGGAACGAGCAAGTGCTCGTGAAACAGCCGTACGGGTGGCAGCAGGAGGGCTTGCAAAACAAATTCTCAAGCCCTTCGGAATCGAATGTATTGGCTACGTATCTGAGCTAGGTGGGATCGTGATCGATCCCAAAGAGGGGGATATCCAACAACTGCGTGAATACCGTGAAGCAAGCAAAGTATACTCCTTGAATCCCGAACAGGACGCAGCAATCTGTGAGCGGATCGACGAAGCAGGTAGTAACGGAGATACACTCGGGGGTGTCCTCGAAGTTCGTATTGAAGGCTTGCCTTTTGGGCTTGGAACTCACGCCCAATGGGACCGCAAGCTCGATGGCAAAATTGCTCAGGCTGTCATGGCTGTTCAGGCGATTAAAGGTGTTGAAATCGGACTTGGTTTTGAAGCTGCCCGCCGTCCGGGATCACAGGTTCACGATCCAATCACCTATAACGAGGCCACAAAGGACTCGCCGACTCTGGGTTTTGATCGACCCACAAATAACGCCGGGGGATTGGAAGCAGGAATGACCAATGGCCAACCACTGGTTGTTCGAGCGGCTAAGAAACCAATTAGTACACTTCGTAAGCCACTTGAAAGTATCAATCTGGAATCAAAAGAAAAAGAAGTGGCTAATTATGAACGATCAGACGTCTGTGCTGTCTCAGCCGCTGCCATCATTATAGAAAATGTCGTGGCATTCGAAGTGGCGGTCGCCTTTTGTGAGAAATTTGGCAATGATAGCTTGACCGAGATTCAGGCGCGTTATGACCTCTTCCAGGAACTCGCGCAAAAGCGTTAAAACAGGCATTTACGGAAAGAATACGGGCATTGAATATAATTCTTATTGTTCGATAGCGGTTCTTGTCGAAACCGAATATTCGGACTATATTCAGTTGTTTGACCATCAATAATTGTTGGTAACAGAAGGGTTAATTATTCAAACAACCCTTGGAAATAAAGACATAAACCAAATCAGAAACAATGGAACGAAACGATGAAAGAAGGCATTCATCCTGACTACGTCGAAACTAGTGTTACTTGTGGGTGTGGGACCTCATTCACCACTCGTAGTACCCGTAGCGAGTTGAAGATCGACATCTGCTCTGAATGTCACCCGTTTTACACCGGGAAGCTGAAGTTCGTGGATACTGCCGGACGCATCGAAAAGTTCAAGAACAAATTTGCTGCGGGTTCCTACGGAACGAAGAAGTAATTTTTATCGAAAGTGACGTCGTCACCGCATTCTGACATGTCACTGAATAGTCATTTAACGCAGTGATCGGCCTTGCTGATCACTGCGTTTGTCATTTAGGCTGTTAGTAATCAATATTGCCAATACGCCCACTGCATAATACCGACAACAACATCAAGGATTGCTAATTTCATGCGAGAAATGCTCGAAGAAAAACTCGCTCGCTTTACAGAACTTGAAGGGATGATGATGGATCCCGAAGTTCTGGGGAATTCAGCCAAACTCGCGGCAGTGGCTCGGGAGCATGGTGGGCTGGCAAAACTAGCGGGACTCTACCGAAATTTCAAAAACGTTGTGGCGGAATTGGGCGAGCTAAAGGAAATGGCCGCCAGCGATGATGCGGAAGAACAAGAATTGGCCGAAATGGAAATTCCCGGTGTTACTGAACGCCGAGAAGAATTTTGGGCCGAACTACTGGATATGACGATCGGTGGAGAAGATGCCACTCGTACTCGTTGCGTGATGGAGATTCGAGCCGGCACTGGTGGAGATGAAGCAGCTCTCTTTGCTCGTGATTTGTATGAAATGTATAAAAGACATTCGGAAATCAAAGGATGGAAAGTCGAAGTCATGGAAGCCAGTCCTACCGAGCTGGGTGGCTTTAAGGAAATTACTCTTACATTTGAAGGGGATGGCGTTTTCCGGGAGCTTGGCTATGAAAGTGGGGGACACCGTGTACAACGTGTACCAGACACCGAAACGAAAGGGCGAGTCCACACCTCCGCAGCAACCGTTGCCGTACTGCCCGAACCAGAAGATCTAGAAATCGATATTAAGCCCGATGACTATCGAAAAGACATATTCCATGCGAGCGGTCCGGGCGGACAGCACGTGAACAAAACAGCCTCCGCAGTGCGAGTCACACATTACGAAACCGGTATCGTGGTTTCGATGCAGGATGAAAAAAGCCAGCACAAGAATCTAGCCAAGGCACTTCGAATTCTACAGGCTCGTGTTTACGAGTTATTTCGTCAGCAGGAGCATGAAAAACGTGCGAATGAACGACAATCGCTGATTGGGTCAGGCGACCGCAGTCAGCGTATTAGAACTTATAACTTCCCCGAAAACCGGCTTACGGACCACCGGATCAACGCAACTCTCTACAAACTCGATCAAATTTTGGCTGGTAACCTGCAAATGGTTTCTGACCTACTAATTGACCATGATCGTAATCAACTGCGTGAATCAATGGGTTCACTCGACGACTAACTTCATACCCTCTCGGGCTGTAATGGATTTTCAGCCTCACGTCATGTCACAAGCGAACGCTTCAGAAACTAACAACAACGCCTGGACTATTGGCCGGTTGATCAACTGGACCAACCAGTACTTAACCGAAAACGGTTCTGAATCTGCTCGTCTGGACACTGAAATCCTGCTAGCAAAAGTGCTTGGTTGTGAAAGAATCATGCTCTATACCAGATTCGACGAGGATCCTGGCGATCAGGTTCGGGCTACATTTCGCAACCTTGTCAAAGAACGTGCTGCCGGCTGTCCGGTGGCTTATCTCGTTGGGCACAAAGAGTTCTTTTCTCTTAAATTCAAAGTCACAAAAGACACGCTAATACCACGACCGGATACCGAAGAGGCTGTCCAAGCGATTTTGGATTTAGCAAAAAGCAAACAAGCCGATACAAGCACCATTGCAGATATTGGAACCGGTAGCGGAATACTGGCTATTACATTAGCCAAAGAATTGCAACACAGCCAATTTGTCGCCTCCGACATCTCAGAGGCGGCGTTATCCGTCGCTCAGGAAAATGCTCACTTCCACGACGTTGCCGATCGCATCCAATTCCGCAGTGGTGATCTTTGCAATCCGCTTGAGGGCGAAACCTTCGATGTCATCGTCAGTAATCCTCCCTATGTCAGTGATAATGAGCTCGCACAATGTAGTCCTGATGTAAAAGACTATGAACCTTTGCAGGCATTGGTGTCCGGGCCCACCGGCATGGAAATCTATCAGCGCCTGATTCCGGAAGCAAAGCCTCTCTTAAATCCGAGTGGCTGGTTAGTACTCGAAACAAGCCCTATGCTTGCCTCAGGGCTCAAACAATTATTGGAAGAGTATGGCTACCAAAGCGTCAACATAAAACGAGATCATACAGGGAATCCCCGGATTGTTTTGGGGCAAGTTTAACCGGCAGGCTCTGGCTCATAAACCGGCAACCATTCCGCAGACAAAGCCAAATTAGCTTCGAGTCGATCTCGTACTTCGTCCATCACAGGATCATTCTCTGCACCACGCGGCAATTTCTCTGCGGGTACTTCCACAGCATCAAGCACATCGATAACCAGCTTAAAGCGACGTGGCATCGTAATCGTATCGGTAAGATCCTCTTCCAAACGCTCGAGCGTCTCAATAATACGTTCCACGGTTACTTTCCCCGTTTTACCTGACAGGTAATCAACGGGGTAATAACAAAGCTGTTGAACAAAATTAAGATCATACAAATCCCGACGTCGATCTGCCGCTTCTTCAAGCTGCAAATTACCCTTGGCGAGGTCCGGCACGATGATAGGCCGTAACGACTTTACACGTGGAATGTAATCTCCCGATTGCACTTCACCCTTCCACTTTTCTTCCTGTTCGGAAAGGATATGCACAATCAAAGCTTCAATTCGTTCATAATATTCGCCTTCCTGAGCTTTTCCTAAATACTTTTCTTCCCGTTCAGCCAGTAAACCAACTGCAACCTTGGCAATGCGAGCGAGCAGAGGCAGGTCCGTCTGAGGAGCCCACTTCAGATGCGTCTCTAGTAAATTCAACGTATGCTCACAACAGGCATCAAAATCACCTACAAACAAATAGCGAAAGGAGACCGGATGCACGACAACTTTACCTGAATTTCCCTCACCCGCTAACTTTACTCGTTTCCTTGCAGCTGTTCTCGCAATAAATCCGGTACCATCTAAAAAAGGATGCATGAAGTCATTACTTCGGGAAATCGAGCCTTCAGGGTAAATCACCAGCATTCGCTCTCCATCCACCAATGTTTTAATTGCGAAGCTTATGGCCTTTTTATCCATACCTTCCCGGTTGATACTAAATGCCCCCAGATGTTTAATCATCCATGCACTAAACCTATCCTGATTGAAAAGGTGCCAACTGGCCATCAGGTAGGCGTAACTGTCAACGACATACAGCAATTCCCCAATGGCCATCGGATCTGCATTACGACAATGGTTGCCAGCAATCAAAATACTGTGCGCGGCATCCAATGACTGTTGAATCAGATGTTGATTTCGAACTTCGTACTCGTAGATTCCCTCAGAATCTTTCAACCACCAGCGATACAAACGCAAACCCGCAACCACCCACAGAACAAAACTTCGCTTGGGGGGCTGAACAAAATAATATGGCTTTTCTATGATTAAATCTTGCATCAATCTATTATCAGCAAACGGTAAAATGAACCCATGGGTTACTAACCTGCGAAAGCTTTCAGGTTGTTTCATATCCCTGTGGATGACGTTGATGCCATCGCCAGGCACTTGTCAAAATTGAATCCAAGCTGGAATATTCCGGGGTCCAGCCAAGTATTTGTTTTGCGCGGGAATTATCTGCAATCAACCAGGGAGGATCCCCCGATCTACGCGCCCCAATCTCAGCCGGGATATCATGCCCCGTTACCTTTCTCGCGTGCTCGACAATTTCCAGCACGGAAGTCCCAACCCCCGACCCGAGATTTAACTGAATTCTCTGGCCGGGATTGAGTGTATTTAGTGCTCTAAGGTGAGCATCGGCCAGATCATTAACATGGACATAATCCCGGACACACGTACCGTCAGGTGTTGGGTAATCATCACCAAAAATACAAATTTGCTCGCGCTGGCCTAAAGCCACCTGAAGGACAATCGGGATCAAATGAGTCTCTGGTTCATGGGCTTCACCAAGCATTCCATCTAATGACGCTCCGGCTGCGTTGAAATAACGCAAGGCAACAAACCCTAAACCATCTCGCTCGCAAGCTTCCTGCAGGAGATACTCGACGTCCAACTTCGATTGTCCATACGGGTTGATCGGAGCAGGAGGGGTGTCCTCGCGAATGGGCATTTCCTCCGGTTGACCATAAATAGCTGTCGTACTAGAGACGACCAATCGCTGAACCCCTGCTTCCTGCATCGCCCGAAGCAGACTCGACGAGCCTTCGACATTATTGCGATGATACCGCTGCGGATACTCTACCGATTCGCCTACCAAGCCAAGGGCTGCAAAGTGAACAACGGCTTCAATTGATTTCTCTTTCAAAGTGTTCCGTAGTAGTGCGGTGTCGAGAAGATCTCCCTGCACGAATGTGCCACCACCTGTCGCTCTTTCAAAGGCTATATGGTGTCCACGAGACAGGTTATCATAACCAACCACCTGATAGCCCGTTTCGGTCAACAAGCGACAAGTATGGCTACCGATATAACCCGCGGCACCAGTGACGAGAATCTTCATAGCGGCGAATTCACCAGAGTAAATAATTAACTAGTCGTACTACTTTTTTCGACTGATCAAACCGGAAGTTTACAGGCCAAAACCTCTCTGTGTATCATCCATTAAAATTATATCCTCCCAACCGGAATAATCGGTACAAACAAAAGACGAGCGTGATCTTGAATCACCGGTTAGAACCTATGAATACAGATGTACAACAGGAGATGCCGACTCCAACAGTAGTAGGCTTTTCAGCCCGTTACTCTGTAAATTCAACTAGCACCATTGGAAGATCCCCCTCACCGCTCATGCGTAAACTGCTAAAACGCCGTCGAGATAAAGCAAACAGACCACCGAAAGCCAACCGTCCGGTCTTTCAGGAGTTTGAAAAATACCTGCGCGATGAATGCCAATTAGCCAACAACAGTATTATCGCCTATCGCCACGACCTTAAACGTTTTCAACAGTGGCTCGGCGGAAGATCGATTAAACGAATCAGCATTCAAAAACTGGGGGACTATGTTGTATTTCTCAAGAAAAACAAATTGGCTCCCAGCAGTATCGCTCGTAATGTTGTGACGTTACGAGTATTCTTCAAATATCTACAACTAGAAGGGATCCTTTCTAAAAACGTCGCTGAATTACTTGGAAGCCAAAAACTGTGGCAACGTATTCCACATGTAATGACCGTCGGTACCGTTGAAAAGCTACTAACTGCTCCGTGCAACAAAGATATGTTTCCATTACGAGACAAAGCACTACTTGAGTTGCTATACGCTACCGGTTGTCGAGCGTCTGAAGTAGTCGGCCTAACACTTAACAATCTTCATTTGGAATCCGGCTACTGTCGATACCATGGTAAAGGTGGCAAACAGAGACTTGTCCCGTTGGCTCCGCGAGCTGTTAACTCACTTACCGAATACCTGCAAACAGAACGGCCAATGCTCACCGAATGTGTCTCTGATCTGGAGCCAAGCCGTGTGATTCTTAGCCGCCGAGGCAGGCCACTACGTCGCGAAGCTGTTTGGGAACTGGTCAAAAAGTATGCCGCTCGTATAGGAGCTCCAAAAGAAATCAGCCCTCACTCATTGCGCCATAGTTTTGCGACACACATGCTTGCCGGTGGAGCTGATATGCGACAGGTACAGGAATTACTGGGGCACGCGAGTATTGCCACCACCCAAATCTACACTCATGTCGACCCGACGCGGCTAAAAAAAATACATGCCGAGTTTCATCCTCGCGCATAAAAAAACCACTCGAAGATTCGACTCCCCCAGTGGCCGCATTTACTAGTCGCCGAATTAGTTATCATTCAGCAGTAGGAACTTCGGGAGTATTGAAACGGATTTTCTCGATAAGTTTAACCACATCACCCGTAGTCGTCTTCGTTCCGGAAACAGCGGTCACTGCTCCAATGACAAATTCATAACGCAGGTCATAATCAAAACCGATCTCGATTTCCGCACTTTCTCTCGCTCCCGGACCACTGTCAGTCCCAACCAATTTCTGAATCTCCTGATTCAACGCCTGAAACGAAGTCGGTTGCGATTCGTTGAGTTGGATTCCTGTCAGAGTACCTTCGGCATCCGCAGACAAATAGAGCTTCATCGGAGGGAACTCCATTTGTTCTGGGGGTGCGGCCTGTGGGGCCGCTGCTGGCATGCGAATATTAAAATCACCTTCCATCGAAACGATTTTGAAGGTCATGATAAAAAAGACCAACAATTGAAACACGATGTCAATCATCGGTGTCATCTGCAGTTCGATCTTCTCACCGGCTTTATTGGCATTTCTGATTTGCATATCAACTAGCCTCCTGGCACCGGTGAAATATACTTAAAGCCATTATTCACGTTTTCCTCGGCTCGCAACGCAAAGCTCTCAAACCCTGCTTCCTGACAAATTTGGATCAATTCCTGAACCATTCCACCCTTCGCATTCTTATGAGCACGAATAACGATGGTGGTATCTGCCGGCTCTTCATTGCTATACTGTATTTGGCGATATTGCAGATCCAAAGCAGTTCGCAAACCTTTGTAGTTCTCTTCCCTGGTTCCCATAACAGCTGTTCCATCTTCTCCCAGATGTATAATCCGGTAGTTCTCAAGAACGGTTTCGGGGGGCTTAGCGAGTTCACTATCAGGCAACTGAACTTTATCGTTCGATTCACTCTGGGTGAAATTAATCAACACCATAAAGAACGCGATCAACTGAAAAGTCATATCGATCATCGGTGTCAAATCACCCTCAAGGATGCCCGAATCGTGCTTTTTAACGAGTTTCATAGGTTACTTCTTTTGTCCAACGCCCTGGAATCGACTCATGAGATTTTCGCTCAGAATACCAACTTCAAGCATCAGGCGAGCCACTCGGTTTTTCATGATGTTGTAAGCAGCAATCGCTGGAATTGCGATCGCCAGACCGATCAATGTTGTAAACAACGCTGTCGAAATACCATTCGCCAATTCGGATGCTTCCGGAGTTGAACCTCCCGTAGCGATCGTCTGAAAGGAGTTGATCATACCGTGAACCGTACCGAAAAGTCCGACCATTGGCGACAACGTACCGATCAAAGCCATGTAGCTCAGGCGATGTTCAAGCTTCATATTCTCTTCTTCGCCGATTTCCTGCATCGCTTCCAAAGCCTGTTCGTACCCTGAGGAAAGCTTTGCTAGTCCAGCCGATAAAACAGCCCCCAATACAGACTCGTGTTCTTTGGCCATCTCATAAGCATCTTGATACTGTTTGTTATTTAACATTTCTTCAAAGTCATCGACCAATTCAACTGGACAGACTTTACTACGATCATTGGTGATAATGTTCATTACAAACAGAGCTACTAATGTGAAAGAGATTGCCAGGAAGACTATCATGTAACCAGGTCCAAGCGCATCGTATACCCAACCCAGCATCGATTGTTTATTAGCAGCGGCTTCGGCATCCTGATCATTACCACCGGCATTGTCATCGGCAGGAGCAGCGTTGGCATCGCCACCTGCAGCAGGCTCGCCACCGGCAGGGCCTTCATCAGGAAGCTCCTCCTGTGCGATGGCCTGTTCTATAAAGTCCAGGTCGACGCTCGCTCCTAATCCAACCAATAAAGCCAGAGCAGTGAAGCCTATTAGCATCCACTTGGGCCGCAGCTGTTTAACAAGTTGATTCATCTTTTTCTCCGATCTATGAATCTGTTACACCGTTTGATGTTGTATGTATAGACAAAGTACCTATCGACAGGCACCATATGAAAATCTTATTCTAAAAACCAGTCATCATGATGTTCGGACTGATCTAATGTTACTGATTACGCAGTTTATTTTCCCAAAATGTACCAGCATACTTCTGTTGCAGTAGCGTTTTAGTACCGGACGCCCGATCCGCTTTGCTTTCGGCTTCCCATAATTGAGTCAAATGAAATAAAGACTCGGCATGCGCATCCGGATCCTGATTAAAAATCAGGTGTGTGTGCAGGAAGGCAAGGATCGCATCTTTATTCTTGTTGCTCTTACGATAACAAACTCCCTGAGCGTTATAAGCCTGTGCATATAGTTTCTTTTGAGTCTTTGGATCATTATCAGCAATGATTTCTTCAACGGCAACAATCCCTTCCGCTGCTTTACCAGTCTCGCCAAGACACCGTGCTCGACCGGCCTTGGCTTCTGCAACAATCGCTTGCTGCAATGGTGTTGTCGCATTGTATCCAGCAACCTGATCGTATTGTGCCAATGCCTCAGCAAAGGAGCCCTGGCCAACCGTAGCATGCGCTAATCGTAAAGTACCGTATACTTTCATTTCTTCCCATGGGGAAGCAACCATCTTTTGGTAGTATTCCGCCGCTGTTTTGAATTGCCCAACCGAATAGGCCAGATCAGCAAACAACTCGACTGCTTCAAAATGATGAAAACTGCCAGCGTAATCGTTGATAAATCCGAGCAACAACGTACCAGCAGCATTCTTATCCCCTTCACCTGCCAACGCACTCTTGGCATCAATCGATGCCAACATAAAGGCGATCTCCTCCTTCACCCACTTATCCTGAATCTCGCCAACGTTAACACCCTGCAGTCCGGTCTTGGCTTCGTTAAACTGGCCTCTTCGATAAGCTGCGGCGGCCTGTAGTAAGTCAGCAGGAGCATTTGCGAATTGAATTCGGAAGATCTGATTGGCGGCTAACCGTCGTGGATTTCCATTCACCCGAATCACCACTTCAGTGCTCGTGATCTCATCGATCAAACCACGTATAGCTTCCGCAGGGCTACTCTTAAGGTAGGCCTGATCATTAACCTGTCCGAAGGCAGGCTGAATCAAAAATAATGCTACCAGAGTTGCGACCAACCTGTTTATCTGAAATCGTTTCATCATTCTCATTATTCTTTCAAAAAACGCGTTTGCGTTATTTATCAAATCGTTCGTTAAAGTTTTTTCACCCAGAAGTACAAAATCAAACCGAAGACTGCAAAAATCCCTGCCAGCGACGCGAACAATAACATGTTGCTATTGGACTCTTTCTTTTTAGCTGGAGCAGCCGGCGGTTCCATACCCGGGATATCAGTATTGGTAGTAGCTAGCGGTGCATCAGCAGCACCTGCCAACCCGTTTTCAGGCTTTCCTAATTCCTTTTGAATCGTTCGAAGCAAGCTATCAAACCGAGCAGTAAATTCGGTTCCTCCCAATTCTGGATAAATCTTATATGTATTTAAGATTTCCAATTCTGCATAACCAATATGCTTCTTGCTCTCATC